>Ga0193726_1000861_pt1 | contig 27493 bp, 23 predicted proteins | sample H2c1metaG_FD_144928 | JGI IMG/M metagenome (GOLD analysis project Ga0193726, IMG submission 144928) | Soil microbial communities from a riparian zone of the East river system, Colorado, United States - H2c1 | ecosystem: Environmental > Terrestrial > Soil > Riparian zone | place: USA: East River...
CAAGGAGAAGCTGCTGGCGGCGTTGCGCGGCGGTCTCAAGACCGTGCTCATTCCCAAGGAGAACGAGCGCGATCTGCCGGAGATCCCGGACAACGTGAAGAAGGGACTGGAGATCGTCCCGGTCGCTACGGTCGACGAGGTGCTGGCCCGCGCGCTGGTCAAGCCGCTGGTCGCCATCGAATGGCCGAACGACCTGGAGCCCGCGGTGCCGGCCAAGCCCGCCGAGGGCGCGGAAGCCATCCGAGCCCACTAAACGGCCCCGCAAAGATGCAGGAAGCCCCGGAGCGATCCGGGGCTTCTTTGCGTCTGGCTCATTGCTGGGAGCGCGCCACTCCGTGGCGCTCATATGCCGCTGTCCAACACGAAGAATGCGCCACAGAGTGGCGCGCTCCCAGCAAAGAACCCCTTCCAGCGCTACTTATGTGGATTTGGGGCTGCTGTTCCTACAAAATATGGTATTCGGCGTTGACGCCGTTTTCCGGCCGCCCGTACACTTGAAGCTGCCGGATCATTGGGGGTTCGCCTGTGAACAAGCACGATTTGATCGCCGCCGTCGCCGCTTCGACCAACCTTTCCAAGACCGACGCCGCCGGCGCCATCGACGCCATGCTCACGGTCATAACCAAGTCGTTGAAGAAGAAGGAAAAGGTGCTGCTGGTGGGTTTCGGGACCTTCCAGGTCTCCAAACGCAAGGCGGGCGAGGGCCGCAATCCGCAGACCGGCGAAAAGATCAAGATCGCCGCTGCCAACGTGCCACGCTTCAAGGCCAGCAAGCAGCTCAAGGAAGCCATCAACTAGTTCTTGCCGGACTCGGCGCATTCACATGCGCCTGAGGCCTCCAGGCCCGCTCAAGGCTGGGAGCGCGCCACTCCGTGGCGCTCATGTGTTGCGCCCTCCAAAGATGCGGGCCTGGAGGCCCGCGGTCCGGCAAGACTCCTGAAGTCCCTACGAGGCCCGCGCTGCTCTGTGGTAGAAGCGCCACCGGGCGATTAGCTCAGCGGTAGAGCATTCCCTTTACACGGGACAGGTCGGCGGTTCGATCCCGTCATCGCCCACCAGCCTTCGCTCGCGAAGCGAGTGTAGGCGGCCGCGCCGAAGCCCTAAGGCGGTCCTGACAGAACTGAGCGTTGTTGTGGCGTATGCCTGCCGACTCTATTCACGGCGAGGAGCGGCACTTTGTTCATGCACATCGACAGCACGATGCAGCCCGGCGATCGGCGTGCAAACGCGGATTCTCAAAATCCCGGGCCCTATAGCGGCACGAAAGAATTCGCGGTCGCGGCGGCCTGCGCACGCGCAATGTTGTGTCGTGGTCCTGCGAGCACGATCGAGGCGGCTCGCCGAAACCCCATCTGCTGTAACTCGGACCTGCCCTGCGGCATTTACACAGCGAGCCGGCGCCGCATCGCAACCACCCGGTGTTTCGCGGGTGGGCGGAAAGCATTGATATTTCGGGCACTTATGAGCGTCTTCGCGAGTGCGGTATGCTTGACTCCCCATAGGGGGTCCTATATCTCTCGCGCGCCGTTGGGGACTAATTGCGGGCGTAGTTCAGTTGGTTAGAACGCCGGCCTGTCACGCCGGAGGTCGCGGGTTCGAGTCCCGTCGCTCGCGCCAGTCCCAACGCTGGCAGCCCAAGCGGGGCGAAGGGGTGGCGATGGAAGATCTTCTCAGGGAATACCTTCCGATCCTGATCTTCCTGGGCCTGGCGTTCGCGCTGGTCTGTGCGATGCTCGGTGGCTCCTATCTGGTCGCCAGGCAGAATCCCAACTCCGAAAAACTGTCGCCGTTCGAATGCGGTTTCGCGCCGTTCGACGACGCCCGCGGGCAGTTCGACGTGCGCTTCTATCTCGTCGCCATCCTCTTCATCATCTTCGATCTCGAGGTGGCGTTCCTGTTTCCGTGGGCGGTCGCGCTGGGCGACATCGGCCTGTTCGGCTTCTGGTCGATGATGCTGTTCCTGGCCGTGCTCACGGTCGGCTTCATCTACGAATGGCGCAAAGGAGCGTTGGAATGGGAGTGATAACCCCCGCCAAGCCCGACCCCGTCACCGAGGCGGCGCTATCTAGGGCCTTGAACGACGAACTGGCCGACAAGGGCTTCGTCGTCGCGCAACTCGACAAGCTGATCACCTGGGCGCGCACCGGCTCGCCTGTTTCCGTGGGCAGTGGCGCTGGGCGACATCGGCCTGTTCGGCTTCTGGTCGATGATGCTGTTCCTGGCGGTGCTCACGGTCGGCTTCATCTACGAATGGCGCAAAGGAGCGTTGGAATGGGAGTGATAACCCCCGCCAAGCCCGATCCCGTCACCGAGGCGGCGCTATCCAGGGCTTTGAACGACGAACTGGCCGACAAGGGCTTCGTCGTCGCGCAACTCGACAAGCTGATCACCTGGGCGCGCACCGGCTCGATGTGGGGCCTGACGTTTGGCCTGGCCTGCTGCGGCGTCGAGATGATCCATTGCTGGATGAGCCGCTACGATCTCGACCGCTTCGGCTTCGCGCCGATGCCGAGCCCGCGCTCGGCCGACGTCATGATCGTGGCGGGCACGCTCACCAACAAGATGGCGCCGGCGCTGCGCAAGGTCTACGACCAGATGGCCGAGCCGCGCTACGTGATCTCGATGGGCTCGTGCGCCAACGGCGGCGGCTACTATCACTACAGCTACTCGGTGGTGCGCGGCTGCGACCGCATCATCCCGGTCGATGTCTACGTGCCGGGCTGCCCGCCGACGGCCGAGGCGCTGCTCTACGGCGTCCTCCAGCTGCAGAAAAAGGTCCGCCGCACAGGAACGCTGGTGCGCAAGCTGATCGCGCTGATCACCTTCCTGCGCGACGACCCCAGGTGCCTGTTCAAGCAGCTGATCGATGTCTGCGGCGTCGACTGGCCGGAGCGCGAGAAGCGCTTCGACGTCGTCTACAATCTGCTCAGCCTCAAGCACAACCAGCGCGTCCGTATCAAGCTCGCGACCGACGAGGCGACGGCCGTGCCGTCCGTGGCACCGGTGTTCAGCTCGGCCGGCTGGTTCGAGCGCGAGGCCTACGATCTCTACGGCATCTGGTTCGCCGACCATCCCGACCTCCGCCGCATCCTCACCGACTACGGTTTCGAGGGCCATCCGCTGCGCAAGGATTTCCCGCTGACCGGCTTCGTCGAGCTGCGCTGGGATGACGTGCAGAAACGCGTGGTCTACGAGCCGGTGAAGCTCACCCAGGAATTCCGCCGCTTCGACTTCCTGAGTCCCTGGGAAGGCGCGCATCAGGTGCTGCCCGGCGACGAGAAGGCCCTGGCGCCGCCGCGAGCTGACATGTCCGACGTCGAAATCAAAACGCTCACGATGAATTTCGGGCCGCAGCACCCGGCAGCCCACGGCGTGCTGCGCCTCGTCGTCGAGATGGATGGCGAGATCGTCGAGCGCTGCGATCCGCATATCGGCCTGCTCCATCGCGGCACCGAGAAGCTGATCGAATACAAGAGCTATCTGCAGGCGGTGCCGTATTTCGACCGGCTCGATTACGTCTCGCCGATGAACCAGGAGCACGCCTACGCACTGGCGGTCGAGAAGCTCCTGGGCATCACCGTGCCCGAGCGCGGCCAGTACATCCGCGTACTGTTCTCCGAGATCACCCGCATCCTGAACCACCTGCTGAACGTCACGACGTTCGCCATGGATACCGGCGCGCTCACCCCGCCGCTGTGGGGCTTCGAGCAGCGCGAGCTCCTGATGGAATACTACGAAGGCGTGAGCGGCTCGCGCATGCACGCGGCCTATTTCCGCCCCGGCGGCGTGCACCAGGATCTGCCGGCCGGCATGCTCGATTCGATGGATGCGTGGATCAAGCAGTTCCACCCGTTCATGAAGGACATCGAGAAGCTGCTGAACGACAACCGCATCTTCCGCATGCGCACGGTCGATATCGGCGTCGTGTCGCCCGAGCAGGCGATCGACTGGGGATTCAGCGGGCCGATGATCCGCGCCTCGGGCATTCCCTGGGACCTGCGCAAATCGCAGCCCTACGACGTCTACGAACGCATGGATTTCGACATTCCGGTCGGCAAGACCGGCGACTGCTTCGCGCGTTACCTCGTGCGCATCGAGGAGATGTACCAGAGCGCGCGCATTATGGAGCAGTGCGTGGCCGCGTTGCGCACCGTGACCGGGCCGGTGCGCGTCGATGACCGCAAGATCTCGCCGCCGCGGCGCGGCGAGATGAAGGACTCGATGGAAGCCCTCATCCACCATTTCAAGCTCTACACCGAGGGCTACAAGGTGCCGGCCGGCGAGACCTATACCGCCGTCGAGGCGCCCAAGGGCGAGTTCGGCGTCTATCTCGTGGCCGACGGCACCAACAAGCCCTATCGCTGCAAGATCCGCGCGCCGGGTTTCCCGCACCTGCAGGCGCTCGACATGATGACCAGGGGCCACCAGCTCGCCGACATGTCGGCGAACATCGGCTCGCTCGATATCGTGTTCGGCGAGATCGACCGCTAGGAGGCGATGAGATGTCGATGATCACCGCCGATCCCAAGGATGTGCCGCACGTCGAGCACTTCGCCTTCACGCCGGACAATCTGGCGAAGGCAGAGGCGCTGATGGCGAACTATCCGCCGGGCCGCCAGGCGAGCGCCGTGATCGGCGTGCTCGATCTCGCCCAGCGCCAGCAGGGCTGGCTGCCACGGGTGGCGATGAACGAGGTGGCCAAGCTCCTCGATATGGCGCCTATCCGGGTCTACGAGATCGCGACCTTCTACACGATGTTCCAGCTCAAGCCGCGCGGGAAGTACCTGCTGCAGGTCTGCACCACGACGCCGTGCTGGCTGCGCGGGTCGGACGCGGTGATGAAGGCCTGCCAGCACGCGGCCGACGGCGAGACCTTCAGCGTCCAGGAGGTCGAGTGCCTGGGCGGCTGCGTCAACGCGCCGGTCGTGCAGATCAACGACGATTTCTACGAGGACCTCGACGAGGCTTCGATCAACAAGGTGCTCGACGCCTTCCGGCGCGGCGAGACGCCGAAAGCCGGACCGCAGGTCGACCGCCAGACATCGGCGCCGGAAGGCGGACTGACCACGCTGAGGAGCGAGTAGGCGATGCTTGCCGACAAGGACCGCATCTTCACCAACCTCTACGGCGTCCACGACTGGCGCCTGGCCGGCGCCCGCGCGCGCGGCGCCTGGGACAACACCAAGGCGCTGATCGAGCGCGGCCACGACGCCATCATCGAAGAGATGAAGAAGTCGGGCCTGCGCGGCCGCGGCGGCGCAGGCTTCCCGACCGGGCTGAAATGGTCCTTCATGCCCAAGGAAGTGAAGGACCGGCCGCACTACCTCATCGTCAACGCCGACGAGTCCGAGCCCGGCACCTGCAAGGATCGCGACATCATGCGGCACGACCCGCATCTGCTGGTCGAGGGCTGCCTGGTGGCGGGCTTCGCCATGCGCGCGCATGCGGGCTACATCTATGTGCGCGGCGAGTTCTACAACGAAGCCCAGAACCTGATGGCGGCGATCCGCGAGGCCTACGACGCGGGCCTTTTGGGCAAGAACGCCTGCGGCTCGGGCTGGGACTTCGATCTCTACGTCCATCGCGGCGCCGGCGCCTATATCTGCGGCGAGGAGACGGCGCTGCTGGAAAGCCTCGAGGGCAAGAAGGGCATGCCGCGGCTGAAGCCGCCGTTCCCGGCCGGCTCCGGTCTCTATGGCTGCCCGTCGACGGTCAACAACGTCGAGTCGATTGCCGTGGCCCCCACCATCCTGCGCCGTGGCGCCGCCTGGTTTGCCGGCATCGGCCGGCCCAACAACACCGGCACAAAGCTCTTCTGCATCTCGGGCCACGTGAACAAGCCCTGCAACGTCGAAGAGGAAATGGGCATCCCGCTGCGTGAGGTGATCGAGCGTCATGCCGGCGGCGTGCGCGGCGGATGGGACAATCTCCTGGCGGTGATTCCGGGCGGTGCGTCGGTGCCGCTGCTGCCCAAGTCGATCTGCGACACGGTCCTGATGGATTTCGACTCGCTGCGCGACCAGAAGACGGGCCTCGGCACGGCCGCGGTCATCGTCATGGACAAGTCGACCGACGTGGTGAAGGCGATCGCGCGGCTCAGCCAGTTCTACAAGCACGAGAGCTGCGGGCAGTGCACGCCGTGCCGCGAGGGCACCGGCTGGATGTGGCGTGTCATGGAACGCATGGTTCTGGGCAATGCCCGAATCGAGGAGATCGACGCGCTGGAGGACGTCACCCGGCAAGTCGAAGGTCACACGATCTGCGCGCTGGGCGACGCGGCGGCCTGGCCGATCCAGGGCCTGATCCGCCATTTCCGTCCCGAGATGGAGCGCCGCATCCGCGCGCGCACCGAAAAACTGGCGGCCGAGTAGGGCAGGGAGCAGGCAATGCCCAAGGTCAAGGTCAACGGCGTCGAGTTGGAGGTGCCGGCCGGCTTCACGGTCCTGCAGGCCTGTGAGCTGGCGGGCGTCGAGATCCCGCGCTTCTGCTACCACGAACGCCTTTCCATCGCCGGCAATTGCCGGATGTGCCTGGTCGAGGTGAAGCCTGGCCCGCCCAAGCCGCAGGCGAGCTGCGCGCTGCCCATCGCCGACAAGCAGGAGATCTTCACCAACACGCCGATGGTCGAGAAGGCGCGCAAGGGCGTGATGGAGTTCCTGCTCATCAACCACCCGCTCGACTGCCCGATCTGCGACCAGGGCGGCGAGTGCGACCTGCAGGACCAGGCGATGGGCTACGGCTTCGACCGCAGCCGCTTCCACGAGAACAAGCGCGCGGTGCCCGACAAGGAGCTGGGGCCGCTGGTCACGACGTCGATCGCTGGTCAAGACGTCGATGAACCGCTGCATCCACTGCACGCGCTGCATCCGCTTCGCCACGGAGGTGGCGGGCGTGGAAGAGCTGGGCGCGACGGGCCGCGGCGAGGACATGGAGGTCACGACCTATGTCGAGCATGCGCTCACCACCGAGCTTGCCGGCAATCTCGTCGATCTCTGCCCGGTCGGCGCGTTGACCTCCAAACCTTACGCCTTCGAGGCGCGGTCATGGGAACTCACCAAGACCGAATCGGTCGACGTGCTGGATGCGCTGGGCGCCAACATCCGCGTCGACACGCGCGGCGCGCAGGTGATGCGCGTGCTGCCGCGCCTCAACGACGACGTGAACGAGGAGTGGATCTCCGACAAGACGCGGCACGCCATCGATGGCCTGCGTCACCAGCGGCTCGACCGGCCCTATGTGCGCCGCGGCGGCAAGCTCGCGGAAGCGACCTGGGACGAGGCTTTCGCCGCCATCGCCGCCAAGCTCGGCAACGTCGACGGCGCCAAGGTGGCGGCGATCGCGGGCGACCAGTGCGATGCCGAATCCATGGTGGCGCTCAAGGACCTGATGACGGCGCTGGGCTCGCCCAACGTCGATTGCCGCCAGGACGGCGCCCGGCTCGATGGCGGGCCGCGCGGCAGCTACATCTTCAATCCCGGCATCCGCGGCATCGACGCGGCCGATGCGATCCTGTTGATCGGCACCAATCCACGCGCCGAATCGCCGGTGCTGAACGCGCGCATCCGCAAGCGCTACCTGCACGGCCGTTGCGCCATCGGCAGCATCGGTCCGGCGGTCGATCTCACCTATCCGGTCGAGCGACTGGGCGCCGGTCCGGCCTCCCTGCGCGATCTTGTGGATGGCAAGACGGGCTTCTTCGAGAAGCTGAAGGCCGCCAAGAATCCGCTGATCATCGTCGGCATGGGCGCGCTGGCGCGCGAGGACGGTGCGGCGGTGCTGGCGATGGCCCGCGACCTTGTCGATAAGCTGGGCGCCGCGCGCGCCGACTGGAACGGATTTGCCGTTCTGCATACGGCGGCGGCGCGCGTCGGCGGTCTCGATCTCGGCCTGGTGCCGGGCGAAGGCGGTCGCGACGTAGCGGGCATCCTGGCCGGCTGTGAGAAGCGTGAGATCGACGTCGTCTACCTGCTGGCTGCTGATGAGTTCGACACCAAGCGGCTCGGCAAGGCCTTCGTGATCTACCAGGGCCATCACGGTGATGCCGGCGCGCACCGCGCCGACGTGATCCTGCCGGGGGCTGCCTATACCGAAAAGCCTGGCACCTACGTGAACACCGAAGGTCGCGTCCAGCTCGCATTCCGCGCCGGCTATCCGCCGGGTGATGCCCGCGAGGATTGGGCGATCCTGCGGGCGCTGTCCGAGCGGCTCGGCAAGACCCTGCCGTACGACACGCTGGGCCAGATCCGCTCGCGCCGGGATGCTCCGCTCGCGCCTGGTCGCCGTGAACAAGACATTTGCGGCGCTCGAGCACCAGGAAGCAGGGGCCTGGGGCGGCTTCGGCGAGCCGGGCAATCTCTCCGATGCGCCCTTCGTCTCAACGATCGCCAACTTCTACATGACCTGCCCGATCAGCCGCGCCTCCAAGACCATGGCCGAGTGCATGGCCTCGCGCACCCAGCTCATGGCCGCGGAGTAACGGATGTCCGCTGACGTGATCCATTTCTTCACGGTGAACTGGTTCGGCCAGTTCATCCTCATGCTCGCCGAGTGTCTGCTGGTCACTGTGCCGTTGCTCGTGGCCGTGGCCTACATGACCTATGTCGACCGCAAGGTCTGGGCCTCGATCCAGCTCCGCCGCGGTCCCAACGTGGTCGGGCCTTTCGGTCTCCTGCAGCCCCTCGCCGATGGCGTGAAGCTGTTCCTGAAGGAGACCATCGTCCCCTCTAGCGCCAATTCGATCCTGTTCCTGATTGCGCCCATGATCACCTTCATGACGGCGCTGATCGCCTGGGCCGTCGTGCCGTTCGACGACGGCTGGGTGATCGCCGACATCAATGTCGGCATCCTTTATCTCTTCGCCATCTCCTCGCTCGGCGTCTATGGCGTCATCATCGCCGGCTGGGCATCGAACTCGAAATACGCCTTCCTGGGTGCGCTGCGCTCGGCGGCGCAGATGGTGTCGTACGAGGTCTCGATCGGCTTCGTGCTGATCACGGTGCTGCTCTGCGTCGGCTCGCTCAATCTCTCCCAGGTCGTGATCGCCCAGTCGGGCTGGTTCTTCAACTGGTTCTGGCTGCCGTTGCTGCCGATGTTCGTGATCTTCTTCGTGTCGGCGTTGGCCGAGACCAACCGCACGCCGTTCGACCTGCCGATGTCGGAAGCCGAGCTCGTCCAGGGCTTCCAGACCGAATATTCCTCGATGCCCTTCGCCCTGTTCTTCCTCGGCGAATACGCCAACATGATCCTGCTCTCGGCGATGGGTTCGATCCTGTTCCTCGGCGGCTGGATGTCGCCGGTGCCGTATCCGCCCTTTACCTGGGTGCCGGGCCTCGTGTGGTTCGTGCTCAAGATCGCCTTCCTGCTGTTCGTCTTCAGCTGGACCAAGGGGACGCTACCTCGCTATCGCTACGACCAACTGATGCGGCTGGGCTGGAAGGTGTTCCTGCCCGTGTCGCTGGGATGGGTCGTCGTCACCGCCGCCGTGCTGCAGTTCGGCGGCTGGGTTCCGAAGCTCTTTTAGGGAGATCGCGCATCATGGCCTCTCTCGACCGTACCGCCCGCGCCTTCCTGCTCACCGAGCTGGTGACCGGCTTCGCCCTCACGCTCAAGTACATGTTCAAGCCCAAGGTGACGGTGAACTATCCCTACGAGAAGGGACCGCTCAGCCCGCGCTTCCGCGGCGAGCACGCGCTGCGCCGCTATCCCAACGGCGAGGAACGCTGCATCGCTTGCAAGCTCTGCGAGGCGATCTGCCCGGCCCAGGCCATCACCATCGAGGCCGAGCCGCGCGACGACGGCAGCCGGCGCACCACGCGCTACGACATCGACATGACGAAGTGCATCTATTGCGGCTTCTGCCAGGAGGCCTGCCCGGTCGACGCCATCGTCGAGGGGCCAAATTTCGAATTCTCGACCGAGACCCGCGAGGAGCTGATGTACAACAAGGACAAGCTGCTCGCCAACGGCGACCAGTGGGAGTCAGTGATCGCGGCCAACCTCGAGTCCGACGCGGCGTATCGCTGAGCCGGGACGGGTAGGGGAAGATCATGGTGCTGCAGGCTCTGGCCTTTTACGTTTTTGCGTTCGTCGTCATGGCGTCGGCCGCCATGGTCGTGGTGTCGCGCAATCCGGTCTATTCGGTGCTGTTCCTGATCCTGGCGTTCTTCAACGCCGCGGCGCTGTTCCTGCTGATCGGGGCCGAGTTCATCGCCATGATCCTGATCATCGTCTATGTCGGCGCGGTGGCCGTGCTGTTTCTGTTCGTCGTGATGATGCTCGACATCAACCTGGCCAAGCTGCGCGAAGGCTTCCTGAAGTACCTGCCGGTCGGCGCCATGATCGGTTTCGTGCTGTTCCTGGAGATCCTGTTCGGGCTGGGCGTGCTGGGCGGCAATACGACGACATTGGCAGGCATCGGCAAGGCCGTGCCGCAGGTGATCGCGATCGACAATACGCGCGCCATCGGACGCGTCCTCTATACGCAGTATTTCTACCTCTTCCAGGTCGCGGGCCTGGTGCTCCTGGTCGCCATGATCGGCGCCATCGTGCTGACCTTGCGCAGCCGGCCAGGCCTGCGCCGCCAGCACATCAGCGAGCAGCTCTATCGACCCAAGGACGAGGCCGTCACGGTGGTCAAGGTGCCGACGCGGGGAGGCGTGTGATGACCATTGGCCTCGACCACTATCTCTTCGTCGCCGCGGTGCTGTTCACCCTGGGCATCCTGGGCATTTTCCTCAACCGCAAGAACGTCATCGTCATCCTGAAGAACGTCATCGTCATCCTGATGTGCGTCGAGCTGATGCTGCTCGCGGTGAACATCAACCTCGTCGCCTTCTCGGTCTTCCAGGGCAATGTCGTGGGCCAGATCTTCGCCATGCTGGTGCTGACCGTGGCCGCTGCCGAGGCGGCGATCGGCCTCGCCATCCTGGTGGTCTATTTCCGCAACCGCGGAACGATCGAGGTCGAAGACATCAACGCGATGAAGGGCTAGGGGCGCGCACGTACCATGGATCTCGCCATCAAGCTCATCGTCCTGCTGCCGCTGCTCGCGGCGGCGATCGCTGGCCTCTTTTGCCGCATCATCGGCGACAGGCCGGCACAGATCGTCACCTGCGCAGCCCTGCTGATCGCCGCGGCGCTGTCGATCTTCGTCTTCGTGCGTATCGGCTTCGGCCCCGAGAACGCCAAGCTGGTGGTGGTGAAACTCTTCACCTGGATGGATTCGGGCACGCTCAACGTCGACTGGTCGCTTCGCGTCGACACGCTGACCGCGGTCATGCTGATCGTCGTCACCGGCGTCTCCTCGATGGTGCACGTCTATTCGGTCGGTTACATGGCCGAGGACCCCGGCATCCCGCGCTTCATGGCGTATCTCAGCCTGTTCACCTTCTTCATGCTGATGCTGGTGACGGCGGACAATCTGGTGCAGCTCTTCTTTGGCTGGGAAGGGGTGGGTCTCGCCTCGTACCTGCTGATCGGTTTCTGGTACGACAAGCCGTCGGCCAATGCGGCGGCCATGAAGGCATTCATCGTCAATCGCATCGGCGACTTCGGCTTCGCCCTCGGCATCTTCGCCGTGTGGACGCTGAGCGGCACGGTGAATTACGCCGACATCTTCGCCAAGGGCCCCGAGATGGCCCAGATGCGTATCCATTTCCTCGGTATGGACCTGCCGGCGCTGGAGACGGCCTGCCTGCTGCTGTTCGTCGGCGCCATGGGCAAGTCGGCGCAGCTCGGCCTGCACACCTGGCTGCCCGACGCCATGGAAGGCCCGACGCCGGTCTCCGCCCTGATCCATGCCGCCACCATGGTGACGGCCGGCGTGTTCATGGTCTGCCGCCTCTCGCCGCTGTTCGAGCTGGCGCCGACCGCCAGTGCGGTGGTCACCCTGGTGGGCGCGGCTACGGCCTTCTTCGCCGCCACGATCGGCCTCACCCAGTTCGACATCAAGCGGGTCGTCGCCTATTCGACCTGCAGCCAGCTCGGCTACATGTTCTTTGCTGCCGGCGTCGGGTCCTACTCGGCGGCGATGTTCCATCTCACGACGCACGCCTTCTTCAAGGCGCTGCTGTTCCTGGGCTCGGGCTCGGTCATCACCGCCCTGCACCACGAGCAGGACATGCGCAAGATGGGCGGCGTCAAGGAGAAGACGCCCCAGACCTTCTACCTGATGTGGATCGGCACCCTGGCGCTGTCGGGCATCGGCGTGCCCTTCTTGCTGGGCAACGGCATCGGCTTTTCGGGCTTCTATTCCAAGGACATGATGGAGGAATCGGCCTTCGGCGTGCACACCACGGTGGGCCTCATCGCTTTCTGGCTTGGCGTCTTTGCCGCCTTCATGACGGCCTTCTATTCGACCCGCCTGATGTTCCTGACCTTCTACGGCAAGTATCGCGGCGATCATCACACCTGGGACCATGCCCACGAATCGCCGGCGGTCATCCTGATCCCGCTCTATGTGCTGGCGGCCGGCGCGCTTTTGTCGGGCTACATCGCCTTCGACTGGTTCGTCGGCCATGACTGGGCGCAATTCTGGGGCACCCAGTCGATCGCCGTTAAATCCACGGGCGAGGTGCTGCACGAGGCGCACGAAGTGCCGGTGTGGGTGACGCTCGCGCCCTTGGTCTTTGCCCTGGCAGGCATCGGGCTTAGCTACCTGTTTTATATCGTCAATCCCGCGCTTCCGGCGCTCACCGTGAAGCGCTTCCCGGCGATCTACGCGCTGTTCTACAACAAGTGGTACTTCGATGAGATCTACGACGCGCTCTTCGTGAAGCCGGCGCTCGCCATCGGCCGCTTCTTCTGGAAGAAGGGCGACGGTGCCACGATCGACGGGCTCGGCCCCGACAACCTCGCCGCCCGCGCCCAGGACATGGCGGGCGTGCTGATGCGCTTCCAGAGCGGCTACCTCTACCACTACGCGTTCGTGATGCTGGTCGGCGTGGCCGGCCTCGTCACCTACTTCATGATGACGGCGGCGAGGTAGGCCCGATGTCGAGTTGGCCGATCCTTTCGCTCGTCACATTCCTGCCGCTGGTGGGCGTGTTCTTCTGCCTGGTCGTGAATGGTCCGAAGGAGGCCGTCGACCGCAACTGCAGGAGCGCCGCGCTCCTGACATCGGTGGTGGTGTTCCTGATCTCGCTGCTGCTGTGGGCGCGCTTCGACGTCACCAAGGCGGGTTTCCAGTTCGAGGAGAAGCTCGACTGGGTGCCGGCGCTCAATATCGGCTACCACATGGGCATCGACGGCATCTCGCTGTTCTTCGTCCTGCTGTCGACCCTGCTGACGCCGATCTGCATCCTGTCGAGCTGGGGCGCCGTTCATGTCCGCGTCAAGGAATACATGATCGCCTTCCTGGTGCTCGAGACCTTCATGGTCGGCATGTTCTGCGCGCTCGATCTCGCGCTGTTCTATGTCTTCTTCGAAGGCGTGCTGATCCCGATGTTCCTGATCATCGGCATATGGGGCGGCGATCGGCGCGTCTACGCCGCCTTCAAGTTCTTCCTCTACACCTTGCTTGGCTCGGTGCTGATGCTGCTGGCGATCATCACCATCTACTGGCAACTCGGCACGACGGACATTCCGACCGCCATGGAGAAGCTCAACCTGCCGTTCATCTGGCAGTGCTGGCTGTTCCTGGCCTTCTTCGCCTCCTTCGCCGTCAAGGTGCCGATGTGGCCGGTCCATACCTGGCTGCCGGACGCCCATGTCGAAGCGCCGACCGCAGGCTCGGTCATCCTGGCCGGCGTGCTGCTGAAGATGGGCGGCTACGGCTTCCTGCGGCTCTCGATCCCGCTATTGCCAGAAGCGACGCAATACTTCGCGCCGATGATCTTCGGACTGTCGGTGGTGGCTGTCATCTACACCTCGCTGGTGGCGCTGGTGCAGGAGGACATGAAGAAGCTCATCGCCTATTCGTCGGTCGCCCATATGGGCATCGTGACGATCGGCGCCTTCATCCTCAACATTCAGTCGGTCCAGGGCTCGCTGTTCCAGATGCTGAGTCACGGCGTCGTCTCGGCCGCGCTCTTCCTCTGCGTCGGCGTGCTCTACGACCGTATGCACACCCACGAGATCGCCGTCTTCGGTGGCCTGGTCCATCGCATGCCGCGCTACGCTTTCGTCTTCGGCCTGGTCCATCGCATGCCGCGCTACGCTTTCGTCTTCATGTTCTTCACCCTGGCGAGCATCGGTCTGCCGGGCTTGTCCGGATTCATCGGCGAGTTCCTGGTGCTGCTCGGCGCCTTCAAGGTCAATACCTGGGTGGCGTTCCTGGCGGCCACGGGTCTGATCCTGGGTGCGGCCTACGCGCTCTGGCTCTATCGCAAGATCATTTTCGGCGAACTCACGAAGAACTCGTTGAAAGCCATCCTCGACATGAACCGGCGTGAGGTCGTCGTTTTCCTGCCCCTGGTGCTGCTTACCCTGTGGATGGGCATCTATCCCAATTCTTTCCTCGATCCGATGGCGGCCACGGTCGACAAGCTGGTGGGCGACTATCAGTCGGCGATCAAGCTCGCCCGCACCGCCTCGTTGGCGCCATGAGCGGCCGGAAGCCATGAACATGATGCTCGGTATCGAATCCTGGACGCTGGCACGGCCGGAGCTCTTCCTCGCCGCCGTTACGGCCCTGTTGCTGATATACGGCGTGGTCCGCGGTGAAGTGGCGACGCCGTTCGTGTCGATCGCCACCTCGCTCGCCCTGCTGGTGACGGCGGTGCTGCTGTTCGTGCCGTATCGCGAGGGCACGGCCTTCGCCTCGCTGTTCATCGTCGACCGGCTGACCACCACCATGAAGGCGCTGGTCCTGGTCGGCTCGGCCATCTCCATCCTGATGTCGCGCGCCTATTTCGAGCGGATCAAGGCCTGGCGTTTCGAGTATCCGCTGCTGGTCGCGCTGGCGACGCTCGGCATGATGCTGATGATCTCGGCCAACGACCTTATGGCGCTCTATGTCGGCCTCGAGCTGCAGTCGCTGGCGCTTTATGTCATTGCCGCCTTCCAGCGCGACAGCCTGCGCTCGACCGAGGCCGGCGTGAAGTATTTCGTCCTGGGCTCGGTCGCCTCCGGCATGCTGTTGTTCGGCGCCTCGCTGATCTATGGCTTCTGCGGCGGCACGGCCTTCGTGCAGATTTCGCGCGCGCTCATCGAGGGCAGGGGCGGCGAAATCGGCGTCGTCATCGGCCTGGTGTTCGTGGTGGCGGGGCTTGCCTTCAAGGTCTCGGCCGTGCCGTTCCACATGTGGACGCCCGACGTCTACGAGGGCGCGCCGACGCCTGTGACGGCCTTGTTCGCCGTCGCCGCCAAGATCGCCGCGATGTCGCTGATGGTCTCGGTCCTGATGGGCCCGTTCAAGCCGTTGTTCCCGCAGTGGCAGCAGATCGTGGTCGTGGCCTCGGTACTGTCGATGGGGCTCGGCGCCTTCGCCGCGCTGCGCCAGCAGAACATCAAGCGCCTGATGGCCTATTCCTCGATCGGCAATGTCGGCTACGTCCTGCTGGGCCTTGCGAGCGGCAGCGAGAAGGGCATCCAGTCGGTCGTCTTCTACTTGGCCATCTACCTCGTCATGACGATGGGCGTCTTCGCCGTCATCCTGATGATGAAGCGCCGCAATGTCATGGTCGAGAACATCGCCGACCTGGCGGGCCTGGCGCGCAGCGAGCCGATGATGGCGCTGGCCCTGCTGGTCTTCATGTTCTCGCTGGCCGGCATCCCGCCGCTCGCGGGCTTCTGGGGCAAGCTCTACATCTTCATCGCCGCCGTCGAGGCCAAGCTCTACGTGCCGGCCGTTCTCGGCGTGCTGGCCTCGGTCGTGGCGTCCTACTACTACCTGCGCATCGTCAAGGTGATGTATTTCGACGAGCCGGCCGAAGCGCTCGACCGGCCTGCCTTCAGCGTCAACCGCGCCGTGGCATTCGTCGCGGCCATCCTGGTGGCGGTGTTCTCCCTGGCGCCGCAGCCGCTCAGCCTGGTGGCCGCGGCGGCGGCGAAGGGCCTGTTTCCGTGAGCCGCGCGCCCGTCCTGCCGGACGGGTGGACGCTGGTCGCGTTGGACACCGTCGGCAGCACCAATGACGAGGCCGCGCAACTGGCCGACGCCGGCGCGCCCGAAGGCACCGTCGTATGGTCGCGCGAACAGACCGGCGGAAGGGGCCGCCGCGGCCGCGTTTGGGCGTCGCCGGTCGGCAATCTCTATACCTCGACGATCCTGCGGCCCGATTGCCCGGCTCAGCGCGCTGCCGAGTTGGGCTTCGCCGCGGCCCTTGCCGTTGCCGACATCGTGCCGGCGGGCCGCGAGGTGCGCGTGAAGTGGCCCAACGACGTGCTGGTCGACGGCGGCAAGATCGCCGGCATCCTGCTCGAGAGCTCGATCGGCCAGACAGGACAGGTGCAGCATGTCGTGGCCGGCATCGGCGTGAATGTCGGCTTCGCGCCGCAACTGCCGGAGATGCGCTATCCCGGGTCGGCCCTCGGCGGTTCGGTCGAGGCTGCCCTGGAAAAGTTGACGGCTGCCTTGGCGGCGCGCCTCGCCGAGTGGCGCCGCGAAGGCTTCGAGACGGTGCGTGCGGCGTGGCTCGCCAAGGCCGGGCCGCTCGGCGCCGAAGTCGACGTCAAGCTGGGCGAGGGACTGGTGCGGGGCCGCTTCGCCGGCCTCGATCGCGAAGGCGCGTTGCTGCTGGATACGGCAACGGGGCCACGCAAGATCGTGTCGGGCGAATTGCTGGGCCGGGCGGCCTAGAGGAGATCCGAGGATGCTGCTAGCCATCAATGCCAACAACACCAACATCAAGTTCGGCGTCGTCGACGGCGACCGCATCGTCGGTGAATGGCGCGCGCATACGTCGGCAATGCGCACCGCAGACGAGCATGCGGTCTGGCTGCTTCAGCTCATGGCGATGGAAGGCATCGACCCCAAGTCCATCACCGATGCGATCATCGGCAGCGTCGTGCCTCAAGCCAACTTCAACCTCCGGCGTCTGTGCACGCGCTATTTCAATTGTGAGGCGCTGTTCCTGGGCGAACCGAATGTCGTCTACGGCATCCAGGTCAAAGGCCAGGGCGCCGGTGCCGACCGCATCTGCAACTCCGTCGGCGCCAGCATCCTGTTTCCCGGGACGCCGGTTCTGGTGGTCGATTTCGGCACCTCCACCAACTTCGACGTGGTCGACGAGCAGGGCAGCTATTGTGGCGGCGTGATCGCGCCCGGCATCAATCTCAGCATCGAGGCGCTGGTCAATGCGACGGCGTTGCTGCCGCGCATCATTGTCGAGAAGCCCAAGCAGGTGATTGGCACCACGACCGTCGCCTGCATGCATTCCGGTGTGTTCTGGGGCTATATCGGCCTGATCGAGGGACTTGTCGCCCGCGTCAAGGCCGAGTTCGGACGGCCGATGAAGGTGGTGTCGACCGGCGGCCTCGCCCCGGTGTTCGACGGCTCGACCTCAGTGATCGACCAGAACGTGCCCGACATCACCGCGCGCGGCTTGATCGAGATTTTCAAACGCAGCAAGGCATGACCGTCCCGTCGAACGACGAGCTCCTGTTCCTCGCCCTGGGCGGGGCAGGCGAGATCGGCATGAACCTCAATCTGTACGGCCATGCCGGCAAATGGCTGATGGTCGACCTCGGCATCGGCTTCGCCGACGATTCGATGCCTGGCGTCGATGTGGTGATGCCGGACCCCGCCTTCATCGAGGAACGGCGCAAGGATCTGGTGGGCATCGTGCTGACCCACGCCCATGAGGATCACCTGGGCGCCGTCGCTGATCTCTGGCCGCGGCTCAAGGCGCCGGTCTATGCCACGCCGTTTGCCGCCTCGGTGCTGCGGCGCAAGCTCATGGAGGCCGGCCTGGTCGATGCGGTGCCGGTCACCGAGATCCCGCTCGGCGGCAAGTTCAGCCTGGCGCCGTTCGAGCTCGAGCTGATCACCATGACGCATTCGATCCTTGAGCCCAATGCGCTGGCGATCCGCACCAAGCTCGGCACGGTGTTCCATACCGGCGACTGGAAGATCGATCCCGAGCCGCTTTTAGGTGAAGTGACCGACGAGGCGATGCTGCGGCGCATCGGCGATGAGGGCGCGCTCGCCATGGTGTGCGACAGCACCAATGTCTTCGTCGAAGGCGAGGCGGGCTCCGAGGCGACGGTGCGGGCCAATCTCGAGAAGCTGGTGAAGGTCGGCAAAGGCCGCGTCGCGGTCACCTGCTTCGCCTCCAACCTCGCCCGGGTCGAAAGCGTGGCGCTGGCCGCGGTGGCGGCGGGAAGACATCCCGTGCTGTCGGGGCGGGCGCTGCTGCGCATGGTCGAGGCGGCCCAGGAGTGCGGCTACCTGCTCGATTTCCCGCCCTGCATTCCCGAACAGCAGGCGGGCTACCTGCCGCGCGACAAGGTGCTGTTCATCTGCACCGGCAGCCAGGGCGAGCCGCGTGCTTCGATGGCCAAGCTCGCCAACGGCGAGCATCGCGACCTCGTACTGGAGGCGGGCGACACGGCGATCTTTTCCTCGCGCGTCATCCCCGGCAATGAGCGCTCGGTGGGGCGGTTGCAAAATGCCCTGACGGCGCGCGGTGTCGAGGTGATCACCGACCACGATGCCGACATCCATGTCTCGGGCCATCCGGCGCGCGACGAGCTTATCCGGGTCTATCAGTGGATACGGCCCAAGATCGCCCTGCCGGTCCATGGCGAGGTCCGCCACATGATCGAGCACGCGGCACTCGCCCGTGCCTGCCAGGTGCCGGAGACGATCGTGGCGCCCAACGGCACCCTGGTCCGGCTGGCGCCCGGTCCGGCCGAAATCATCGACCACGTGCCGGCGGGACGGTTGGCGCGCGATGGCGACGGCGTGGTGCCGGTGGACGGTGCGTCTTTGCGCGAGCGACGCAAGCTTCTGTGGAACGGCGCAGCCGCGGCCAGCCTGGTCATCGACAGAAGCGGCAGGGCCGTGGCGGCGCCGAAAGTGTCCCTGCGCGGCATCGACGACGAGGGGGGCGCGCTGACCGATGCCATCGTCTCCGGCCTGAGGGAGATGCTGGCCGACCTTAACGCTTCTGAGCGTGGTGACGACGGCCGGATCGAGGAAGCGGCCCGCCAGGCCGTGCGGCGCGTCGTGCGCGCGCACCTCGGCAAGAAGCCGTTGACGGACGTGCACATCGTCCGCATCTAAGTCGCTAGTCGTTGGAGAACCCGATGATCGGACGTCTGAATCACATCGCCATCGCCGTGCCCGACCTCGCCAAGGCGTCGGAACTCTACCGCACCGTGATGGGCGCCAAGGTGAGCGCGCCCAAGGCGCAGCCGGCCCATGGCGTCACCGTGGTGTTCGTCGAGCTGCCCAACACCAAGATCGAGCTCTTGCATCCGCTGGGCGAGAAGTCGCCCATCGCCAACTTCCTCACCCGCAATGCCGACGGCGGCATTCACCATGTCTGCTATGAGGTCGCGGACATCTACGCCGCCCGCGACAAGCTCAAGGCCCAGGGCGCGCGGGTGCTGGGCGACGGCGAACCCAAGATCGGCGCGCACGACAAGCCGGTGCTGTTCCTGCATCCCAAGGACTTCACGGGCACGCTGATCGAACTCGAGCAGGTCTAGGGACCAGGCGCCATGAGCTGGGCCACCGGCCTCATGGTCTACCTGGTGATCTGGTGGACCGTGCTGTTCGCGGTCCTGCCGGAACTCGAGCAGGTCTAGGGACCAGGCGCCATGAGCTGGGCCACCGGCCTCATGGTCTACCTGGTGATCTGGTGGACCGTGCTGTTCGCCGTCCTGCCGTTGGGCGTCCGCAAGGTCAAGGATCCCGGTAGGGGTCAGGAAGTCGGTGCGCCCGAGCGTCCCGACCTCGTCCGCAAGGCGATCATCACGTCGATCGTCGCGGCCGTGCTCTGGATCGCCTTCTATTTCCTCCATCAGTCCGACATTTTCAGCTTCCGGCAGATGGTCGAATAGTCCGACAATGACGCCCGGGCACGGGGCTTGGTCTGAAACGTGCATGGTGCCCGCTCGTTCTGCGATGAAGGTCGCAAGAAAGGCACGCCGTCCGGGTCATGGGCATCGAAGTCAAGCTCGCGTTCGACCTGCTGGCCTTCATCTCGGTCATGGTGCTGATCGTGCTGGGCCTCGGCATCATCGCCAGCATGATGGGCATCTTCAATTTCGCCCACGGCGAGTTCGTCCTCCTCGGCGCCTACACGGTCTACATTTTCGAAAGCAGCGGACTGTCCGCCTGGGCCGGCATCCTGGCCGCGCCGATCGTGCTGGCGATCGTCGGGCTGGTGCTCGAGCGCCTGATCATCCGGCGTTTCTATGCCGTGCCCATCATCGCCATGCTGGGGACCTACGCCATCGGGCTCGTCATCCGCGAGATCGTGCGCGGTCTCTTGGGCGGCCATTACAAGTCGATCTCCGAACCACTGCCCGGCGTGTTCACGCTGTTCGGCGTCGACTTCTCGGCGTGGCGGGCGGTGATCGTGCTCACCACGATCTGCATCATCGCGGCGACCTGGCTGTTCCTGTCGCGCACGTCGGTCGGCTTGCAGGTCCGCGGTTCGCTGGAGAACCCCAACCTGGCGCGCGCCTGCGGGATCTCCACGACCAGGCTCTACGCCCTGACCTTTGCCTTCGGTGCGGCGCTGGCGGGTCTCGCCGGCGCGCTGATCGTGCCGCTCTACCAACTCTCGGCCGACATTGGCACGCGCTTCCTGGTGCAGGCCTTCCTGTCGGTCATGCTGGGTGGCGTCGGCACCTTCGAGGGACCGGTGCTGGGGGCGGCCGCCGTCGGCGGCATGGCGGCGGGCCTGCCCTGGCTGGTCATTCCGGTGCTGGCCGATCCGCTGGTGTTCGTGATTGCGTTGCTGATCGTGAAGTTCCGTCCACAGGGATTCATTACGCAGGGGAGGCTCTGATCATGACTGACAAACTGAATATCGGTCGCCGCCGTCTCATGGGCTCAAGCGCGCTCGGCGCCGCGGGCTGGATCGCCGGTGGCGGCGGTTGGTTGCTGCGGCCGGAAAAGGCCTATGCCGCCGATCCGATCAAGATGGGCATCGCCACCGATATCACCGGCGCCATTGCCCCGTCGGGCAACGCCAACTGGCAGGTGGCGCAGTTCACCGTCGAGCAGATCAACAAGGCGGGCGGCATCGGTGGTCGCCAGATCGAGCTCTATCTCGAAGACACCGCCTCCGATCCCAAGATCGCCGTCGGCAACGTGCGCAAGCTCATCCAGGAGCGCAAGGTCAACGTCGTGCTGGGCGGCATCACCTCGGCGATGCGCCAGGCGATCAAGGATCCGATCGTGAACCGTGGTCGCACGCTCTACATCTACCCGCAGCTCTACGAAGGGCAGGAATGCACCAAGTTCCTGTACTGCACGGGGCCGACGCCGGCGCAGCAATGCGACAAGCTGATCCCCTATCTGATCAAGACGGTGGGCAAGAAGCGCTTCGCCATGCCGTCGGCCAATTACGTGTGGCCGCAGCTCCTGAAGTGGCCGCAGCTCCTGAACAAGTACGCCCGCAAGGTCATCGAGACCAATGGCGGCGAGGTCGTGTTCGAGGAGTATTACCCGCTCGACCAGGCCGAGTATTCGGCGACCATCGGCAAGATCCGCGACGGCAAGGTCGACTGCGTGTTCAACACCGTCATTCCGCCCGGCCTGCAGCCGTTCGTGAAGCAGCTCTATGAATCGGGCTTCCAGAAGAACGGCGGCGTGCTGAGCTGCGTCTACTACGACGAGAACCTGCTGAACTACCATCCGGCGCAGGAGATGGAGGGCCTCTATAGCTGCCTCGACTACTTCCAGTCGATCAACGATCCGTTCAGCAAGCAGCTTCAGGCTGACTACATGAAGAAGTTTCCCGACACCAAGTACCTGTTCACCGCGGGCTCCGCGGCGACCGGCATGTATCGCGGCATCAAGTTCTACGAAGCCGCGGTCAAGAAGACGAACGGCGATCTTTCGCGCGAGGCAGTTGGGGCGGCCATGGACAGCGCCAAGATCGACCAGGGTCCGGGCGGTGGCGCCGAGATGGTGCCGGGTAAGATGCACTGCAAGATGAACATGTATATCGCCCAGTGCAAAGTCGACGCCGGCAAGACCCGTTACGACGTCATCGAGAGCGACAAGATGGTCGATCCGAAGGAATGCTGACCGACGCCGGCCCTGGACTGGGCGCGGCGCCGGCGCGTACGCGTATGGGACGGCAGGCGGGACGCGCCCGGGCGTTCCGCCGCGTCTTGCCCTGGGTCGAGGCGGTGGCGCTGATCGTGGCGCTGGCGGTGCCGGTCGTCTTGAGCGAGCGCACCGATCTCGTGACGCTTGCGACCAACGTGCTGATCCTGTCGCTGCTCGCCATCAGCTTCGACCTGTGCTGGGGCCTGTCGGGCATCATGAGCTTCGGGCAGGCCTTGTTCTTCGGCGTGGCGGGCTATGCCATCGCCCTGGTCGGCCGCGACCTCGAATTCAGCCAGCTCTGGGGGACGCTGCCCCTCGCCATGCTGGTGGGCCTCCTGCTGGCCGGCCTGTTCGCGGCCTTCCTGCTGCTCGGCCGCAAGCCGCCGACCACCATCTTCGTGGCACTCGGCACGCTCACCGGATCGTACGCCGCCGAGCGGTTGGTGTCGGGCTGGCAGTATGTCGGGGCCGGCAACGGCCTGTCCTCGGTCAAGCTGCTGCAGTTCGGCGGTTACGAATTCGTCGAGGGTACCGCCTTCTATTTCCTGGCGCTGGCGCTGCTGCTGCTGATCTATGCGGGCGCGCGCTTTCTCAAGCAGTCGCAACTCGGCCTGGTGCTGGCGGGCATGCGGCAGAACGAGGAGCGGCTGGCCTTCTTCGGCTATCGCGTGCAGCTCTTCAAGGCGCTGGTGTTTTCGCTCGCCGGCATGGTCGCGGGGCTGGGCGGCGCGCTCTACAGCTACCATCAGGGCTTCATCGGCCCGGGCAACATGGGGCCGGGCCTGTCGACCACCGCGGTGCTCTACTGCCTGCTGGGAGGCTCGGGCACCCTGATCGGCCCGGTCATCGGAACGGCTACGGTGGAAGTGCTGTCCTATGTGCTGTCCGACATAGACGCCATCAAGCAGTTCTGGCCGGTCATCTTGGGGCTGGTCCTGCTGACTGTCGTGATGTTCCAGCCCAAGGGGATTTTAGGCATGCTGGTGTCCGACCGCGAACGCATCGGCGCCTACGGCCGGCGCCGGCGCGGCGGGTGAGGGCGCCATGGCGCTGTTGCAGATCCGCGGTGTCAGCAAGACGTTTCGCACGCTGCGGGCGCTCGACGGCGTAGACATCGACGTCGAGGCCGGCACGTTCCACGGCCTGATCGGCCCCAATGGATCCGGCAAGAGCACGCTTCTAAAGGCGATTGCTGGTGCTCATTTCGCCGATACCGGCACCATCGTGTTCGAGGGTCGCGACATCACGCGCGCCACGCCCTACGAGCGGGCGCGCGCCGGCCTCAGCCTGAAATTCCAGATCACCGCGGTGCTGCCGGAACTGTCGGTCTACGACAATGTCCTGCTGGCGACTCAATCGGGCGAAAGCCTGGCGCGGCTGCTGCTGTCGTCGTCGCGCCGCGCGCTCGACGGCGAGGTGAGCGGCCTGCTCGAGCGCTTCCGCCTGATCGACCGCGCAGACGATCTGGCGGCCGAGCTGAGCCACGGCGAGCAGCAATGGCTGGAGATCGCCATGGCCTTGGCGCTCAAGCCCAAGCTGCTGCTGCTCGACGAGCCGACCGGCGGCATGAGCCCGGAAGAACGCCATGTCACCGGCAAGCTCCTGGAGCCGATCAAGGCGCATTGCGCCCTGATCATCGTCGAGCACGACCTGCATTTCATCCGCGACATCTGCGATCAGTTGACCGTGCTCGACCAGGGCAAGGTGCTGGACCAGGGCGACGTCGAGGCCATCCAGCGCTCGGCCAAGGTCCAGCAGGTGTTCACGACCCGTGTCTGACACAGCACTCCTTCAGGTCGATGCCTTGAGCGCCGGCTATGGCCGGAGCCAGGCCTTGTTCGGCGTGTCGATCAAAGCGCCCGCGCAGGGCGCGATCGCAGTGCTCGGGCGCAACGGCGCCGGCAAGTCGACGCTCCTGAAGACGGTGTTCGGCGAACTGCCGCCGATGTCGGGCACCATCCGCCTCGACGGCACGGCGGTCGAGGGCGAGCCGGCCGAGCGTCGCGTGCGGCGCGGCATCGGCTACGTTCCGCAGGAACACGCCATCTTCGCCAAGCTCACGGTGCGCGAGAACTTGGCTCTGGGCTGCGTGCGCCAGCCCGATCGTTCGGGCATGGACTACGTGCTCGATTTCTTCCCCAAGCTGGCGCAGCGGCTGGCCCAGACGGCGGGCACGCTGTCGGGCGGCGAGCGCAAGATGCTGGCGATCGGCCGCGCCGTGCTGGGCCGGCCGAAGCTCCTGATGCTCGACGAGCCGACCGAGGGCGTGTGGGTCGGGGTGATCGAGGAGATCGCCGACCGGCTGAAGCAGCTGTCGCGCGAGATGGCGGTGATCCTGGTCGAGCAGCATATCGAACTCGCCCTCGAAGTGGCCGAATATGCCTATGTGATGGAGCGCGGGCACATCGCCCTCGAAGGCCAGTCCGCCGCGGTCAAGAGCGACCCGCAGCTGATGCGGCATCTGGCGCCGTAAACCAAGAAGCCCAGGCGAAGGAGGAGAGCATGGCTGTACAAGTTCCGACCGAAGAGCAATTGCGTCAGGTAGCGTCCGACGTGGGCCTGTCGCTGAGCGACGGCGACGTGAAGTCCTTCATCGACCTGATGCGCCCGGGCATCGCCGCCTACAACGTGGTCGATGCCATGCCCGACAACCTGCCGCGCGTGAAGTATCCGCGCACGCCGGGCTATCGACCGACGGGCGAGGAGAACAAGCACAATGCCTGGTACGTCAAGACCAAGGTCGAAGGCGCCCCCCGCGGCAAGCTCAAGGGCAAGACGGTCGTGCTGAAGGACAATATCATGCTGGCCGGCGTGCCGATGATGAACGGCGCTGCGACGCTCGAGGGCTACGTCCCCGATATCGACGCGACTGTGGTGCAGCGCGTCCTCGACGCCGGGGGCACGATCGTCGGCAAGGCGCATTGCGAGAACTTCTGTCTCTCGGGCGGCAGCCACACCAATGCGACCGGCCCGGTGCACAATCCCTACAAGATGGGCTACTCGGCCGGCGGCTCCTCGTCGGGCAGCGCCGTGCTGGTGGCGCTGGGCGAAGTCGACATGGCGCTGGGCGGCGACCAGGGCGGATCGATCCGCATGCCGGCATCGTTCAGCGGTATCTATGGGATGAAGCCGACGCACGGCCTGGTTCCCTATACCGGCATCATGCCGATCGAAATCTATGTCGATCACACCGGGCCGATGACCGCGAACGTCGCCGACAATGCCCTGCTCCTGGAGGTGCTGGCCGGGCCGGACGGCTACGATTCACGCCAGATCAACGTCAAGACCCATCCCTACACCAAGGCGCTGAAGGACGACATCAAGGGCATGAAGATCGGCCTGGTGACCGAAGGCTTCGCCCAGCCCAACGCCGAAGCCGACGTCAACGCCAAGGTCAAGGCGGCGGCCAAGAAGTTCGAGGCGCTGGGCGCCACGGTGGGCGAGGTCTCGATCCCGCTGCACCTCGCCGCCGGCGCGCTGTGGATGCCGATCGGCACGGAGGGCCTTACCCAGACGATGATGTGGGGCGACGGCTACGGCGTCAGCCGGCCGGACCTCTATGTGACCAGCCTGATGGACTTCCACCGCAACTGGCGCAACCGCGCCAACGAGATGTCGGAGACCACCAAGCTCTTCACCATGCTGGGAACCTACATCCGGCGCTATTACGGCAGCCGCTACTACGGCAAGGCGATGAACCAGACCCGCCTGCTGACGGCGGCCTACGACTCAGCGCTGGGCGAGTACGATCTGCTGATGATGCCGACCACGCCGATCAAGGCGACGCCCTTGCCGCCGGCCGACGCGCCGCGCGAGCTGCAGGTCGAGCGGGCGCTCGACATGATCTCCAACACCGCGCCGTTCGACATCACCCATCACCCGGCCATGGCTGTGCCCTGCGGAATGGCGGACGGCCTGCCAGTTTCGCTGATGCTGGTCGGCAAGCACTTCGAGGAGCCGACAATTTACAAGGCGGCCTTCGCATTCGAGCAGGCAGGAGACTGGAAGAAGATGTAGCGGGGTCAGCAGAGAGTTAATCTAATATCTTAAGATCGTCTGATAAGATATTGAATAAAAAGGAAACGGCGGACCTAAAGTCCGCCGCTCCTCTCAACCCCGAAACTCGTCTCTGGGCGGCTTGCGCCGCTCTCCTCCCTAAACTCAGGCCTGCGCCTAAGGCGTAGGCTGTTTAGCGGGAAGCCCGCGGCTTGCCAAGACCTTTTCTTTCGATCATCGGGACCCCACAGAACAATTGTTAGGGAGGGAGGTCGTTCGACTACGGACAAATGTCCGGATGGTAAGTGTGATCATCTGATGACCACGTATTTGATCACGAACAGCACAGCGAGAATTCCGACAGCCGGATGGACGTCGCGGAAGCGACCCGTCGCGAATTTTATTCCGACGTACGAGATGAAGCCGAACGCGATTCCTTCGGCGATCGAGAAGGTGAACGGCATGGCGAGCGCGGTGATGACGGCCGGCGCCGATTCGGTGAGATCGTCCCACACCACTTCGGTGAGGCTGCGCGTCATCAGGCAGGCGACATAGAGCAGCGCCGGCGCCGTGGCGTAGGCGGGGATCGAGCCCGCCAGCGGCGCCACGAAGAGCGCGAGGAGGAAGAGCAGGCCCACGGTCGCCGCCGTGAGTCCGGTGCGGCCGCCGGAGTTGATGCCCGACGCGCTCTCGATGTAGCTGGTCGTGGTCGAGGTGCCGACCGCCGCACCGATCATGGCGGCGGCGCTGTCCGATATCAGCGCCCGGTTCAGGCGGGGAACGGTGCCATCGGGCCGCATGAAGCCGCCGCGATGGGCGAGCGCGATCAACGTGCCGGTATTGTCGAACAGATCGACGAACAGGAAGGCAAACACCACGGTCACCAACCCGACCTTGAACGCGCCGGCGAGGTCCATCTGCAGCAATACCGGGGCAATCGACGGCGGTATGTCGAAGATCGACGGCGGCACGTCGAAGATGCCCCCGAACTTCTGCTGGCCGGCAGCAATGGCAACCACCGTCACGGCCAGGATCCCGATGATGACTCCGCCTACGACGCGGCGATATTCGAGGGCCACGATCAGGGCAAACCCCAGCGCGGCCATCACCACCGGGAAGCTCGTGAGCTCGCCGTGAGTCACCAGGGTCGCCTCGTTGCCGATGACGACGCCGGCGTTCTTGAGCGCGATCAGGGCGAGGAACAGGCCGATGCCGGCGGCGATCGCCATCTTGAGCGACTTGGGGATCGCGTTGACGATCCATTCCCGGATCGGCAGCACGCTGATGATGAAAAAGATCACGCCCGAGACGAACACGCAGCCCA
>Ga0193726_1000862_pt1 | contig 27481 bp, 30 predicted proteins | sample H2c1metaG_FD_144928 | JGI IMG/M metagenome (GOLD analysis project Ga0193726, IMG submission 144928) | Soil microbial communities from a riparian zone of the East river system, Colorado, United States - H2c1 | ecosystem: Environmental > Terrestrial > Soil > Riparian zone | place: USA: East River...
TCGAATACATGCACCGGCTGATGCGGGAGATTTCGAAGCGGCGGCCGCAGGTCACATCGAAGCGCCAGGTGGATCCCTTGAAGCGCCTGCGGAAGACGCTCGGCGAGCACTACAGCAAGAAGCGCGAACACTACGGGCTCGATCACCCGGACTTCTACGATCGCGACCTGCGCAACCTGTTCTCCAACCTCCCGCAGTACCACAAGCGCCCCGAGGCCGCGCGTTTCCTCCGGACGATCAGAAAAGAAGTCCGGACGACCGTCGCCAGCTTCACCGACAGCTACCAGTACACGATCGATCAGCTGCTCGAGAAGATCATCGCCCGCTGCCGCGAACAGAATCTCCACCTGACGGATTCGGAGCGCACGACGAAAACCGACTTCATGGTCTACCTGACGGTGCAGACGATGAACTACCTGCACAGCGGCCGGCACCGGGTGGCGCTGTGACGGTGAGCCGCATGCGCGTCCTCGCTCTCGTCCACCGGCACCTGATTCCGCCGGACACGATCCCGGAAGGCACCGACATCACCTCGGCGCCCTGGCGGACCGAGTACGACGTCGTCACCGCGCTGCGCGGGATGGGACACGAAGTCCAGGTGCTGGGCGTGCACGACGACCTCGGCGAGCTGCGCCGCGCGTCCACTGAGTGGAAACCGCACATCGCGTTCAACCTGCTCGAGGGGTTCGACGACATCACGATCTTCGATCAGAACGTCGTCTCCCACCTGGAGCTGCTGAAACTGTCGTACACGGGATGCAATCCGCGCGGCCTGCTGCTCGCGCGCGACAAGTCATTGTCGAAGAAGCTCCTCGCCTATCACCGGATCGCGGTCCCCGAGTTCGAGGTCTTCCGCGCCGGGCGCCCGATCCGCCGTCCGAAGCGCCTGCAGTTCCCGCTGATGGTCAAGTCGCTGACGCAGGAAGCGTCGATCGGCATCTCGCAGGCGTCGGTCGTGGACAGCGACGAGAAGCTGAAGGAGCGCGTCGCGTTCATCCACGACAGCATCGGCACCGCGGCGATCGCCGAGCAGTACATCGAAGGACGCGAGCTGTACGTCGGCATCCTCGGCAACCAGCTCCTGCAGGCGTTGCCGGTGTGGGAGCTGTTCTTCACGAACATGCCGGAAGGATCCAGGCGGATCGCCACCGACCGCGTGAAGTGGAGCGTCAAGTATCAGAAAAAGTACGGCATCGACAGCGGGCCGGCCACGGAGTTGACCGACGCCGTCGCCCAGCAGATTCAGCACGTCTGCAAGCGCGCCTACCGGGCGCTCGAACTGAGCGGCTACGCGCGCATCGATTTGCGGATGGATGCCGCGGGCAACGTGTGGGTCCTCGAAGCGAACCCGAACCCGCAGATTGCGAGAGGCGAAGACTTCGCCGCGTCGGCGGAAAAAGTGGGGCTGTCCTACGAAGCCGTGCTGCAGCGCATCATCAATTTGGGTGTGCGGTGGCAGCCGGAGAGCGTCGCATGAGCAGGTAGACCACCACGCCGACGACGATGAACGGCGCGAGCGGGGCGAGCACGGCGAGCGTGAACGCCAGACCGGCCACGGCCATCGCGACGACGACGACGACGAAAACGATGGGCAGGACGATGATCGCCGTCATCATCCTGAGCACGGCGCGCAGGAGCATGAACGGCAGGACGAAGAGGACGCTGAAGAGGATCGTGAACGCCAGGGTGAACGGCAGCAGCAGGAACCCATGTCAGGATTTACGCGCGGCTGCCTCCAGAAGTTCCGGGGCCCTGAGCTGATCGGCCGGCCCGTGGGGCGCGCTCGGCGCCAGGTAGACCATGGGCTTGTGGCTGATCCGCTCGTCCAGGCTCTTGATGACGCGGGCGGTCCCCCCCGCCGTTTTCATGGTTTTCGTGAAGCCGAAGACCACGCAGAACCCGATGAACAGCACCAGGACGAAGAGGGTGCTTGCGACGAACGGCCCGCCAAACTGCTTGAGCAACATGATGCCGTCGGCGCCGTTCATTCAGTGTCCTCCGGGGTGATCGGTTTCGGCGGCCGCACCTCGTAGAGCACGAGGCCCCGCCGCACTTCTTCCATCGCCAGCCGTTCCGGCTTCTTCGGCAGCTGCACGTCGGCGGTGCCGGCGATGCGGAGCCGGGCTCCGCGCCGCAACTGCTTGGCCCGCAACGCGGCCACGTCAACGAAGAGAAAACGGCTTTCGATGGGGGGCGCCGGTTCGGCCGGAATCTGCGCCCCATCCAACACGTCGTTTGGATTCACGTCCATGACGGGAATAGATCGTAACACGTGACGTTGTTACGCGGCCACTTCCACTTTGATCTGGCGCGGCCGGGCGTCTTCCCTCAGGGGCAGCCGAACCGTCAGCACGCCGTCCTTGTACTCGGCCGACACCCGGGCGGTATCCACCGTCCGCGGCAGTGAAAACGACCGGCTGAACGCACCGTAGCGGCGCTCGATGTGGTGAAACTGCTCGTCCTTTACGTCGGGCGACGGCTTCCTCTCGCCCTTGAGGGTCAGCGTGCCGTTCTCGACGGTAATGCCGATGTCCTCGCGCGCCATCTCCGGCAGCTCCGCTTTCAGCACGAGCTCCCGATCGCCGCTCTCGAAGATATCCACCAGGGGCCAACGCACAATAGTCATGATCGTCTCCGGAAAAAAGGGCCGAGCAAGCTCGGCCCCTACGTTTGTTTCGTCTCGCCGAACACTTACTTCGTCTCGGCGTACTCCGCGTCGATCACTTCGCCGTCCTTGACGTTCGAGTCGGCGGACGGCGGCGTGGCCTGCGGGCCGGAGGTGTTCTGAGTGGTCTTGTAGAGCTGCTCGGCCATCGCGTGGGAGGCGCGCTGCAGCTCCTCGGTCGCCTTCTTGATCGCCGCGAGATCGTCCGCCGGCGTCACGCGACGCACCTCGGCGATCGCCGCTTCGACCTTGGAGAGATCACCGACCGCGACTTTCTCGCGGTTCTCATTGACCGTCTTCTCGACCTGATACGCGAGGGAGTCGGCCTGGTTGCGCGCATCAATCAGGTCGCGCCGCGCCTGGTCGTCGGACGCATGGCTCTGCGCTTCCTTGACCAGCCGATCGACCTCGTCCTTCGAGAGGCCGCTCGCGCCGCTGATCGTGATCTTCTGCTCCTGACCCGTCGCGATGTCCTTCGCCGACACGCTGACGATGCCGTTCGCATCGATGTCGAAGGCGACTTCGATCTGCGGCACGCCGCGCGGCGCTGCCGGCAGACCGGTCAGGTGGAAGCGGCCGAGGGTCCGGTTGTCGCGCGCCAGCGGGCGCTCGCCCTGCAGCACGTGGACCTCGACGCTCGTCTGATTGTCGGTGGCCGTCGAGAACGTCTCGCTCTTGCGCGTCGGGATCGTCGTGTTCCGCGGGATCAGATTCGTCGTCACCCCGCCGAGCGTTTCGATGCCGAGCGAGAGCGGCGTCACGTCGAGCAGCAGCAGATCCTTGACGTCGCCCGTCAGGACGCCGCCCTGGGCCGCCGCGCCGATCGCGACCACTTCGTCCGGATTCACGCCCTTGTGCGGTTCCTTGCCGAAGAACTCGCGCACCATCTGCTGAACCTTGGGCATGCGCGTCGAGCCGCCGACGAGCACGACTTCGTCGATCTTCTTCGGATCGACGCCCGCGTCCGCCAGCGCCTGCTTCACCGGCGCCATGGTCCGCTGCAGCAAATCGTCGACGAGCGCTTCGAGTTTGGCGCGCGTCAGCTTGATCTGCAGATGCTTCGGCCCGCTCGCGTCCGCGGTGACGAACGGCAGGTTGATCTCGGTTTCCATCGCCGTCGAGAGCTCGATCTTCGCCTTCTCCGCGCCTTCCTTCAGACGCTGGAGCGCCATGCGATCCTTCGCCAGATCGATCCCGTCGGTCTTCTTGAACTCGGCGGCCAGCCACTCGATGATCCGATCGTCGAGGTCGTCGCCACCCAGGTGGGTGTCGCCGTTGGTGGCCTTCACTTCGACGACGCCCTCACCCACTTCGAGGACGGAGATGTCGAAGGTGCCGCCGCCGAAGTCGTACACGGCGATCGTTTCGTCCTTCTGCTTGTCGAGGCCATACGCCAGCGCCGCGGCCGTCGGCTCGTTGATGATGCGGAGCACGTTCAGCCCCGCGATCTTCCCCGCGTCCTTGGTCGCCTGGCGCTGCGCGTCGTTGAAGTACGCCGGCACGGTGACCACCGCGTCGGTGACCTTCTCGCCGAGATAATCCTCAGCGGCCGCCTTCAGCTTCTGCAGCACCATGGCCGAGATTTCCGGCGGCGAATACTTCTTGATGCGCGCCTCGACCCAGGCGTCGCCGTTCTCGGCGCGCACCATTTTGTAAGGCACGCGCGAGGACTCAGTTTTCACCTCGTCGAACTTGCGGCCCATGAAACGCTTGATCGAAAAAATCGTGTTTTCCGGGTTGGTCACCGCCTGGCGCTTCGCGACCTGGCCGACGAGGCGCTCCCCATCTTTCGAGATGGCGACTACCGACGGCGTGATCCGCGAGCCTTCCTGGTTGACGATGACGGCCGGCTGACCGTTTTCCATGACCGCGACCACCGAGTTGGTGGTGCCGAGGTCGATTCCAATGACTTTGTTTGCCATGGCCAGGATTCTACGTCGGTAGTGAGTGCATGTCAAGCAGTTTATATGAGTGTATTAATGGCATATTATCAAGTTGGCGCTATCCTACTGATGAACTTGCCGTTGTTCGACGGTCGGGCTGAAGCCCGACCCTACCGGCACGTCCGGCACCTATGCGATCATGCTTCGTGCGCTCTCGAATCCACGCTGTCGTCCTCCCCTCTGAAGTTGGTGATTTCGCCGAAGAAATCCGGCAGGTTTTCCTCGAACTCGGCCGCACCTTCGGCGCCGAATCGCTCGCCGGCGAATGCTCGCCGTCGATCGACGTGTTCGAGACCGACGAGGCGGTCGAACTGGCCGTCGATCTTCCCGGCGTCGATGCCGGTGGTGTGCGCGTCCTCTTCAAGGGCGACTCGGTCCTCGTGGTCGGCGAAAAAGCCGCGCGACGCGGACGCGGAGAGTCGTCGTTCCATCTGGTCGAGCGCGGATTCGGACGTTTTGCCCGAGTGGTGAAACTCGGCCGCTCCTGCGACGCGTCGCGCGCGCACGCCACGCTTCGGCATGGCGAGCTGCGCATCTCGATCCCCAAGATCGCCGACCGCCGGGGCCGCGCGAAAGCGATTCCGATCACCTCGTGAAGATCCTCTTCATCGGCGACATCGTCGGGCGGCCGGGCCGCGAGCTCGTGCGCCGCGGCCTGACGACGATCGTCGAGGAGCATGGGATCGATCTGGTGATCGCCAACGCCGAGAATTCCGCGGCGGGCTTCGGCATCACGCGGGAGATCGGGGATCAGTTGCTCGAGTGGGGCGTGGACGTCATGACGTCGGGCAATCACATCTGGGACAAGAAGGAAGCGCTCGCCTACATCGGCACCGAGGCGCGCCTGCTGCGGCCGGCGAACTTCCCCGCCGGCGCGCCGGGCAACGGCCGTTATCTCGCGCGGACGCGCGATGACGTGTCGGTCGGCGTGGTCAACGTGATGGGCCGCGCGTTCATGGCGCCGCTTGACGATCCGTTTGCCGTCGTGCTGCGGGAAATCGACGCGCTGCGCGAGCGGACGCGCATCATCTTCGTGGACTTTCACGCCGAGGCGACGTCCGAGAAGATTGCGATGGGCTGGCATCTGGACGGCAAAGTGACGGCGGTGGTCGGCACGCACACACACGTGCAGACGGCTGACGAGCGCATCCTGCCCAAAGGCACCGCGTATCTCACCGACGCCGGGATGACCGGACCGCACGATTCGATCGTCGGCGTCGAGGTCGAGGCGGCGCTCGGAAAATTCCTGACAGGCCTGCCCGCGCGATTCGAGACGGCGACCGGCAATCCCCGCCTGCACGCGGTGATCGTGGAAGCCGACGAGAAGACCGGCCTGGCCACCGACATCGAGCGCCTCAGCCTCGGCCCGGAAGATTTTCCAAAGCCATGAGCGACCTCTTCGATCTGCCGTTCGAGGAGGAGGAGGAGCCAGCCCCGAGCCCCCAGCCCCCAGCCCCTACCCCGGTTGCCTCCAGACGCGTACTTACCGTCACCGAACTGACCGTCCGGGTCCGCGATCTGCTGGAGACCGAGTTCATCGAAGTCTGGGTCGAAGGGGAGATTTCCAACTCGCGCGTGTGGAACACCGGGCACATGTACTTCACGCTCAAGGATTCCGCCGCGCAGATTCGCGGCGTGATGTTCCGGTCGGCGCTGCGGTACCTGAAGTTCAAGCCGGCCGACGGGTTGAAGATCGTCGCGCGCGGCAAGCTCACGGTGTACGAGCCGAAGGGCGAGTATCAGCTCGTCTGCGAGCACATGGAGCCGCAGGGGCTCGGCGCGCTGCAGCTGGCGTTCGATCAGCTCAAGAAGCGCCTGCAGGACGAAGGATTATTCGACGCGGCTCGCAAGCGTCCGCTGCCCGCGCTGCCGCGCAAGATCGGGATCGTCACCTCGCTCGACGGCGCGGCGATCCGCGACATCATCAAGGTGCTGCGGCGCCGCTACGCGAACGCGCACCTGATCATCCGGCCGGCGCGCGTGCAGGGCGAGGGCGCGGCGCTCGAGATCGCGCGCGGCCTCAAGGCGATCGGCCGCGTCCCCGGCGTCGACGTCGTGATCGTCGGGCGCGGCGGCGGCTCGATCGAGGATCTGTGGGCGTTCAACGAGGAGATCGTCGCGCGCGCGATTGCCGCGTCGCCGGTGCCGGTGATCTCGGCGGTCGGCCACGAAAGCGACGTTACGATCGCCGACTTCGTCGCCGATCTGCGGGCGCCGACGCCGTCCGCGGCGGCGGAGCTGGTCGTTTCGCGAAAAGATGAATTCTGCGGGCGGATCGATCGGCTCGAGGATCGCCTGCGGGCGGCGGCGCGCGGACGCGTCCAGGGACTGAGCCGCCGCGTCCACATGCTGAGCGGCCGATCGGCGCTCGCCGGGTATCGCGGCCGCGTCGCGATGCGCGGGCGGCACGCCGCGGAGCTCACGCATGCCCTGGCGCGCGTGATGCGCGCGTCGCTCGCGTCGCGGGACCGCCGGCTCCAGCAGGTGCGGCGCCAGCTCGAGACCTTCGATCTCGGCCGCCGCCTCGCGGGAATCCGGACGCGGCTGGTGACCGGACGCGGCGCGCTGGACAAGGCGATGACCAAACGGCGGCATCGCGCCGACTCACAGCTTCGTGACGGCGCGCGGCGTCTCGAGGCCATGAGTCCGCTTGCCGTGCTCGGACGCGGCTACGCCGTCGCCTGGAACGCCGACCGCACGCGCGTCCTGCGTGCCGCGTCGGACGTCGCGACCGGCGACACGGTGCGCGTGACCTTGAGCCGCGGCGAGATTGACGCTAAGGTGTCGAAGACACATGACTGACACGTCCATCAAGGACTTCGAAGCCGCGATCGCCGAGCTCGAGTCGATCGTGAAGAAGCTCGAGGAAGGCGACCTGCCGCTCGAGAAATCGCTGGAATTCTACGAGCGCGGCGTGCAGCTCTCGCGCTTCTGCCACGCACGCCTCGAGGAAGCCGAGCGCCGGATCGAGATCCTGAGCGAGCGCGGCGATCTCAAGCCGGCCCCCTCGTCCCTCGGTTCCGGCGACGACCCCGAGCGCGGCTGACGTGGCGCGTTCAGACGAAACGCTCGCCGCGTTTCTCGAGCGGACGCGCGTCCGCGTCGACGAAGCACTCGAGCGCGCGCTGCCGCGGCCGCCGGCTTGTCCGGCGATCGTCAGCGAGGCGATGCGCTACAGCGTGTTCGCCGGCGGCAAGCGCTTCCGCCCGATCCTCGCGCTTGCCGCCGCCGACGCTGTCGCCACTGGCGCCGATGCCGCCGCGCTGCCCGCGGCGTGCGCCATCGAGCTGATCCACACGTACTCGCTGATTCACGACGACCTGCCGGCGATGGACAACGACACCCTCCGCCGCGGCCGTCCGACGCTGCACGTCGTCTACGGCGACGGCATCGCGATCCTCGCGGGCGACGGCCTGCAGGCGGAAGGCTTCGCGCTGCTGGCGCGCGAGCCCGCCGACGCGGCGTTCGCGGACAGAAAACTGCGCGTCATGCGCATCATCGCCGAGGCCGCCGGCGCGATCGGGATGGTCGGCGGGCAGGCGATCGATCTGCAGGCGGCCGGCCAGGCGCCGGGGCATCCACTCGATCTTGACGCGGACGCCCTGCGCGGCATGCACGCGCGGAAAACCGGCGCGCTGATCCGCGCGTCCGCCGTCAGCGGCGCCATCATGGCGGGCGCGAACGACGCCGCCGTGGACGCCGTGGATCGATACGCCGCCGATCTCGGCCTCGCATTCCAGATCGTGGACGACATCCTCGACGTGGAAGGGGACGCCGGCGCCCTCGGCAAGACGGCCGGCAAGGACGCCGCCGCGTCGAAGCCGACCTATCCCTCGCTGTTCGGTCTCGAACGGTCGCGCACACTCGCCGCCGACTGCATCGCGCGCGCGCACGCCGCGCTCGACGAGGGCGGCCTCGCCGACGGACGACTCGGCGCGATCGCCGACTGGATCATGAGCCGGCGCAACTAACCACAGAGACACGGAGAGAATTCAACCACAGAGATGTGGTTGTTTAACTCTGCGCCTCTGTGGTGAACGTGGCGTGTGCAACGCGAATCAGGATCGCCGCGACGTCCTCTGGAGATCGCGATCGGCCCGCCAGCGCGTCGAATGTCTCAAAACTCGTGAGCGTCTGCAGGACGTCGGTCGCTTCGTCGATTGCCGCCGGCCGTCGGCGGTCCGCCATCAGGCGGGCCACGAGCGGACGGAGGGCCGCGCGGCGTTTCGAGTCGCGCGCGGCGACGATGGCTTCGACGTCCGGGTCCAGGCCTGCGAGGCATCGCAGCCGGCGAATCAGGATGCGGTCGCTGGCCCAGAACCCGACGAAGGCCGCGATGAATTCTGTGAGCGCGGCTGAAGGATCGGCGATTCCGTTGGACTGCAGGCGTTCGACCAGGCCGGCGGCGGCGAGCGCGTCCAGTAGGGCATCGAGCAGCGCGCCTTTCGACTGGAACTGGTAATACACCGTCATCCGCGCGACGCCGGCGCGATTGGCGACCGCATCGACGGTGAAGCTGGCAAAGCCGTTCTCACCGAGCACGTCGCGGGCGGCGGAGAGGATCCGCTCGCGGGTGTCGGCCACCGAAGCTTCGCGGCGTCCGAGCCGATAGGGACGAGGGGACATGCTGTGTTAATTATTTAATCGTATGATACATACAAATAATAGCACACCCCACGGTTTGCCATTTCCATGGGGCCCGTGAAATCCTGCTCGGGCAGCGTGGCCAAAACGACCCGGCTCGACGCGCTCGTCCTCGATCGCGGCCTCGCGGCGTCGCGCGAGCGTGCCCGCGCCCTGATCCTGGCGGGCCAGGTCCGGGTGAACGGCCAGGTCGTCTCGAAGGCCGGCGCGGCCGTCGCTCCGGACGCCAGGGTGGACCTCGACGTCCCGGACCATCCGTACGTCGGCCGGGGCGGCGTGAAGCTCGCGCACGCGCTCGACGTCTTCCACGTGGATCCGAACGGCAGGCGCGCGCTCGACGTCGGCGCGTCCACCGGCGGGTTCACCGACGTCATGCTGCAGCGGGGCGCCGCGAGCGTCATCGCGCTGGACGTCGGGCACAACCAGCTCGATTGGCGGCTTCGCTCCGATTCACGCGTGATCGTCCGCGAAGGCGTCAACGCCCGCGCGCTGACGGCCGCCGATGTGCCGCACGCCGTCGATCTCGCGACGATCGACGTCGCGTTCATCTCGCTGCGTCTGATTCTCCCGGCGCTGCCGCCGTTTCTCATGCCCGGCGCGGACATCGTCGCCCTCGTCAAACCGCAGTTCGAGGCCGGGCGGGACGAAGTTGGACGAGGCGGTCTCGTCACCGATCCGGCCGTGCATGACGCGGTGATCGCCCGTGTCACCGACGCGGCAGAGGCGCTGGGGCTGCAGCGCGTGGCCATGACGCCGTCGCCCATTACCGGCGCCACGGGCAACCAGGAATTCTTCCTGCATCTTCGCGCGCGGTCCGCGTGAAGACCTGCGCTACGATGGCAGCCTGATGACGCCCACTCAGCCGCTCGCGCCGGTGTCGCGCGTCGGGATCGTCGCCAAGTCACATCTGCGTGCCGCGGCGCCGCATCTCATCGAGATCGCCGCGTGGCTCGACGCGCGCGGGATCACCGCCGTCTTCGAGACGACCACCGCCACCCTGATGCCGCCGGCGGCCGGACGCCGCGTCGCCGACAAGCGCGAGCTCGTCGATCAGGTGGATCTCGTCCTCGTCCTCGGCGGCGACGGCACGCTGCTCGGCATGGCCGATCGCATCGGCGAAGCCGGCGCCGGCATTTCGATCCTCGGCGTCAATTTCGGCAGCCTCGGGTTCCTCACCGAGGTGACGCTCCCGGAGATCTACCCGGCGCTCGAAGCGGCGCTGGCCGGCCGCGCGCACGCCGAGGAGCGGCTCATGCTGCGCTCCACGACCATCCGCGGCGGCGCCGTGTTCGCGCAGCACATCGTGCTCAACGACGTCGTGATCACCAAGGGCGCGCGCTCGCGGATGATCGACCTGTCGGTCTGGATTGGCGACGAGTTCGTCACGCGCGTGAAGGCCGACGGGCTGATCGTCGCCACGCCGACCGGCTCCACGGCGTACAACCTCGCGGCCGGCGGCCCGATCGTGCGGCCCAACGTAGACGCCGTGATCGTCACGCCGATCGCGCCGCACACGCTGACGAACCGGCCCATCGTGATCCCCGCTTCGTCCGCCGTGCGCGTGCAGCCGCAGATGGACGACCACGACGAGGTGTTCATCACCTTCGACGGCCAGGCCGGCCTCGAGCTGCGATCGGGCGATGAGATCCAGGTGTGCCGGGCGGACCATACGCTGCGGATGATCCGGCCGTCCACGCGGAGCTACTTCGACGTGCTCAGGCAGAAGTTGAAGTGGGGAGAGCGCTGACCTAGCTGGTCCGGCCCTTGCAAGTCAGCCGGCGTTGCCCCAAGCCACAGGAGATCAGTCGATGTTTCCTTTCACCGTCATCGATCTCGTGCGTCTTGATTCAGCGCAGTCGGCGCGAAATTACACGGTTCACGCCCGCGCCGCCGAGCGAATCGCCAGCCTCGCCTTCAAGTGCCGCATCGCGTTCATGGCCGTCCTGACGATCACCGCCGCTGCCACGATCGTGAATCTGCTGATTCCCGGGCGCGCGTATCAGATCACCGCGGTCGCCGCGTCCGTGATCGCGCTCCTGGCGTTCGCCGCCTACGAGATGCTCGGCCTCGAGGCGCGGCTCGCGGCTCATCGATCGTTCGCCCACCGCCTCTGGCTCGTGTCGGAGCGTTATCGATCGCTGCTGTCGGAAGTCGCCGAAGGTACGGTCGGCGGCGAACTGCTCCTCCACCGCCGCGACGAGCTGATCCACGAGCTGCACGCGGTGTACGAAACCGGTCTGGGGATCGACCAGGCGGGGTACGAAGTGGAACGGCTCGCGGCGCTTCCCGACGAGCGCGCCGCGTAGTGTTCCTCGCCTACTTCATCGTCAGCAGCGACGCCATCGATTCGATCGCGTCCCAGAGATTCTGAATCCGCAGGTTCTCGTTCGGCCCGTGCTGGTTGTTGTCGAAGTTGACGACCGACAGGCCGACCGTCGGCACCTTCAACACGTCGCTGAACACGTAGAACGGCAGGCTGCCGCCGACCGTGGGCAGCCGGACGATTGGTCCGCCGGCGGCGTCGGTCAGCGTCCGCGCGATCGCCTGGGCGATCGGCAACTCCATCGACGTGCGCCCGGCGGGATAACCGCCGGAGCGCGTCACGCGCGCGATCCATGGATGCGCGGCGCGCATCGCGGCGTCGGGCTCCGCGTCGGCGACAACAAATCCCTGCTTCTTCACGTGCGCCACGATCCGATCGAACTGGCGTGAAGGATCGATCGCGGTGACGAGCCGCACGTCGAGGCGCGCGCTCGCAGCCGCCGGAATGATCGTGCGCCCCTGGCCGCCCACGGTGCCTGACTCGAGTCCGTTCACGTTCAGCGCCGGCTGGTTGTGCCACAGCTCGAGGCGCTGCGACGCATCTTCGGGCCGCGAAAAGCCGAACTCCTTCATCAGCGCCGGCTCGACGTCAGGAATCTCCGCGATCGCCGCCCGCTCCGCCGCCGTCAGCGGCGTCACATCGTCGTAGAAACCGGCGATGGTGACGCGGCCGCGCTCGTCCTTCATGGACGCCAGGAGCCGCGCGAGCGCCAGCGCCGGATTCGGCGCCCAGTTGCCGTAGTTGCCGCTGTGCAGGTCGTGATTGGCGCCGTACACCGTGATCAGCGCCGCCATCACGCCGCGCGCGCCGAAGTTCAGCGTCGTCCGGCCGCTCGCGTGGCGCGGGCCATCGACCATCACCAGCGCGTCGGCGCGGATGCGATCGGCGTGCGCGCGCACGATCGCTTCGAGCGACGGCGAGCCGGCTTCCTCATCGCCCTCGAGGATCACGCGGATCGTCGACGTGAGCAACACGCTCGACGCATCGAGCGCGTCAATCGCCGAGAGGAACGCGACGATCGGCGACTTGTCGTCCGACGACGAGCGGGCGTAGATGCGATCGCCGACGACGATGGGCGTAAACGGCGGACCGTGGGTCCACTCGCGGGGATCCACGGGCTGGCCGTCGTAGTGGAAATAGAAGGTCAGCGTCCGCGACGCGCCCGCCGCGCGGCGCTCGGCGAGGACGACCGGCGAGCCGGAAGACGGCAGGATCTCGGCGGCGAACGTCCGGCGCGTGAGCATCCCCTTCAACGCATCGGCGTTGCGCGCCATGTCGCTCTGGTTGGTCGCCACATTGGGGAGCGCCAATAGATCGAACAGCTCGCGCAGGATCGCCGTTTCGTGCTGCGTCCGCCACGCCCGCACGCGCGTCAGCGTCGAGTCTGGCGCTGCCGCGCCGAGGGCAACAAGGACACCGCACGCGATCAACAGTCGTTTCATGGTTGGGCCGCCTTGGCGACGAACGCCGGCACGTCGGGCTCGCCGGTGAAAAACTCGCGCGGGACGCCTTTCGTCAGCGCCCAGCGATGGAGCCACGTGATGCCACCGGTTCCGGTGAACGTGTCGGCCGATCGGTACGCCGGGTCCTCGAGCGCGCGATCGAGGGAGACGAATCGATACCCGCGCCCTTCGATCATCCGCGCGAGCGCGTCGAAGTGATCGGCGTTCAGCGCATTCGCGTGCAGCAGGAGAATCTGCGGGATCTCGCGGCCGAACAAATCGTTTGCGTTCCGCTCGAAGAACGCGAATTTCGCGTCCATGTACGGGACGTACGCCTCGGCTACGCGCGTCATCAGCGCCCGATCGTGGCGGACCGACGCGCGGTCGTACGCCGCGGCGAAGATGTACTCGTCGTTGTCAATCGTGACCGGCGCGATGCGGTATCCGCGCGCGGCGAGAAACGTCTCAAGTCCCTGCTTCACGTCGAGCGTGCGGCCGGTGTGCAGAAACGGGTGACGAAAAAATCGCAGGGTCGTCCCCCGCTCATGCAGCAGGTCCCGCGTCGCCGGCTCGCCGCGGACGACGTCGGCTTCGAACTCCTCGAGGGAGTGGGTGTGCAAATCGAGATGTGAATAAGTGTGGTTCCCGAGCTCCAGTCCGGCGTCGAGCCACATGCGAAGCAGCGCGATCCGGGCGGGATCCACGCCCTGAGCGCCGGCCAGCTTGTCTTCGTTGACGAAGCCAATCGCCGGAACCTGGTGCGCGCCGATGGCGGCCAGCAACTTCGACGTGATCGCGCGGCTCGAGGCGATGTCGCGCCGCAGCACCCCGGCAACCGGCAGGTCATCGAACGTGACGCACACCTCGCGCTGCGCCGGCGCCGCCGCGCCGAGCACGACGAGGACGGCGCACGCGGTGAGCAGCGTTTTCATTTCCTGCCCTTCCCGCCCTTCCCGCCCGCCCGGCCCTCTTCCCGTTTCTCGCGGAAGTACTGGACCTGGTACTTCTGCACGTTGCGGTTGTGTTCGTCGAGCGTTTTCGCGAACACGTGCGAGCCGTCGTTGCGGCTGACGAAATACAGGTACTCGCTGTCTGCCGGATGCACCACCGCGTCGATGGACGCCTTCCCGGGCGACGCGATCGGGCCGGGCGGCAAGCCCGGATACCGGTACGTGTTGTACGGCGAATCGAACGTCAGGCTCTCGCGCGTGAGGTTGCCGGCGTATTTCCCCGCCCTCGTCAGGGCATAGATGACCGTCGGATCGCACTGCAGCGGCATCCCGATGCGCAGTCGATTGAGATAGACCGACGCGACGAGCGGCCGTTCGTCCGGACGCGCGGTTTCCTTCTCGACGATCGACGCCAGCGTGATCGTCCGCCGCACGTCGAGGCCGCGCGCAAGGACCGCATCCCGCATCTCCGGCGTGAACACGTGCGTGAAGCGATCCGCCATCAGCCGCACGAGCGTTGGCGCGTCTGTGTGGCGCGTCAGCGGATACGTTTCGGGAAACAGGTAGCCTTCGAGATCGCGCGCCGCGGGATCGAGCGGCGCGATGAGCGCGGCGTTCTTCGACGCCGCGACGAACGCCGACGCGGGGCCCAGGTTGTGCGACGCGAAGATCGACGCCATCTCCGCGACCGTCAGCCCTTCCGGGAACGTCACCGGGATGACGTACACCTCGCCGCGGGCGATCTTCCCGATGACATCGAGCGGCGTCATCGACTGGTCGAACCGGTACTCACCGGCCTTGAGATGGCGCCCCTGCCCGCTCACCCACATCGCCATGCGAAACGTCAGGTGATCGCTGACGACCCCGCCGGCGACGAGCCGCTCGCCGATCGCGCGGCTGCCGGAACCCGACGGAATGTCGACGAACTGTTCGGCGCCCGAATATCCGCGATACGGCTGATCGACGCGCACATATAGCCACCCGGCACACGCGCCGGCAATCAGCAGCAGCACGAACAGAAACAACGCGAACTTTTTCATGAACGTGGTCACGTCGGTAGGGTCCGGCTTCAGTCGGACCGGTCCAAGAAATCCTGCAGGATGATCGCGGCTGCAGCCGCGTCGAGCTTCGCCTTCCGCCGTTTCCAGTCGCGCTCGCGGACCGCCAGCCGGCTTTCGGCCTCGCGACTCGTCAACCGCTCGTCCTCGCGCGCGATCGGCAGCGCCGTCTTCGCGCGCAGCGCGGCGACGAACGCGTCCACGATCGCGGTCTGATCGCTCGGCGTTCCGTCGAGGCGCGCCGGCGCGCCCACCACGACCAGCCCGAGGCCGTCGTCTTCCGCAGCCAGCCGCGCGATCTCGGCGGCGACCTTGTCGACGCTGTCGGCGGCACTGGCGACCGCCAGGGTGGTCAACGGTCGAGCCAGCGTGCGCGAGGGATCGCTGATCGCGAGTCCGACGCGCCGCCCGCCGACGTCGATTCCCAGCACACGGCCGCCTGCGCGGCGAGCGTCGGTCACACGCGCTAGTGTAATGCGGGTGCTATAATTCCTCTCCCCCGAAACGCCTGTGACACGTTCCTGTTTCGTCCTGTTCTCCCTCTGTCTCGGGCTCACGATCGCGTGCGATGGCTCCCGCGCGCCCGAAAAATTCCGCCAGAAGCTCGTCGTCCTCGGTTTCGACGGCATGGATCCGCGCCTCGTCCAGAAATGGATGGACGAGGGCAAGCTGCCGAACATGCAGAGGCTCGCGAAACAAGGCGGGATGCGCAACCTCGAGACGACGCACTCGCCCGAGTCGCCGACAGCGTGGGCGTCGTTCGCCACCGGCGTGAACGCCGGCAAGCACAACATCTACGATTTTCTCGTGCGCGACACCGCGACCTACATGCCCGACCTCGGGATGGTGCGCCGCGAACCGCCGCGCTTCATCCTGAACTACTTTCCGATCGCGGCGCCCAAACTGACGTCGCTGCGCGGCGGCACGTCGTTCTGGGTGACGGCCGGCCGCGCCGGCGTGCGCTCCAGCGTGCTGACGGTGCCCGTCACGTTCCCGCCTGAGGACGTGCCGAACGGCGAGCTGCTCGCCGGCCTCCCGCTGCCCGACATCCGCGGCACGATGGGCACGTTCTCGTATTACGGCACCGATCTCGGCCGGTACGAAGAAGGCGACACCGAGATGGGCGGGCTGCTGAAGCGCCTCATCTTCGACGGCGACGTCGCGCAGACGGAACTCGTCGGCCCGCCGAATCCGATCGTGCGCCAGCAGTTACGCGAAGCGCGCGCGTCCGCCCATCCCACCGACGCCGACAAGGCGAAGATCGCGGAGCTCGAGTCGCGCGAGTTCGTCCGGCTGCCGATCGCGATTCACTGGAACAAGGCGGGCAAGAGCGCGACGATCGAGCTGGGGGACAACTCCATCCACCTGCAGGAAGGTGAATGGAGCAAGTGGATCAACCTCGACTTCACGATCAACCTGCTCGTGCGCGTCCACGGAATGGCCCAAATCTATCTGATTCGCGCGGGCCAGGAGCTGCAGCTCTACATCTCGCCGGTCAACTGGAAGCCGGATCGCCCGCCGGCGCCGATGTCCTCGCCGGCGTCGCTCTCCGGCGATCTGTACGAACGCCTCGGCGCGTATCGCACGCTCGGCTGGGCGGAGGCGACGTGGCCGCTCAACGAAGACCGCTTGGACGAAAAGGCGTTCATGGACGATCTGTATCGCGCGTTCGACGATCGCGCGCAGGTGATCCTGCAGCGCCTCGACACGAAGCAATGGGACCTCCTGGTCGGCGTGATCGAGTCGACCGATCGCGTTCAGCACATGATGTGGCGCCTGATCGATCCCGCGCATCCGATGTACGACAAGGCGCTCGCGGCGAAGTTCGGCGACTCGATCGAGCGTGTGTACCGGCGCTGCGACGAGTTCGTCGGCGAGGTCATGAAGCGCGTCGACCAGACGACGCCGATCATGATCGTGTCGGATCACGGGTTCCATTCGTTCCGCGAATCGGTGAACCTCAACACATGGCTGGTCCAGGAGGGCTTCATGACGCTGCAGGGGCAGGCGCCTGGCGAGAAGAAGCTCCGCGATCTGTTCGCCGGCGGCGGCGGCCAGTTCTGGGAAAACGTGGACTGGTCGCGCACGAAGGCGTACGCGATGGGCCTCGGCCAGATCTATCTCAATCTGAAAGGACGCGAAGGCCACGGCATCGTCTCACCGGGCACCGAGTCGCGCGCCGTGCAGGAGGAGATCGCGCAGAAGCTGCTGGCGCTCACCGATCCGAAGACGCACGCGCGGATCGTCGACGCGGTGTACAAGGCGGACGACATCTACACCGGCCCGTTCGTCGGGAACGCCGCGGAGCTGCAGGTCGGACTGGCGGAAGGCTATCGCGTGTCCTGGCAGACCGCCCTGGGCGGCGCGCCGGAAGGCATCGTCTACCCCAACATGAAGAAATGGTCCGGCGACCACGGCGCGTACGACTACAAGAAGACTCCGGGGACCCTGATTTCGAGCCGGCCGTTCGACGCCGTGGCGCCGAGCATCATGGATCTGGCGCCCACCGTATTGAAGTACTTCGGATTGCCGATACCCAGTGATATTGATGGCAAGCCGCTTTTCTAGGGGCTGGGGACTGGGGGCTGGGGGCTGGGTGGTACTGTGCGCCACCCTGCTCGCGCAGCAGCCTGATCGCGCGAAGACGGAGGCGCTTGCGCGCCGGGCCGGCGATCGGCTGCAGGCGCTGCGCCGCGAAGCGGACGAGCTCGCGGCGCAGGAAGAGACCGTCCTCGGCGATCTGCGCAAGCTCGAGGTCGAACGCCAGATGCGCGCAGTGGAGTTCAAGCAGGCGGACGCCCAGGTCCAGGGCGTCGCGGCGGATCTCGCGAGCACGACGGCGCGCATGCGCGAGCTCGAAGAGAAAGATCTCGCGGAGCGTCCCGGGCTCCGCGCGCGGTTCGTCGAAATCTACAAACTCGGACAGGGACGCTACGTCCGGCTGCTGCTCTCGACCGCGGATCTGCGGAGCGTCGGCCAGGCCTCGCGGACCGTCGGCGCGCTCGCCGAGCTCGACCGGCGGCGCATCGCCGAACACCGCCTCACGCTCGCCGCGCTGCAGGGAACGCGGGCACAGCTCGACACGCGCCGGCGCGCGCTCGAGAAGGGCCGCGCGGACGCGCAGCACGCGCAGGCCGCCGCCGATCGCGCCGCACAGGCGCGCGACGCGATGATCCGCGACATCGATCAGCGCCGCGACCTCAACGCGCGGCTGGCCGACGAACTGCTGACGGTCCATCAGAAGCTGCAGACGGCGCTCCACGACATCTCCGGTGGATCCTCGCCCGCCGCGGCCGATGTCGCGCTGCCCCTCCGTCCGTTCCGCGGCGACCTGCCCTGGCCCGCCACCGGCACGCTGCGGCGGCGCTTCGCCCCGACGGCCACGGCGCACGCGCCGGCGTCCAATGGCATAGAGATCGCCGCGGCCGAAGGCACGCCCGCCGCCGCCGTCCATGAAGGGGTCGTCGCCTTCGCGGACCGGTTTGCCGGGTTCGGAAATCTGGTGATCGTGGATCACGGCGCTCAGGCCTTCAGCCTCTACGGCAACCTGCTCGACATTGCGGTCAAGAAAGGCGCCCGCATCGAGCGCGGCCAGGCGGTTGGCAGCGTGGGGCCATCCCCCACCGGTCCAGCCGGGCTGTACTTCGAGATGCGCGTCGACGGTCAGCCGGTTGATCCTCTACAATGGCTAAAGAAGAAATAGATCGTGCTTGGGTGCTTCGGTGCGTGGGTGCTTGGGTGCCTAAGCACGAAGCACCTTAAGCACCTAAGCACGACAAGGATCTTGTTCTTATGACATCTCGCACCCGCGTGATCGTGCTGTCGCTCTCGGCGCCCGTGATCGTCTTCGCCATCGTCGGGGGGTTCCTCGGCAAGGTCATGGCGCGCGAGGACGCGTACCAGAGCCTCAAGATGTTCGACGATGTGACGCAGGCGATTACGAGCAGCTATGTCGAGAGCGTCAACGTCGACAAGGTGATGAACGGCGCGATGCGCGGCCTGGCCGATGGGCTGGACGCCGACAGCGCGTACCTGTCCGCGCCCGAGGTAAAACTGGCCGAGAGCGGCGCGGCGCTGCCCGCCGGCGACGTCGGGATCGAGCTCACGCGCCAGTACTATCTGCGCATCATCGCGGCACGCGACAACTCGCCCGCGGCGAAGGCGGGTCTGCGCACCGGCGACTACGTCCGGATGATCGACAGCCAGCCGACGCGCGACATGTCGGTGTGGGAAGGCGTGCGCGCGCTGCACGGTGCGCCCGGCTCGACGGTCAAGCTGACGATCATCCGCGGCAACGCCGTGGATCCGCACATCGTCGAGCTGACGCGCGAAGGGCCGGCCGGGCCCGAGGTCAGCACGCGGATCGCGGCGCCGGGCGTGGGCTACGTGCGCGTCGCGGCGCTCAGTACCAAGACCGTGGACGACGTGAAGAGCAAGATCGCCGATTTGAAGAAGAACGGCGCGACGCAGCTGATCGTCGACGTGCGCCGGACGTCCACCGGCACCTACGACACCGGCCTGGCACTCGCCCGCCTCTTCGTCGCGAAGGGGACACTCGCCCAGCGCGAGTCCAGGAACGGCGAGAAGGAAACGATCGCGGCGGCAGCGGGCGACGGCGACGTGACCCTGCCAACGCAGGTGCTGGTCGACGCCGGCACGTCGGGCGCCGCCGAGCTCTTCGCGTCCGCGATGGCGGGCAACAACCGGGCGGAGCTCGTAGGCGAGCACACGATCGGCCGCGCGGCGACTCAGAAACTCATCAAACTGCCAGACGGCAGCGGCCTCTGGTTGTCCACCTCGCGCTACCTGACCCCGAACGGCGGCCCGCTGCACGAAAAGGGGCTCGAACCGGGCGTCGCGGTCGACCAGCCGGACGTCGAGTTCGGCCAGCCGGCCCCGGCGGCGGACCCCGTCCTCGACAAGGCGCTCGAACGCGCGGCCGGCAAGGACCTGAAGAAGGCGGCCTGAGCCGCGTGTTATACTGAGCGTTCGTCTTACGCCTCTATTTTCATGATGTAGGCGCGTAGCTCAGAGGTTAGAGCGCCTGCTTGACACGCAGGAGGTCGGTGGTTCGAGTCCACCCGTGCCTACCACGCTACGCGAAGGCCTCACCGCAACTCCCGAGATGAGCCAGGTCACAATCACACTACCAGACGGGTCGACTCGCTCCGTCCCTTCCGGCGCGCCCGTGCGCGCCGTGGCGGAGGCGATTTCGCCGAATCTCGCCAAGGCGGCGTTCGCCGGCGTGGTCGACGGCAAGCTGGTGGACCTCACCTTCCCGCTCGAGAAGGACGCCGCGGTCCGGATCATCACCGATCGCAGTCCGGAAGGGCTGCACGTGTACCGCCACAGCACGGCGCACCTGCTCGCGGCGGCCGTGACGAACCTGTTTCCCGGCGCGCAGTGCGGCATCGGCCCGGCGACCGACGAAGGCTTCTTCTACGACTTCATCGTCTCGCGCCCGTTCGTCCCCGAGGATCTGGAGGCGATCGAGCAAAAGATGAAAGAGCTGGCCGCCGCGGACCTGCCGTACGAGCGGCAGATGTGGCCGCGCGCCAAAGCGCGCGAATTCTTCCTCAAGCGCGGCGAGCCGCTGAAGGTGCAGCTGATCGACGAGAAGACCGAGGGTCAGGAGTTCGTATCCTGCTACACGATCAAGGATCCGGACACCTTCATCGACTTCTGTGTCGGCCCGCACGTGCCGTCAAGCGGCAAGCTCAAGGGATTCAAGCTGCTGTCGACGTCGAACGCGTACTGGAAGGGCGACGCGCACAACCAGCCGATGCAGCGCATCTACGGGACCGCGTTCTTCTCGGACAAGGATCTCAAGGCGCACCTCACCCAGGTCGAGGAAGCGAAGAAGCGCGACCACCGCAAACTAGGCAAGGAGCTCGGGCTCTTCACCTTCCACCCGTGGGCGCCGGGCGCGGCGTTCTGGGAGGACAAGGGCACCACGCTGTACCACACGCTCGCGAACTACATGCGCGAAGTGCTGCTGCCGAACGGCTACGTCGAAGTGAAGACGCCGCTCGTCTACAACAAGGCGCTGTGGGAAAAATCCGGGCACTGGTCGCACTACCGGCAGAACATGTTTCAGATCGCGCCGGACACCGGCGCCGCCGGCGGCGAGCACGAAGAGCTCGCGATGAAGGCGATGAACTGCCCCGGCCATTTCCTGCTGTACGGCACCCAGGTGCACAGCTACCGCGATCTGCCGATCCGCTTCCACGAGCAGACGCCGCTGCATCGCAACGAAGCGTCCGGCGTGCTGTCGGGGCTCACCCGCGTCCGGCAGTTCTCGCAGGACGACGCGCACTGCTTCGTGACGCAGGATCAGATCGGGGACGAGGTCGAGCGGCTGCTGAATCTCGTGAAGCGCGTGTACAGCGATTTCGGCCTCGAGTTCCAGGCGAAGCTCGGCACGCGTCCGCCGGACTTCCTCGGTGACATCGACACCTGGAACCACGCCGAGGCGCAGCTCAAGACAGCGCTCGATCGCGCCGGCATGGCGTACGTGCTGAATGCGGGCGACGGCGCATTCTACGGGCCGAAGATCGACTTCGACGTCACCGACGCCATCGGCCGGAAGTGGCAGTGCGCGACGATCCAGCTCGATTACATGATGCCGGAGCGCTTCGACCTGAAATACATCGGGGCCGACAACTCGGAGCACCGGGTGGTGGTCATCCATCGCGCCATTTTCGGCAGCTTCGAGCGGTTCATCGCGATCCTGATCGAGCACTACGCCGGGGCGTTTCCTCTCTGGCTGGCGCCGGTCCAGGCCGTGGTTCTGGCGATTTCCGACCGGCATTTGCCGTACGCCGCCTCGGTCCGCGACCAGCTGCAGGCGGCCGGCCTGCGGGTCGATCTCGACGAGCGCCAGGAAAAGATTGGATATAAGATCCGGGAGGCCCAGCTGCAGAAGGTCCCCTATATGCTCGTGGTGGGCGACCGGGAGGCGGCCGACGGGACCATGTCAGTGCGGACGCGCGCCGGCGGCGACCAGGGCGCGAGCTCCATTGACGCGTTCGTGGCGGCGGCGGGCGCGGAAATGGCGCAGAAGAAGTAGGGGCCGAGCTTGCTCGGCCCTGTTTAATCAGGAGGCTTTATCGCATTCGACCGAAGTCCACGACGCGACGACCGCACGCGGGTCAACGAGCGGATCCGCGTCCGCGAAATCCGAGTCATCGATGACACCGGCACGCAGCTCGGCATCATGCCGCCGCCGCAGGCGCTGGCCATCGCGAAGCAGAAGGGCCTCGACCTCGTCGAGATCTCGCCGACGGCCGTGCCGCCGGTCTGCCGCATCATGGATTTCGGGAAGTACCAGTACCAGGAACAGAAGCGGACGCGCGAGGCGCGGAAGCATCAGAAGGTAATCGAGGTCAAGGAGATCAAGTTCCGTCCGAAGGTGGACGAACACGATTACCAGTTCAAGAAGAAGCACATCGAGCGGTTTCTCGAGGAAGGCGACAAGGTCAAGGCGACCATCTTCTTCCGCGGCCGCGAGATGGCGCATCCGGAGATCGGCCGGCGCATCCTCGAGCGTCTGATGGGCGAGCTCGCGGACGTGGCGGTCGCCGAGACGACGCCGCGCATGGAAGGCAACCAGATGCACACCATCCTGACGCGAAAAGCGTCGGGCGGTGGTGGCAAGCCGAAGCCGGCGGCGACGACGACGGCCAGATAAGGACATGTGAGATGCCGAAACTGAAGACACACCGCGGCGCGGCGAAGCGCTTCAAGCGGACCAAGACCGGGAAGTTCCTGCGAAGCAAGGCGTTCAAGCAGCACATCCTGAGCAGCAAGTCGACGAAGCGGAAGCGCAAGCTGCGCGGGACCACCACGGTCGCCGACGTCGACGCGCCGAAGCTCGCACGGATGCTCCCGTACAAGTAAAGACGTGTAATGCAAAATGGCAAATGCAAAATGACAAACAGCCGTTCTGCATCCTGCATTTTGCATTCTGCATTTTGCATTAAGGAGATCGAGTAATGCCGCGTGTAAAGAGAGGAACAGTCCGCCGCGCCAAGCGGAAGAAACTGCTTGGACTCGCGAAGGGCTATTACGCCAACAAGAGCAAGCTGTATCGCGCCGCGAAAGAGTCGGTCGATACCGCGCTGAAGTACGCGTTCGTCGGCCGCCGCCGCAAGAAGCGCGACTTCCGGCGTCTGTGGATCGTCCGCATCAACGCCGCCGCGCGCCAGCACGGCCTGACCTACGGACAGCTGATCAACGGCTTGAAGAACGCCGGCGTGACGCTCGACCGCAAGAGCCTGTCGGAGCTCGCCATTGCGAGCCCGGCCGCGTTCGCGAGCCTCGCCAAACAGGCCAAGGCGAAAGCGAAAACCGCGGCGAACTCGAAGCCGGCTGCGAAAACGGCATAGCCGTCATCAGTCACCAGTCGACAGTCGTCAGTCGACTGGACTGATGGCTGAGCGGGCCGGGCAAGCTCGGCCCCGACGACTGAGCGACGACTGATGACTGACCTGATCCCCAACCCAGAATCCATCTCGCGGCTGCGCGGGGAGTTCGGGGCGGAGCTCGCGGCCGCCGACAGCGACCGTGCGCTCCAGGCCGTGCGCGATCGCTATCTCGCGCGGAAGGGCGGCGTCATCGCCGCGCTGATGAAGACGGTCGCCGCCGCGGCACCCGACGTCCGTCCGGCGCTCGGGAAACTCACCAACGACCTCAAGAACGACATCGAAGCGCGCATCGCCGAGAAGCGCGCGGCGCTCGACGCCTCGCGGGCGCCGGCGGGCGCCATCGACGTCTCGCTGCCGGGACGGCTGCCGCCCCTCGGCCATCGCCATCCGCTGACGGTCGTCCGCGATCAGCTCGAGGACATCTTCACGCGCATGGGCTTCGCGATCGTCGAAGGACCCGAGGTCGAGGACGAGTGGCACTGCTTCGACGCGCTGAACATGCCGGCCGAGCATCCCGCGCGCGACATGCAGGACACGCTGTACCTGACGTCTCCGATGAACGGCGACAGCGGCCGTCCGGACGACGTTCGGACGCTGCTGCGGACACACACCTCGTCGATGCAGATCCGCTACATGAAGACCCACGAGCCGCCGATCCGGATCGTGGTACCCGGACGCGTATACCGGCGCGACGATCTCGACGTCACCCACTCACCCGCCTTCGGCCAGATTGAAGCGCTCGTCGTCGGCGAAGGCGTGTCCCTCACCGATCTGAAAGGCACGCTACTCGCGTTCGCGCGGCAGATGTTCTCGCCGACCACGCGCGTGCGGTTCCGCCCCAGCTTCTTCCCGTACACCGAGCCGAGCGCGGAAATCGATCTGAGCTGCTGGCAGTGCGACGGCGCCGGCTGTGCGATGTGCAAGAAGAGCGGCTGGATCGAGATCGGCGGCTGCGGCATGGTCCATCCCGCCGTCTTCGAGGCCGTCGGCTACGACGCCGAACAGTACACCGGCTTCGCGTGGGGCATCGGCATCGAGCGCGTCGCGATCCTGCGCTATCAGGTCGAGGACATCCGTCTGTTCTACGAGAACGACCTGCGGTTCCTCGAACAGTTCCCGTACTAGCCATGCGCCTGCTCGTTTCGTGGGTTCGCGATTTCGTCGACGTCACTGCCTCACCCGAGGAGATGGCCGACAAGCTGTCGATGCGCGGCTTCGAGGTCGCGTCCATCGAGGCGCTCGGCGGCGGCGACGCCGTCATCGACTTCGAAGTCACGGCCAACCGTCCAGACTGCCTGAGCGTCATCGGCTTCGCGCGCGAGATCGCGACGGCGTACGACCTGCCGATGCGCGCGCCGGCCAGCGGTTCGAGCGAGTCGGGCGCGAAGATCGCCCTGCGCGCGACGGCGCACGCGGAATCCGATCGCGTGAAGGTCTCGGTGGAAGAGACCGAGCTGTGCCCGCGGTACGCGGCCTCGGTGGCGGACGTCACGCTCGGCGCGGCGACGCCGGCGTGGATCACGTCCCGGCTGCAGGCGGCCGGCGTCCGGCCGATCAGTCCCATCGTCGACATCACCAACTACGTACTGATCGAGCTCGGGCAGCCGATGCACGCATTCGATCTGGCCAGGCTCGCGGGCGCGGAACTGCGGATCCGGAACGCGAAGCGCGGCGAGATCATCACGACGCTCGACGGCGTCGAGCGGAAGCTCGATCCCGAGATGCTCGTGATCGCCGACGCCAACCGCGCGCAGGCGATCGCCGGCGTGATGGGCGGCGCGGCCTCGGAGGTCTCGGCCGCCACGACCGCGGTCGTCTTCGAGAGCGCCTACTTCAAGCCTGGATCGGTGCGGAAGACGAGCAAGCGGCTCGGGCTGAAGACCGAGGCCTCGTCGCGCTTCGAGCGCGGCGCGGACGCCGGCATTCCGGTCGTCGCCCTCGAGCGCGCCATCGCGCTCATGGAGCAGCTTGGCGCGGGGCGCATGTCGGGCAAGATCGTCGATCGCTACCCCAAGGTGCGTCAGCCGGCACAGCTGCACCTGCGCCGGGCACGGCTCGCCGGACTGCTCGGCATTACAGTCGCGGACGCCGAGGTCGAGCGTATCCTCCGGCGGCTCGGCCTGGACGTGAAGCCGGCGGCCGACGGCTGGGACGTCACCGTTCCGACGTTTCGTGTCGATCTGCTGCGCGAAGTCGATCTGATTGAGGAAGTCGGCCGGCATCACGGCTTCGACATGCTGCCGGCGACCTTCCCGGTTCAAACGGCGCCGGCGCCGCCGCCGGATCCGCGGATCGCGCGCGATCGGCTCGTGCGCCGCGTGCTGACGGCCGCGGGACTCTCGGAAGCCGTGACGTTCGGCTTCATCGAAGCCAAAGCGGCTGCGCCGTTCGCGGCCGGCCAGGAATCCGGTCTGTTGACGCTCGCCAATCCACTGTCGGCGAAATTCGACACGCTGCGCGCGTCGCTGCTGCCGGGGGTCGTCGACTCGGTCGCGCACAACCGGCGGCACGGGCGCGCGGACGTTGGCCTCTTCGAGATCGGCGCGCGCTTCTCGGCGTCCACCGGCGAGCGGCGCGGCCTCGGTCTCGCGTGGACCGGACATGTGGTGGACGACTGGAAGAGCGGCAGGCGGCTCGTCGATTTCTTCGACGTGAAGGGCGCGGTGGAGCGTCTGTGCGACGCACTGAGCGTCAGCGCGACGTTCGAGCCGGTCTCGATGCCGTATCTGGCGCCAGGGCAAGCCGCATCGGTCGTCGCGGGCGGTCAGCCGGCCGGCGTCATCGGTCTGCTGCTGCCGGCGCTTGCTGACGAGCGCGGCGCGCCGCGGCAGGACGAGATCTTCGTCGCCGAGCTCGACCTCGACGCGCTGTGGGAGGCTCGCGTGGTCCGGGACGAGGCGGTCGCGCCGCTCCCGCGCTATCCCTTCGTCGTCCGCGACCTGTCGATCGTCGTCGCGGACACCTTGCCTGCGGAGATCATTTCTGGCACCATTCACACGGCTGCACGCGCGTCGGCGGCGCCGCTCATCGGTGTCCGGTTCTTTGATCGCTATCAGGGCAAGGGCGTGCCGGACGGCAAGGTCAGCCTGTCGGTGCGGCTGACGTTCCAGGCGCCCGATCGCACGCTGACCGACGCCGACGTGCAAGAGGCCTTCGACAAGATTCGCGCCGTGCTCGCCAGCGCGCACGGCGCCGTTCAACGATAGGGGTATTCCAAGATGGTGAAGACAGCGACCCGCAGCCTGGATCTCGAACCGATCGACCGGCTCGAGGAGAAACTGAAGCTGCTCGTGACGATGGTCGAGCGCATGAAGGCCGATCAGGCGCGCGCGGCCGAAGAAAATCAGCGGCTCTCGCGCGAAGTGGAGACGCTGCGCGACCGTCTCAAGTCGACCGAATCGACCTCGTCCGAGCTGTCGGCGCTTCGCGACGAGCGCGACGTGATCAAGACGCGCGTGGCCGAGATGCTGGATCAGCTCGAAGCGCTGAATCTGTGAGCGAGCAGGGCAAGGTCATTCCGGTCGAGATCAGCGGGCAGCGGTACCCGATCCGCAGCACGCTGGAGCCGGAGTACGTGGCGCGGCTCGCGACATACGTCGACGAGAAGATGCGCGCCGCCGCCGACTCGACGCCGACCGGCGACTCGCTGCGCCTGGCGGTGCTGGCCGCCCTCAACATCGCCGACGAACTGTTTCGGTGCCGCGACACCACGGAGTCCCGGGAAGGCCGCCTGGCCGAGCGCGCCGAGGAACTCGAAAAGATTCTCGACCGCGTCCTGACGATGTAGCGCCGGTGTCCGCGGGTGGGATTCAACTGCCCACGAACGGACAGGGCGCTCGTCCGGTTCAGCGCGATTCCCGGAACATCACCACCAAAATGCCGCGCTATCGGTGCGGCACGCCCCTGGCATTCACTTCGACATGCTCCAGGATCTCCGCTACGCCCTACGGACGCTGGTGCGTTCGCCAGCCTTCACCGCGACCGCCGTTCTGACGCTCGCTCTGGGCATCGGCGCCAACACGGTGATGTT
>Ga0193726_1000863_pt1 | contig 27471 bp, 20 predicted proteins | sample H2c1metaG_FD_144928 | JGI IMG/M metagenome (GOLD analysis project Ga0193726, IMG submission 144928) | Soil microbial communities from a riparian zone of the East river system, Colorado, United States - H2c1 | ecosystem: Environmental > Terrestrial > Soil > Riparian zone | place: USA: East River...
GTTCTACATTCCTTGTTGCCAATTTCTCTGCATTCGTAGTTGCGAATTTCTCTGTAGTCTTATTTACCGATTACAGCTTCTAAAAACGATAATTTTGGGTCAATATTAAATGTTATTGTACCAAACCATAAGCAATTCGGATATGCACCTTCAATATCTTCTGAAGATTCAACGAATTGCCCAATAGGTAATGACAAAGAATTCGCCAGAGAATTACAATGATTAATAAAAAGTAGAATCCCAGGCAGTTTACGAGGGTCATCATCTCTTGTTGATTGTTCTCCAGTTGTTTCAATCTGAATTTGCAAATTGATGAGTATTTCCTTTTCCATAAGCTCTAAAGTAAAAATATTCTCAAAAAAAGTGGGAACAATTGAGCATGATCGCGCCAAATTGTTCCCATTCGTGTATTGTCGGGGTGGCTGGACAGATTTCGAACTCTTTTGTTCAAGATTTGCTGGCTTTCCATAAGCTATTGGGGATGATCGGGCAACTATGAGCAAAAAAGCATAAAATCGTCCCTGATCGTGTATAAAGAGGACTGAACTCTCGAACGAAATTATCTATGGTGCAGGAGAATAATTCTATATAGTATGGGCTATTAATCGCTGAGAATAGAATGAATAATATGCTGTTCTCTTCTGATAACTACGGAGCAATATTTAGCCCAGTGATTTGGAGTTTGCTCACTTAATGGCAAGATGAATATAATTTTCATCTTTTTGAAACATAGGTAGATACATGTGTTTCTCGTAATACTCATCTAAAAGTTTTTGCACTTTCAGGTTTTTACAACTCAATTTCATATCTAATGAATAGCATCCACTATCCACATCTTTTATTACATGCTCCACCACGATTTGCGCTCTTGGGAATGCAGAGTTAATTCTCGTTATATCATTCCATATATCCATGTTCAGTTCATGAACGGTTGTTCTGTGTTCTTTAGGAACAAGCAAATGATTATACCTCATTATTTGTTTGATCTCTTTCGGCATCATAAAGGTCATTTAAGTGAATTAATAATTGAATTAGGCTGGTATTGATATTCTTCAACAATATCTTTGCAAGCTATAGAAATAGCAAGCTTCTCATTATCGGAAATATTAGTCAAAATATTATTGGTGTTTTCAATGCTGGATAAAACAACATTTTCAATATTGTCTTTAATGTAATTAAATACCATTATTATTTTGCTTGTGAAGTTTCTGGGAATATGGTTCTTATTTGCGAAGTAAGCATCAAGTACGAGATATTGCAACAGGTGAGAGCTGAGGGGAATTTGTTTTTTATTTTTCCAATCTTTTAAAACAATGAGTATCTTTTTTTGCGTTTCACTCAGCTTAATGCTATTCAAAAGTTGTATATCTGTTTTGGTACGAGAGGGTTTTGCAAATAGCCCTTTATTATTTACATATAAATATCCTGATGTTGAATTACCCTTTGTTTTGGTAATCTTGTGTGGAAGAATATCTATTTTTTGTTCAATGCCGTTTACTAAGAAAAACACTCCGATTGATTTTTTTTGATCACGTATTTTTATAATTCCATTTGTATTGTTGTACTTATTTAAAGTTTCAAGTAAGGAAAAGTACATTTCAGTTGTGGATGAAAATGTACTTGGCTTAAAAGACACACAAATGTCAATATCAAATTTTTCTTTCAAAGCAGTACCCTTCTCTGTAGAACCAAAGCGATAAGGCGGTTTCTTTAAATCATCAGCAAACTTATTCTTGATGATTTCAATTAACCAATCACTCTTCTGTAAAAGGATTCTGTAATTTCTATCCTCTGGATTCAGACGTACTTTATTAAGCATTGTAAATAATACTGCATCGGTATTGATCGGTTCCTCCTGAGCATTTAGATAATCCTTTACTACGCCAGCCCCTAAACCGATGCTCCCACCAATAGCAGCACCTTTTAAGATTGAAGTAAAGAATTCTTTCCAATTAAATGCTTTCCCTTGTTCTCTGACTATTAGCTGGTTAAAAAGGTTCGCAAGTCCAAATCCGGCTCCCCCAATGAGAATACCATTTCGAGCATATTTAACTGCTTTATTCATTTAAGTAAGTTTTAGTATAATAGTTATATTTTTTCATCAATTTCAAATCCGACAGATTTAGCATAAGCATTTAAATCAATAGCAGCAACGGTTCCAATAGATTGTTGAAGATACCTTGTTAATTGAAGGAAGAATGTTACTAAAGAATTTTCTTTGCTGCTGAAAGTTACATTACTAAATTTTCTTTGCGAATAATAGTTGAGAATTCTCTCCCCAAAGTTTGTATTGCTAATATCTTCATCACCATCATAATTCACATAAAAGCTGCCGTAATCTACTGCACAGCCCATTTCAATAGATTGAAGCCCCTTTAAGTTTTTTAAATGGGATTCTATTGTAGCGTTGTTTGAATGAGTATAAGAGTTTGTACTTGCTAAAATTCCACCTATTATTTTCGTTAAGGCTCTTGCTTTCTGCGGTATGCCAGCATTAATGATTCCAACAGATGTTCGCTTTAATCTTCTTACACTTTCAATCTTTTCTCCTGCATATTGAAAGAAATTCAGCTTATCAGCAGTACCCTGTAAGTCGGGTTTCACTTCAAATACTGCATATACACCTTCAGCAGGGATATAGTGTATTCCATTTTGTGTAAATACAAAAGGCGTATATTGCTGATCATAAATAACTAAATCAAGTTGGTGGCTAAGTTCTCCACTACTATCAATAACGATTGCTTTATCTACACTATATCTATTGGGAAGATATTTTCTCAGCCATTCAATCCAAACGTTTTCTAAAGAATCTCCTTTGGAGCCAGGGTGCAATACAAACTCCCTGTTAGTATTTAGTTGGGCGACCATTTGTTTTTGCAATCCCCCAAATAGTTCCGCTATGCTAATTTTATTGCTGCTCATACTTATAAAGTTTGCCGTTGAATTGAATGTATATGCCGATTGAATAATTTTTTTTGCTAATTCCTAATATCATTAGGACGGGAGAATTAATTTTTACATTATCATCTCCGGCGATTTTCTTCATTGCCTGTTTGTCTGTACTACTGGGTATAGGCAGGCTATCAGGATGTGTATGCCATTCTCCAATATAAATCAATTTTGGTTGCTGATTATAATACTCAGTTAGTTTTTCAACTAAACCTTCTTTACCTCTTTCAAAAACATACCGGGAAGATTTATGCTTACTTGGCAAAATAGTTTCTTCAATGAAACACGTTTTTAAATCGTCAGAATACCTGCCAACTAAAATGCCACCATATTCAGCAGGATATACTTTCAAGCCAATTTCATAAAGTCGCTTTATCAACGACTCATCCATCTCTATTTGTAAACCGATATCTGAACAATAGCATTTCAAAACTGGTGTAGTTTTATATTTAAATCATTAGTATCATCAGATTTCAGGTAAAAACTCCTTAACGGTTTTCCTTCTTTTAAAATAAGGTTGATATGCTTTATAGCAAATTGCACCATGAAATTGATGTCATTGTAAGATGCTCTGAATGTAGGGCTCCAGCATCCGGTGGGATTATATAAATCATCATTTTCTGAAGAAAGATACTTGAATATTTGTTGAAGCCAATGGTATAGATTAGGCTTAACAGCACATACTAATTCACGGGCATGGTTGGTTATAGATAGATTGATAATTTCCGATTCAACTCCGAGCGATTCCAAAATATACGCTACATCATTGTCTGCGGTGCAGTCAATAATAAGGTCATATTGGTCAATAATTTTCTTTAATGCTGTATTATGCCTCCCGTTATTAATGAAAAGCTTTACTGCATCCATAAATTCCGCGAAAGTGGAAACTTCGATGAACGGAGAAATTTTAGTTAAAGTATTTTTCATGTCAATAACTTTACCGTTCAAGCCTGAATTAAAGTCATATTCCGAACGACATACATTTTCCGGTTCTTTTATGTCATGATCTACCAATGTAATTGATTTACATCCGCCTCTCGTTAGCGTGGTAGCTACAATACTCCCTACAGCCCCAATACCAATCATGAGTATTTTCTTATTAGTTATAGCATCACATAATGAGCCTCGGCCAAAAAAATATAGTGGGGAAACGTTTTTTGTCTGTGCCCAATTAATAGGTTCATCTGCTAAATGTCCCATGTAAATACCGTTGTTTTTTTCAGCATAGTCAGGGAAAGCTGTTACATCTATTAACGCACATTGCCAATGCGTTTCTCCTGTAGGTATTTTATATCCAATAAAAAGCGGCAACTCTGAAATACCTTGTTTGCGAAAATTGTTGTTCTTTTTAACTCCATTCAGAAATTTAAGAAATTCCTGAGTTACATATTGTTCAATATCGCCCCAGCTATCCACAATGAATCTTTTGTTGCGTACTGGAGGGCATTCCAGAAATACGAACAATCCTTTTTGGTAATTTAACTTGCTGTAGCTTTTGCTCCATTTACAGGAAGCACTAAGTTTATTATTTAGCCAAAAGTTCTGTATAAGATATGTAAATACAGGTCTGTCCATATACATACCTTTTGACATAACGGAATAGTGTACATGGCCGAAACCGCCTTTTATAATGTCATAATTTAAGTCGGTAAATAGATAACAGGATTTATACGCCTTGAGATCACTTTCTACAACCATTATATGATCATAGTGTTCATCAACTTCTTGGTTAATATAATACTTAACCATCCACTCCTTTAGTGAACTGATGTCATAATAAATCTTGCTTTTCAAATCTTCATTATGTGGAGTATGAATGCATATTGATCCATCGCTATTCACATGATTGAATTCAATAAGTTCCGGGTTAATGAATCTTATAGTTTCTACATCATGAAATTGCAACGGGTAGGGTTGGTATATAGTTACGTCAAAATTTAGAGAATGATTCTTTTCAGTAATTGTAATACTACCTTTTATTACTCTATCATTATCAACTTCCAAATTCTTACTGATAACAACGTTTTCAACCGCATTTATACCTTTTTCTATTGTAATTAGTCGTTCATCCATATTATCCAAATCTTGTAACAGGAGGTGCTGAAACTCCCTCTTTTTTTACACCATATTTATTTTCTTCTTGCTTCTTTTCCTCACAGGGATGTTTTTCATTCACCTTAAAATATAGCTTTATATTGTCGCTGTTTTCTTCAATCCGCTCAATCATATACTTCATATCGTTGCTCAAGTTTGTTTTTTCTATATCAGTCAATGTATCTGCAACATCATTATTGGAATTACCTGGATCTGGTAGTGATACATTCTTAACCTCGTCCCTTATATATTCCATGACAGCTTTTAATTTATCCCATGTCTCTCCCGTAATGTCTTTTTTATCAAATGCCTTAATAGTAATCAACTCAAGAAAGAACGATTTAGGTTTGCCATTATTCTGAACTTTCCAAATTTTGAGCAGTTTGATATTATGGCGTACCGCTTCTTTATCGGCATGGTCTTTAATATTAGCAATCTGCGCTTTAGGATTAGTTTTGATGCGCTCACTGCCTGCTGCTATTGAGCCGAATTGTGAATATACATACAGGTTGATATTGCTATCATCTTTGTATTGGTCTTTATTTAGTTCCCTTCCCGGTACTACATCAACTTTAACAATATCACCATCGGCATCTGCAAAAAATTCTAATCCAATTGATACCTTCTGCTTCTTTATTGTTGCCTGGTCTTTATATTTATCGTACAGAAAATCATAAACACTTTCGTACATTCCTTTAAGGGTATCAAAAGTGTTTCGCTTATAAGGTGCAACAAGATCAAAGTCGAACTTAGTGTTTATCGCAGTATGCTTTGCATAAGACCCTGAATTAAAAGGATCATATAAATCACTACCGTGTTTTTTAGCTAAAGCCTCTTTTATTTCGTTTTTCTTGGCAATGTGTTTGTCAAGTAACTTTTGCTCGTTTTTAATTTTATGCGAATCCAATACGCAATTCAAATGCTTACTTTTGTCAGTTGCCATTTTTGTAAATTTAATTTTATGAATGCCTGTAATGTCATTTTTTGATTGCAGGTTAGTATATTTGCAAAAGTTGGGAATATTTTCAAATCTGGAATAAAAAGTTATCCACAGGTGTTGATAAAAAACATTTTTGGAATAATTTCACCACCTGAAAGCCAAATATGCTTGTAAATTTCACAGTTGGGAATTATTTATCATTTAAGGATGAGCAGACGCTTGATTTAATGGCGGATGCTATAAAAGAATTACCTGATAACGTTCATACTCCATATCTCTATAATCATCAGGAAAAGCTACTAAAATCAATTGCTATATACGGTCATAACTCTTATGGGAAAACCAATTTTTTAAATGCGTTTAACTTTCTGAAACAGTTTGTTTTCAAATCTTTTACGATAGGTCAAACGCAAAATAAAATAGAAATTGAGCCATTCAGACTAAACACATCTATGGCAAATAAACCCAGTTTTTTTGAGGTCACTTTTCTGATAAGGGAAGTAAAGTATAGATATAGATGTCAAATTACATCTGAAAGGATTGTAGAGGAACGCCTATATTATGCAGAGGCTAAGATTCGGGAGAATTATTTATTTGAAAGAGAATATCAAAATATAAAAGTTAGTAAAAACTGGAATAAAGAAGCTAATAATAAAATTGAGCAGGCAATCGCATTTACCAAACCGCACATACTATTTTTATCAGTTCTCTTATCACAAGATAATATCCCAAGAATAGAAAGCATCTCAAATTGGTTTAAAGCTAACCTCTCTATTCCTGATGATTATCTAACAGAAGCGAAACATGCCAGAAGTATTTATTCCGACCTCAATTACAGACCGCTGATACTTAAATTTATTGAAAATGCAGACTTGGGGTTTATAACAATATTTGATAAAATTGACAAAACTCCTCAAAATAATTTTCAGTTAGAAAAGGGGATTTTAAATATGTGGTATGATAAACAGATAAAGGATTTAGAGCTTTTCACCAATCATATAATATTTGGTGAGGATAATATCCCGGTTAATACGATTGAATTCCAACTGGAGAAAAATGAATCGGCAGGTTCAATCAAGTATTTTATTATTGTTTGTTTACTGGCCTACGCAATAAAAAATTCACAGTTAATATGGATTGATGAGCTTGATGCAAGATTGGATTCAAGTCTTTTAGAAATGTTAGTAAAGTCTTTCCATGATCCTAAAATGAACCCGATAAATTCCCAACTAATATTCACTACTCATAATACTGTATTGCTTGATAAAAAATTACGGCGGGACCAGATGGTAATTGTCGAGAAAAATGAGCGTGGCGAATCAAGATTAGAAAGAATGCATTCTTCAAAAAAACCTATAAGAATTGGTAAATCAATTGAAAAAGAATACAGGAGTGGTGCATTAGGCGGCGTATCTAAAAAGATTAAAGAGAACTTAGGGCCATCTCTTTTTGATTAGGTTTTACCCTGTTAAAAGTACATATTCAAACGCCGAATAGCGTCAAGTAGATGCGTTAAGCAATCCCTACTTCACCACATTCAAACTCTTAAAATCCTTCACCATAGCCCCGAAAAGTAATTCTGTGAAGTCGTGCCGGAATTCGGGGTTGTCATTGAACATTTTAAAAACCTCAAAATTCGTGTTGATATGGTTGATTAATTTTTCTGCCAGCACCTTATCAAAAGTAATTTTTGCGTTTTGCTGGTCTGAATGAATGAAGGCATTAATGAATTCCTGATCGTTGGCGACATCCTGCATCAAATCCTGTGTCATTTTCTTTACCTTATCATCATCGCTGAATTGCGTACCATACTTTTCATTAAAAGTTCTAAGTATGGTTGATAAATTTTCTAATTCAGGTTCTGATACCATTGTGCTGCCATCAGTTGAGAAAGACGGTAATTCATAGCCCTGCTCAAGCTGAATGTTATATTCACCTTCTCTTTGCAAGCGGTAGCTATCCATGTCAATGTTATCTAAAATGCCCTGTGCAAGGTCTTCATCTCTTTGCCTGCCCAATTTGTTTTGAAGGTGGTTTAGGAAAATATATAGCCGCTCTAAATAGGGGTTGGAGAATGGAACAATCTGCGCAAGAAAAACATACAGCCGCACATACGATTTACATTTGCCTCTAAAATCGTCCTGTGTGTTTTCATTTAAAGTTGTCCTGAATACGTCTGCCGCTGCATCTAAAATGATATGTAACTGGTCAACCGGGACGTTAGCAATCATTTTATCAGAAAATTCCTGTACCTGCTCATTTGTATAAACTTGGAAGCTATCTAACGCATTTTGCAGGTCAAAAAGCTTTGCCGGATCAGTAGCTTCGCCAAGTATTGTTGTTTCATAAAACGGGTCAAAGGACTTCTTTATTTCTTCGGCTGAATTGGCGAAATCTAATACAAAGGTGTCCTTCTTATCAGGTGCAGTCCTATTGAGCCGGGAAAGGGTCTGTACGGCGCTTACACCGCCTAATTTCTTATCCACATACATAGTATGCAGCAATGGCTGGTCAAAGCCTGTTTGATATTTATTTGCTACAATTAGAAAGCGGTATTCAGATTTTTTAAACTCATCCGGTATTGATGTGCCGGGAAAGTGATTGATTGATGCTTCTGTTTTACCATCAATTTCGCCGGAGAAAGCTACTATGGCTTTGTACGGATTATCCGTTTCAAATAAGTAGTTGTCAAAAGCCTTCTTATATTTCACAGCATTTTTACGGCTGCTGGTTACAAGCATGGCTTTTGCCAAACCATTAATTTTCTTTTTCTTGATAACACTTTCCATAAAGTGTTCGATCATCAACGCCGTCTTTTTTGCTATTGCATGTTCATTGCTTTCAACGAAAATTTTCAACTTCTTTTGAGCCTTCTTTTTGTCGTATAAAGGGTCGTCTTCTATCTTTTTCAGAAGAGCATAATAGCTTTGATAGGTAGTATAGTTCTCCAGTACATTTCTAATGAAGCCCTCATCTATGGCTTGTTTCATAGAGTACAGATGAAATGCCCTAAACTTGTCCTTATCACCATCCTTGTATTTCTCGCCGAATAATTCAAGCGTTTTATTTTTGGGAGTAGCTGTAAATGCGAAATAGCTGGCATTTGGCAGCATCTTTCTCCCATTTACAATATCTACTACCAAATCTTCAGAACTCAGTTCATCATACTGGTCTTTATCAACAAATATGTATTCATCATCGTCAACTTTTACTTTCTCAAAATCTTTGGATAAAGTAGCATTCAATTTACCTGCTGCGTTACCGCTTTGGCTGCTGTGCGCCTCATCTATGATAATTGCAAACTTGCTGCCGGGCAGTTCTCCTATTTCATTTACGATATACGGGAACTTCTGAATGGTAGTGATAATAATTTTCTTTCCTTCTTCAAGGGCTGTCTTTAATTGTTTGCTACCTTCTGTTATAGCCTCAACAACACCCTTCACCTGCTCAAACTGCTTAATGTTTGCTCTTATTTGAGCATCCAGTATCTTACGGTCTGTAACAACAATTACCGAATCAAAAACAGGCTTTGTACTTCTCGGCTGAAATAGCCCGACTAACTGATGTGCTAACCAGCTTATTGAGTTACTTTTCCCACTACCTGCTGAGTGTTGAATTAAATATCGTTTCCCGCTGCCGTTCTCCTTCGCACTTTTCAATAATTCCTTCACAACATCTAATTGATGATAGCGCGGGAAAAGCAGCTTCTTTACTTTTTCTTTTTTAATCTTACCGTCCGGTAATATCTTCTCATTCTCTTCTTCTATTAGCTGGACAAAGTTTGTTATTATATTAGTAAGGCACTCTTTCGTAAGTATATCTTTCCATAGGTAATCAGTCTTTATACCGGACTTATTCGGTGGATTTCCTGCACCATTATTATTGCCTTTATTAAAGGGCAGAAAATATGAGTTCTCTCCCTTTATGTGCGTACACATCCATACCTGCTCACTATCAACGGCCATGTGTACTAAGCACCTTCCTAACCGAAATAATTCTTCTTTAGGATCACGGGTTTTCTTGTATTGGTAAATAGCATCCTTTACACTTTGCTTGGTTAACTCATTCTTTAGTTCAAAAGTTATTATTGGCAGGCCGTTGATGAAAATAACCATGTCAAGAGCATTCTCATTTTGCTGGCTGTAATGCACTTGCCTTGTAACAGAGAAGGTGTTCTTGGTATATAATTCCTGGTCTTTCTTATTTTGATATGAGGCTGGCTTGTCGTAAAATAATTGCAGATTAATACCTGTACTTCCATCGGTAATGCCTTTGCGGAGCAGGTTAATAATGCCGCCCAACGGCGAACCATTTACTACGGTCTGGTCTTTTATTTTCTGATTTACCCGGTAGAGTAATTTTTGTCTGTAACTATTTTGATATAGTTCTTGCAGCTTGGCGACTTTCTCGGGTTGAGTATTTTCGAGAAACTGGAATAGCAAATCTTCATCAACACATTCTGCCCTGTTGTAATCGCTATGAGTACGCAATACAAAGCCATTACCTGTATCGGCATCGCACAAGTAGGTGGTTATTAGGGCCTCTAAACCCTTCTCTGTAGTATCGGTATTCATTTAATGCCTTTTGCTTATAGTTCTATATATCGCCCTCAAATTATTAGAAGCCAAATTTATTGAATATCAACCGATTGCAATGCTTTATTAATAAAAGCCCGGTTTTATTTTACTTTTATTAGAAGCCTCTTAGAAGAAAAAGACCTGCAAAATCAGGTATTTCATAAGACCCTTCTAATATTTCTTCTAATAAACCGATTAATCCTCCTTATTTATTAGAACCCATTTAGGGGCTTTAAAAGTACCTTTATTTTCGATTATTCCTCTTATTCTTAGTTCTGAAAGCAGGTTATTAATTTTTACCTTCTTTTGCTTTTCATCCAATAAATTAGAGAGTTTATCCCATAGCAGCTCCTCAATATCTTTCCGGCTTAATGAATGATGGTCTCTTATGCCCTTAATAATCCAATCAAAATACTGCTGTTTACTAAATGCCTTATTCTTTGTATAGGCAGCCTTCTGCCCGGTTTTTTGTGCAACATTAGCTGATATAGTAACGTTAGGCTTCTTACCTTCTATCAGCCCTTTATCCCGTAATAGCTTTAATTCTGCATCAGATAGTGGTTTCCTTTTTTGCAACTTGTCCAGCAAAATAATTTCCTCTAATCTCAAATCCGTATTTTGGGCTAACACTTTTGCGTATTCCATATCCAGCATCTTTCCGATCAGCGTAACCTTTACCTTGTTGTTATCAAATTCATATTCAGGTAAAGGGAAAAATCTGTCACGTTGCACCCTGAACATTCTTTTGATACCACTACCAATGGAATCTATCATATTGAAGGATACCATTGTTTCAGCTAACAAGATGTTACGATTATGAGAAGGAGGGTCTTCACTACGAATGACTTCTTCAATGCTGCCGGGAAGAAATGAACCGGGATTAGTGAATGACAAATAACCATCTTCCCTTTCTGCAACAGTGATACGTCCGCCTGTAGTATAATCCATGTGCGCTATACAATTACTTAGTGCCTCACGAATATTCTGTGGATCATATTGGTCAACCTCATCAGGAAATAACGTACCGGATTTCATGTAGCGATATTTGAGATTGCGAATGTTGGAGTATATCTCATCTACCGATAAAATATACGGTGGTGCAAAGTGCGCATAATCTTTTTCCACCTTGTCTTTATCATAAAGCACCCAGGTTATTTGCGCATGAGCGGGTTGCAAATGAATAGTAGCTTCCTGTTTTCCCAATAATAGAATAGCAGTCCGGGTGAGTTTTCCATTAGCCATTACTTTGGCTTTGGTAAGAAAAGCAGGGTTATCCCATGTATCTATTTCGCTCACTAAACGTGGGTTTTTAATTTTAAAGTTTGTTTTTGCTTTTTGTATAGCCTCATCGCTTAAATCAGCTAAAGTGGCATTGGCGCAAATACCTGCACTCCAGTCTATTCTTGTGGCTTGTCTTCGTATGCGTTCTATTTCCTCTAAATTAAGTGGAGATAAATCTTCACCATCCCTTCCATAGTAATGCCCTTCCCACGCAATCGGTAAGCCTTGTGGAGCGGGTGGAATCTGAAACATGACTACACGGCCATCAGGTAAATCAAGCTCATAAATTTCTATAAAAGTTATGCGGTTGGTTGTTTTATTAGCTATTTCAGTTTTTAGCTTATCCAATTGTGGGCGGTTACCAGCCCGGTATTGTGTTCCTATAATGGTTCTATGCTTGTTTTCAATACCCAAAACAAGCCATGCTTCATTTTTGCTATTCAGGTTTGCTTCATTGCATAACGCAGAAAAATACTTTCCCAATTTATCAAAATGGAAATCATTCTTTGCTTCTTTAAATTCCACTACTTCCGTTTCTCCAGGCAGAGACAGTAGTTCATTAAGTATATTATTTATCTCTTTTGAAGTCATTTTTATTAATAACGTTTTAAATAATAACAATGTCTGTTCCAAACTTTAATTTTAATTGTGCGTCTGAAAAAGCATCTGGAATGCCTAAACATAGTAGCTTTCTTGGTCTTGAAGTAGCCACATAAATTAAACGTTGCTTTTCTGTTGGCATGAGAGCAGGTTCAGCTAAATCCTTTAATGAGATATTTTGTCCTGTACTTGTTTCACTTAAAATAAGTAGCACAGAATCAAAAGTCATTCCCTTTACTTGATGGATGGTGGTCACTGGTAAATTATTATCTGTTGTTGCTTTTTTAAAATAACGACTAACCGGATGTTCGAGTGTTTTTATATCAAATGTTTTCGATGTTCTTTTTCTCATATCGAAATCAGGAATTGTTGTTAACTCCATAATGTCTTTAAGATAGGTTTGTGTTTGAATAGTCCATTGTTTAATTGATAAATCAAATTTTGGTAATTCCCGGATTAATTGAAATATTGTGGCATGTAACTGGTGGTCGCCAGTAGCTTCATCTTCTTTTATTTTTAAATCTTGGAAACTGAAACCGGGATTTATCAAACCTATAAGTAGTCGCTTAACTTTACGGACAGCTTCTTTTATTTCATTTGATTCTAAAAGGATTTTAGCTTCAATAATAATATATGGGAGGTTACTTCCCCAAGGTTCAAACTTTGAATGCTTTCCTAATAAAGAATTTCTCATTGTGTTTCCTCTTACTAAGATTCTATTTTGAGTAAGTACATTATCTGAACAGAGCTTTTCATAAATAGGAATTATCGTAGAATGCGCATTGGGAGCATATTTTAATATGTGAAGGGGCAGATCAGTTGTATTGATATTAAGGACTGTTATGGGATGTTCACCTCGTCTCCTAAGTAAACTAAAGACGTTCACTATTTTTTGAGTTGATCTTCTGTTTTCAGAAAGACGTAAGCCATTCCAATTCTGTAAATCATCAAATTTCTGCAAAAATAAATCTGGGCTTGCATCTCTCCATTGGTACAAACATTGGTAAGGATCTCCGACTAAATCTAAATTTTGCAATCCGCCTTTAATTAATTCATTAAGAATTGCGTGTTGAATTTCAGATGTATCTTGAGCTTCGTCAATAATTAAATATGGATATTTAGCACTAAGATATTTTGATACTTGCGGATGCTTTTTTAGAATCCATAGAGCAAATAATGCGGAATCAGATGTTTTTAGTAACCCTGCATTCCATTGGATTTGTTTAACAGCCTTTCCATATTTTACAAAATTTGCATCATCATTTTTATCGTGTCCATCCCAAGTTATATTGCCATTAATTGTATAATCAATTTTGCTTGGAGTAAATTTATGGGGAAGATTACCATGAGTTTTTAGAAACAGGCCATTGGTTAAAAACAACCTATCAATGTAGGTCATGTCATCCACTATTCTAAATCGCCTACCAATGTTTTTTATTTTATGGATAAAAGGCAGAGTAATATTAGTGTTTACAAAGCTATCTATTGTGGAAATGCTATGAGGATATGATAAAGGGAAATCACTTACTTCATGAAATTTTTGCGCAATTTCATTTTTGGCAACATTGGTAAAGGATAAACATGCTATCCCTGCTGAATTGCCATAAATTTTCTCCCAGCCTAAAGCTAAAAGAATTAATTTTTGTGCAATGGTTGTAGTCTTTCCACTTCCGGGACAAGCATTTAATACTACTTTCCCCGATGCTTCTAAATATGCTTTCCGTTCTAAAGTGTTGTCAAAACTCATTTGGAAATCTGTTTTACTAAATGTAAAATTGCCTCATTTATATATTTGGGAACAACAAAATTCAGTTTAGCATCTTCAATTTTTGAAAGCAGGAAAATTGAAAAATCCTGAGCAAATTCAGCTTTTGAAGGAAGAATTTTCCATGTGAACAACCACAAAGCATACAACTGATCTTCTGATAGTTCGTCACCTGTTATTGAATCTAAAAACGTATTAATCTTACCGATTTTCTTTTTTAAACCTTCATGTTGTGATAAAAATATCCATAATAAATTATTGCTATTTGCAGATTTCGATTTGCTTAGATTTTCTTTTATCAAAACAAATTCAAAGGTTTTGAACGCCACATGCAGATGTATGGCATCCGGTACTTCCTTAATAATTGATTGGATATTACCTATGCGAGTTGCGACTGTTCCTGTTTTGATATTTTCCCTTAACTCTTTAGTAGTATCAGGCTCATTTATTATTTTTTTGAAAGAATATTTTGAATCTTTAGATTCGGTAAATCTGTCATCGTCAGTAATAATCACTAATGGAATTGGCAGGGCTTTCAGAGGGTCTTTTGAATTAAACAAATAGATGAAAGGATAAAACGATGTGCCATCGGCATTTACTATTTCAATTTTATAATCTTCTAACTTGTACCCTAATATTTCAGCAAAAACAGGGACTAACAATTCTTCTGATATACCTTCAACAAAAACAATCCCTTTTGAAAAAAATAATTGAGACTTAGTTACGTCAATGTACCGCTCTAACTGTTTTTTTCTTGATTTAGGATTGTCTTGAAAGTCGTCTTCTTCGTCTTCAGTAATGCTCTGTGCCGTTCTATCTTCAAAACACTTGTATAAATTTATTGCTTTGCTATCCCTGCTTAACAAGATTAAATTATCAAGTGGCACTTTAGACGTAAGTGTTGGAGAATGAGTTGTTATGAAAAGCTGGGAGTTTTCTTTATTATTTGTGTCTTTTAAAAATTCAAACAAGCTAAGTTGTAATTGAGGATGCAGGTGCGCTTCAGGTTCCTCTATTAAAAGAGAATAGTGTGAAATAACATCATGCTTTATTTGCTGGTTTATGTCGCCTAAAACTGTTGCTATGTATATAAGGTTATTAAAGCCTAAACTGTTTTGTTTTAAATTAAACCCTTCCCCTTCCAAACTTACCTTATCATGAGGAAGAAATGGCTTAATGATGTTTACAATGTACTCTGCTTTCGATTCCTCAATCCTCACGCCTATCTGATTTTCCACCGATTGCTTATAAATATTAGTGAGATTGGCATTAATTGATTTTTTTGAATCATTTACTTCCAATAACTTCAATAGACCGTCATTAGCATCCTTCATTAATTGCTCATACAAAGGCTGGCTTTTATTCTTTTCAACTTGTCTGTTAATTAAGCTGCCTAAAATATTACCTCTGTTTGTTAGTAAATCTCTTGTACTGTCTCTTAGTGCGCTTAAATAGTAATGAATAAAAAGTTGAAAGGTTTCGCTATCTGCTTTTTGACCTTCCACTTCCCCGGTGTAGTAACTCGAAAATATTTTTTGATTTTCCTTTTTGTAAATCAACGTGATCCTTGCAAAATCATCTTCCTCCTTTTCACTAAGAACTAAATATTCATAGAATGCGCCTTTTTGTTGTGTACTTAAACCCTTAAAGTCGTAGCTAATTTTTATTATATCAGCAGTTAAATAAAAATCATCTGTTGTAACGTATAAATCTCTTTGTTGCCGTCCAAGATTGTATAGCAAGCGTATAGCATCAATCAAGGCAGTTTTATGACTACCATTCTCACCAATGATTACATTAATGTCTTTATGGAACTCAACTGCTAAGTTCCTTATTCCCTTATAATTTTCAATTTTAATAGACGCTAAATACATTGGATGTTCTGTTTGCTTATTCAGGTATTACAGTAGAGGTTCATTAATCAAAGCACAGCGATTTTAATATTTATTTTAAATAATTCCAGTCTTTCCATTTCAAAATATCAATATCCTCGTCTTCATCCCAACCCTCAATAAAATACGGAAAAAACTCACGCAAACACGGAAAAGTATTATACTGATATTCTATTGCCCTAAGTTTGTCTGCTAAATTTTGAATGATCTTCCATACATAAAATACAGAATACCCTTGTAGCTTATCAATAATATTACTGTCTTTGTAAAATTCTCCTGCACCGGAAACTAAATTGCCATCCTCGTCATGTTGAATAAATGTGGCAAAGCTATCGGCAAGGGAAAGAAAATCAGGGTGCAAAGGTTTACTAACTAACCCCTCTTTTTCTTTTATCTTATTTTGAATAACTTTCCATTCAGATAATGGGCTATGGCTGTTGCCCGAACCCGTTATTGCATCAAGATTATAATAGCGGCTGCTTTTAGCGAAATTCGTCAGAAAGTCAATTATTAAAAGTTCTATTTCACCTTCTATTTTCTTGTCATCTAAATTATATGATTCTACAACCTGAATTAGTTGTTTAATATCATGTCCTAACTTTTTTAGGAATTCATTTTTTGGAAAACAATTATTCTCAACCTTATATTTTGAGACAATTATGACTTTTAATAAACGCTCAATGCCAATAGTAAGAAGAAAAAATGCTTGATAATAATTCCACTTGAATACAAAATTTGCTTTCCTAAGAGCCGTAAGACCTTGACCAAGACAGGTGGATGAAAGCCCGGCTTCGTTGAGTAATAATTTGTCCTCTTTTGTAAGTGTTACATTCATATTGTTCTCCCCATTACAGCATCTGCAATCACGGTCTCCCGATATTCTTTCATCAGTTCTATTTCCTTTTCTGCTTTATCAATAGCTATATTAATTATTCTTGTTTCCTGCTTGATAGAAGCAACAATTTCTGTTTGCTCATCAACTGGTGGGGTGATAATGGGCACAGTGAAAAAATCATTGCTATACATCCTTGCCCTTGAACTATTAACTCCTTTGGAACGCTTAAAATATTCGGCTATATAACCCTGGTGTCTTAACATAAGATCAAGAAATTCCGTGTTATACAATGTTGGTTGTTTCAATCTATAAACACCATAAGCGGAACTAACAATTCCATGCTCTTTAGAAACGCCTAAAGCACCCATCCACGCCCATAAAATATTTATAACTAAATCTCCTGGCCAACATAATTTATAACCAGTATAATCTTCTGCCATAAACATTGTTACATTTTTGCTGCTTCTTTTATTTACACCATCGTAATGAGAAACTGACAACAATTCTTCTTCACCATTTTTCGATCTCGAATCAATTTCAAAAAAAACATTTTTACATTTCTCAAGAACCCAATGTTCAGGCATCTCACATAGCCATTCAATACTGGATTGCTTCATCTTAACATTAGAGTTAAGCCCCTTAGTTACAAAATGGTTAGTAATACTTTGCCTTTGCTCTTTCAACAGATCAATAAATCGTTGTTTTTTCTGAATAAAACGGTCAATTTTTTCTGACTGGCTATTAATGTAGTTAACTATTTTGTCTTGTTCTTCTCTTGGGGGTACGAAAGAAAAAATACTAAAAAATTTGTCGGAATATAATCGCAAACGGCTGTCAATAATGCCTGTAGATTTTTTTTTAAACTCTCTTTTAAAAAAATTTGTTGAGAAAAGGAATCCAAAAAAGTCTGGATTATGTTCCTTTCTACATCTGTAAACACAATACGCTGGGCTTACAATACCATCATGCTGTGAAATGCCTAAGCTACCATTCCATGCAAGCATTATGTTTATCACCAAGTCGCCTTTTGTAACCTGTTTATACCCAACCAAGCTTGCAGCGTTGGTTAAATGATCGCCTTCGTTCTCTAAATTATCCCGTTTGGGAGTTACTCCTGTATATTGTGAGACTGACAGCAATTCTTCATTACCTGTTTCTGAACGGTTTTCAATTTCTTGAAAAATATTCTTTATTCGCACGACTTTCCAATGAGCCGGAATTTCAGGCAAAAGAGTTTTACAATTTTTATATATTGTAAGTTCACTAACCATTGACAATTTCGTTTAAAAGATTTTCGGTTTCTTCTTCTACCAAGAATAAATCAGCGGCTATTTCTTTCAAAGTTCGTGGCGGGGTATATTGATGGAAATATTTGTTGAAGTTAATCTCGTATCCAATTTTTGTTTCATCTTCATTCCAATAGGCATCGGGAGCAAAAGGCACTACTTCTCTTTCAAAGAACGTTTGGATATCTTCTTTTAACGGGATGTTTTCATAGTCTTTCAAACTACTATTGCTTTTGGGGTTGCCCTTTTTATCAAGAATTACTTTGTTTTGCTCATCTCTTTCTGGTCTGTGTACAGTTATTTGCGCGTAGCCAAATTCCTTGTTGGCAAATATTTTGCTATACTCATTTTCCTCAAAATCAGTATATAGTTTGTCAACAATAGCAATGTGTTCAGGTAAAAACTCTAACCGTTTTTTTCCTAATGACTTGCGCATCTTGCTGTAAAAATGTTCGCTTGTTGTATTAATTAATTGTGTTTTCCCTTTACGTTGTTTTTCTTTCCGGTTGGTAATAACAAATATGTAGGTGGGTATGCCTGTATTATAAAACATTCAATTAGGTAAGGCTATAATGGCCTCCAGCATATCTTTTTCTAAAAGATGCCTTCTTATATCACTTTCTCCTTGCCCCGCATCCCCTGTAAATAATGCAGAACCATTATGTACTGATACAATTCTACTACCTAATTCTGTATCCTTCATTTTACTTAGCATGTGCAGCACAAACATTAGCTGCCCATCATTCACCCGGCTTTGCCCAATCCTAAACCGTTTATCTGTTATTGCTCCCTTTGGCCCTATGCCTAATGCTTTTTTATCAGGAGCCCAGGTTTTCCCATAAGGCGGGTTGGTAAGCATAAAATCAAACTTCAGGTCTGCCGGAAAACCATATTGGCTAAGGGTTGAGCCATATACAATTTTATCAGGGTCTTCCCCTTTTATCAGCATATCGCTTTTACATGTCGCATATATGAAAGGGGTACTTTCCTGTCCATATAGGTGTACTGTAGCCTTGCTTTGCACCAGCCCTTCCGGGTTAAGCATAAATTGCTTTGCAATAGTGAGCATACCTCCACTACCTACGCAGGGATCGTAAATAAGATAAGTGCCTTGTTTTATTTTGTCCTTTACCGGGAGGAAAACAAGGTGAGTCATTAAATCAATGATTTCACGGGGGGTAAAGTGTTCACCGGCCTCCTCATTATTTTCTTCATTAAACCGCCTTACCAAATCTTCATAAATATATCCCATTGCAAGTGGCGGCAGCTTTTGTGGGTGCAACTCTATTTTAGGGGATACAAACTTTTCAATCAGCGAAAACAGAATATCGGCTTCGTACAGCGTTTCAATTTCATTCCTGAATTTGAACTGCTTAATAATGTCCTGAACGTTATCAGAAAAGCCATTGAGATAGTTTTCAAAATTACTGCGGAGATTTTTAGGGTCGTCAAGCAATGACTTTAACGTGAAGGGTGAAATATTATAAAACGCCAATCCCGAACCGTGTTTGCTATTGGTAAGTAAGCTGTCAAGATTTTGCAACTTACTTTTGTACTCGTTATGTGTCTTTAATACCTGCTCTTTAGTTGGCTCTAATAACAAATCCAGCCTGCGAATAACAGTCATTGGCAGTATTACATCTTTATACTTTCCTTTTTGGTAGGTATTTACCAACACATCATCGGCAACACTCCATATAAAGTTGATAATAGGCTGTAAGCTCTGTGTATTCAAACTCATTTCAATAGTATTTGCTGTTAAAGAAATTTATACTAAATAGTCAATGCCTTATGTGCTTTTTAGCATGTAAAACGGCTAAAGTACGCTAAAACTATATGCTCCTGCAAGAAAAGAGAATTACTTCTTTGCTTTCCCTTAATTATCCTTCATTAAGGTTAATCAGTACATAATCCAAACCTAATTCCAACATGATTTGCAGTCCCATTATTCCGTTAAACGGTAATATCCGGTATTTGCCACTTAACGGTTACCGGTTATTTATTTTTACCGTTTACCGTAAGTTTTCTCCCTCTGATAATTTAAATATTTTACGATAACGATACTATAAGTACCGTAAAACCTACTAAAATAAACCACCCGCTCCGTTTCGGACATATTTTACCGTTTAGCGTAACATCAATAAATTTTCTTCCTCATTTCCGGTAATAGTTCACCTTTTTCATCTACCCATTCCGGTAAGCAATAGTAGTTTCCCCGCACACCTTTCAATTTATACGGTATGAGCCGTTCGTATTGCATAGCCGAATTAAGAAAAGGTGAAATGAACTTCTCTTTGCTCACCTTTTCATTTAATACTGGCTCTCTCGGCAATAACATTGCTATTATCTCCACCGATCGTAGTGGTTTATCAGCATTGGTTACTATAAAAACGATTTTACTAATCCAAGTCCGGTTATATTCATACCCATCTTTAGGAACTTTGGATTGATTTAATTGCCTTCTCAGTTTCTTATTTTCGGAAATCGCTTCTTTTAATTGAGCCTCTGCGTTGTTAAGCTGTTCTTGCTTGAATTCGAGGTCACTCCTCAGTCTTTTGATTCTTATTGCAAGCCGTTGGGCTGAAATATCGTCGCTTTTTTCCATGCTGGTAATATCGTTTAACGTGTTGGCAACTGTTTTCAACCCAAATCTAATCATAATCTAAATAGTACGCACCGAAATCTAATTCTCGTCTAAATAGTAGGCAAATAGTTGCCGAATGGTTTTCAAATGATCTTGTCTCGTCTGTATGTCTCGTCCTTGCACTAAGGCTTGTAGCCACAGTTCGCCAACTAATTGCTTATACAGTATAATGTTTGATCCATTAGCGTAAGGATAATTCAGCCTGACCCAATAAAAGTTGGCTGAGTTATCCAATGCGTCCTATAAATCAAACAGAATCGTTCTTGCGTTCTCCATGTGGAATAAGTATGCTATTACGAAAAATATTTTCGGTTATTCCTGGTTATTCCAAAATTTTATTTAGCTTTGCAGGAATAACCAGGAATAACCAAAAAATTGATAAATATGGAACCAAAAACATACACAGCAAGGAAATTAAAGCCAAATGGTAAGGAATCTTGGGTTCTTGAATTTAGACACCCATTATTAAAAGACCCTTCTGGCAAAAACGGAAAAAAAATTCGCAAAGGTTTAGGTACTAAAGTTGAACCTGAAGCGGATGAGCTTGTTAGGCAAATGAATATTTTACTGTCCGATGAGACTTATTGGCAACCCTCGTCAAGGCAACAGGCTGAAGATAAATTTAATTCTGGAATTGTCAATGCATTCTATGAAGGCATAGAATACACTCTAATTGATTATGACAAAATTAGGGAAGAGAGAATTCCTCTTAAAACTAAACAAGATGGTTTTTCATCAATTCTTTTACTTGGAGCCACCGGAGCCGGGAAAACAACATTGTTAAGGCAAATAATGGGTACAGATCCAATTAGCGAAAGATTTCCGGCAACATCAACTTCCAGAACAACAGTTTTTGATACTGAAATAATATTGTCAGATGGTAATTATAAGGGAATTGTAACTTTTTTTACTGAAGGTGAAACTCGTCAAATGATTCGTGATTCCATTCAGAAATCTATGATTGAGTTCTTGACACGAAAAGAAGATTCACATATCTTGAGAGTCTTTTTAGAAGATAAAGATCAAAGATTTCGATTAAGTTATATTTTGGGCAAAATAAAAGAAAATAAAAAATATAATGATTTTGAATCCCTTTTTGAAGATACAGAATTGCAAACAGCCGACATAAAAATCACAGATGAGGAACAACATGAGTTTGAAAAGAAAATTAATAAATATGTGTCAAAAATAAAAGAAATTGCTTTTTATGTAATTGAGCAAAATAATTTGAAATATAATCCAAATGGGAAACTGAGTGAGGATGAGTCGAAAATATTAGAAGAAATAATTGAAGCTGAAATAGACGAGTATGATGGGGAGGATTTAGTCGATTTAGTTGATGAAATATTGGACGATATAAAAGAACGGTTCAAATTATTAGACCCTGCAAATTTAGAAACAGAAAAATTAGGGTGGCCAAAATACTGGTTTAAAGAAAGTAATGACCGAACAGATTTTTTAAAATCAATACGCTTCTTTTCAAGTAATACCTCAACTATGTTCGGTAAGCTTTTAACGCCATTAGTATCCGGGTTAAGAGTGGAAGGACCTTTTAAACCTGATTTCCTTACAAAAATTCCTAAATTAGTTATATATGACGGCGAGGGATTAGGTCATATATCCGATACTGCATCAAGTTTACCATATAAAACTATTAAAAAATTTGATTTGTCTGATGCAATTGTTCTGGTAGATAATTCGCAAAGTCCAATGCTTTCGGCATCACACGCTGTTATTAAGAGTACAGCAATAACTGGATATTCTGAAAAATTATTCCTTTGCTTTACTCATTTCGATGCCGTTAAGGGAGACAATCTTCCTACAATTGGAGCGAAAATCGAACATATTTTTGGTTCGGTTGACAATGTATTAGCAAAGTTGAAAACCGAGTTAGAATATGATATTAGCAAATATTTTATAAGTAATCTGCATAATTCCGCATATTATTTTGCCAGTTTAGATGAGAAAATAACAGAAAGCACAAAATTTAAATTTACAATAAACCAATTGGTTAAATTAGTTACAGATTTAGAACTATCCGGCTTTACTCAGATTGAAAAAAGCCAGACTACTCCAACTTATGATATTTCAACATTGATTTTTAAAATTAGGAAAGCTACTGTTGAATTCCATAATAAATGGGAAGGTTACCTTTTTGGAACCTCAATTATACCAAAACAACATTTTACTCGGTTGAAAGCCTTAACACTAAGACTTGGATACAGGGGTGAAACTGAATATAATGGATTAGCCCCTATTTCAGATTTTGTTTCTGATTTCAGTACGCAAATCAGTAATTTTCTATCTGCGCCTTTAAATTGGTCAACATCAGCAACTACGCCAACTGAAGAAGAAAAGCAAAGGATAATTTCTGAAATCAAACAAAAAATAAGTAAGAAAATAATAGAATATGCTATTGTTAGTTTGAAAATTAATAAAATTAGTGATTGGCAAAAAGCCTATTCTTTTAAAGGAAATGGTTCATCTTATGATAGAGCAAAAAAAATCAATGAAATTTATGAAGAAGTAGCACCAATTCCGCAGGATGAAATAAATACATCAACCAAAAAGTTTTTGAAAATCATTATGAAGATTATCACTGATACAATTGAGGAAAATGGAGGAATAGTAACTTCAATATTTATGGATTAGTAGCAGGCTTAAACAGATTCTACTTTAAATTAATTAAAACCGAAAACATGAATAATATATATAATGACTTTATTGAAACGAAAAATTATACACAAGATCTTCAGGATTGTATTGAAAACACAGTGGATAACTTAATTTCCAACCGGACAAATTTCAACAATCCAGGTATGCTGCTTGGTAAAATCCAAAGTGGTAAGACAAGAACTTTCATTGGAATTATTGCATTGTCATTTGACAGAGACTATGAGATATGCGTAATCTTTACAAAAGGAACAAAAGCATTGGCAGAACAAACATTGAGACGGCTTGACAATGAATTTAATTCATTCATTGAGAACGATGAAGTCAAAGTTTACGACATAATGAATTTACCTCCGCTTACACCGTATTTGAAAAAACAAAAGTTGATTGTGATCGTCAAAAAAGAAACAAATAACTTAGACCATTTGGTAAATTTATTTGTTGACAATCCTGACCTTTCACAAAAAAGAGTTCTGTTTATTGACGATGAAGCCGACTTTGCAAGCGTTGGATTTAAAAAAGACAGAAATGCCTCAGATGGAATAACAATGAATGTCCTTGCACAAAAAATAAACGGTATCAGAGCCGGATTTGAGAATAATTATAGTTTCTTGCAGGTTACCGCTACACCGTACTCGTTATATTTACAACCTGATGGCAACATAGAACTAAATAATGATGTTTTTGAGCCTATCAAGCCCGCTTTCACTTCGCTTGTTCCAGTTCACGATGCTTACATTGGCGGGAAACAATACTTTGAAGAATCACAAGAGCCAGAGTCAATTTATTCTCAACTTTACGTTCGAGTTCCCGATGTTGAGATAAATGTTTTAAACAACAGAGACCTTAGATACCTGACAAACATTTTCACCACCCCAAACTTAAATGTATTTAGAAGTTCAATAATAAACTATCTTGTTGGTGGTTCAATTAGAATTCTACAAAACCGATTAAACCGGAAGAAATACAAATGTAGTTTTGTCATTCATACTTCAACAACACATGATCGGCACCAATGGCAAGTTGATTTAACCGAAGCACTTTTAAATAAACTCACTGAAATTTCAGTAACTGATAATGAAGAGCTCAATAACGTAATCAGGGCTTCGTACATCCAATTTTCAGAGACGATTCAGATGAATAATGAAGTTGCGCCTGAGTTTGAAGAAGTTAAAGGTAAAGTATATGAAGCCTTATCATCTGGTTATATCGGGGTGACGAAAGTTAATTCCGAAAATCAAATTACTGCTCTACTTGACAGGAACGGACAGTTGCGGTTAGATAATCCTTTCAACATTTTCATCGGAGGACAGATTTTAGATAGAGGACTTACGATTGATAATCTGATAGGGTTCTTCTATGGCAGGAATCCAAATACATTCCAGCAAGATACAGTTTTACAGCATTCGCGTATGTATGGGGCAAGAGCAATAAAAGATATGACTGTTACACGACTTTACACCTCTGCAAGAATTTATAACGCATTATTTTCAATGCATACATTTGATACAGCATTGCGGGAAGCATTTGAAAATGGAATTCACAATGGTGATGATGGTGTTGTGTTTGTCGAAAGGGAGGCCAATGGAACCATTCGGCCTTGTGCGCCAAACAAAATATTAATCACATCAACACAAACTATTAGACCTAATTCAAGATTTTTGCCTGTAGGATTTCAAACAAAGGCAAGGACGCATATTCAACGAATTGTTGAACAGATAGGGAATTTAATTACAATAGCTTCCAACAATAATCTTGACCAACCATTTTTAATGGATGCTGAAACTGCATATCAAGTCATTGATCTAATCAATAGCACTTTTGAATATGAAGATAGACATGAAAACAAAGGACTTGACTGGGACTATTTAACTTTTAAGGCAATTATTAGACGACTACAATCAAATATTACTAATGCACACCTGAAAGGAAAAATATATTGCTATGCACAGACTGAAAGAAATATGAGCAGGAAGAAAAATAACGGGTTATCATTTTCAGATGCACCTGATGATGGTAACACAGACAGGCGAATTGCAAGGGGTGTTATTGCGGAAACAGCTTGCTTAATTTTACTAAAACAGAGCGGACTTAAAGATAATGGCTGGAGAGACGCTGAATTTTGGTGGCCTATTTTAATGACACCTACAAATTCACGACCAGCCGTTTTCGCAAGTAAGACAATCAACTAAAATCAAATGACTATCACAGCATATTGTTGGCAATTTGTCGGGAGTAAGGAGTAACCCAAATAAAACCGACATGCGTTGAATCATTAATGAAATGAAACTCAACTGTTTTTAAATATTTTCACATTAATAAATTATTTTCAAGGAAATAGAGGATAGTTTGTCCTGATAGAGTGTAATAGAGTGTGATAGCGAAAGTGAATTTCATCTTGAAGTTAGCTTCGTTGAATGACGAAAACTATAACACAAGAAGCAGAAAAGATGCCTGTTAAAAGGCGAATGGAAGATGATCCGGCTGAATGGCTGAGGTCATTTAAAGGGTGCGAAAAATACAGCGATGAGGAGGCAATAAAGATTGTTCAAGCCATTGAAAAACTAACTCTTATACTTTTTGATTTTACCTGCGAACAATGCGGCACGGTAATTGATAATCAATTAGTTATACCTTCAAAAGAAGAAAAACAAATTTTAAATTTAGCCGCATGAAAAATCTTGACAGTTTTCAGAAATGGGCAAAAATATCTTCGGCTCCTAAATTATCTACTCTTAAACAGGCACTTGTATATACCCGTGTTTCATCAAAAGAACAGGCTGATAAAAATTTAAGCCTCGACTTTCAAAAAAAGACGATTGTAGAGTACGCACAAAAGAATGGCTTTGAGTTGCTATCATTCTTTGGCGGAACGTATGAAAGTGCCAAAACCGATGGTCGCAAAGAGTTTCAGCGGATGCTGGACTTTATCAAAAAGAATAAGGGTAGGGTTAGCCACATTCTTGTCTATACTCTTGACCGCTTTAGCCGCACAGGTGGGGGAGCCATTAAAATAGCACAAGACCTGCGGGAGAAGCATGGCGTTAACGTATTTGCTGTTACTCAGCCAACTGATACAACCAATGTCAATGGTGTGTTCCAGCAGAACATTCAATTTCTGTTCAGCGAATTGGATAACCAGCTTCGCAAGCAAAGGGCTGTTGCCGGGATGAAAGAGAAGTTTGAAAAAGGTATATGGTGTTTAAAGCCGCCTATGGGCTATGATGTAGTGCAGGTTAATGGTGAAAGGAAGATCATTATTAATAAGGTTGGGCAACAATTGCGAAAGGCGTTTAAGTGGAAATTAGACGGGCTAAAGAATGATGAGATACTTACAAGGCTTAAAGCATTGGGCGTTACCATCTACAAGCAAAAGCTATCTATGATATACTCCAATCCATTTTATTGCGGGGTAATTACCAATAAAATGCTGAACGGGAAATTGATTAAGGGTGTTCATCCGGCTATTATATCGGAGGAGGATTTTTTAGAGGTAAACAATATCCGCCAGTCTGCAAATAAATTTGGCATAACTCACCAAAAGGAAATCGAGCCGCTGCCATTGAAGGTGTTTATGAAATGCGAATATTGTGGCAATGGCTATACCGGGTACATTGTAAAAAAGAAGAACATATACTATTATAAATGCAGGACTATTGGTTGTAAATGCAATCAGAATGCAGTGGTTGTTAATGATATATTTGTGGGCTTCTTGGGAAAGCATAGCATAAGCCCTGATTTAATTGAACCATTCCTTAGCAATATGGCTGGAGCATTTGATAAGCTGAACAATACTAACAAAGAGCAGCTAACCGATATGAAATCGTCTTTAGCTGATGTGCAGAAGAAGATAGATAAGTTAGAGGAGAAATACTTTATTGAAGAGGAAATGAGCGAGGAAACCTACCGTAAACTCAAGCCTAAGTATAGCGAAG
>Ga0193726_1000864_pt1 | contig 27471 bp, 19 predicted proteins | sample H2c1metaG_FD_144928 | JGI IMG/M metagenome (GOLD analysis project Ga0193726, IMG submission 144928) | Soil microbial communities from a riparian zone of the East river system, Colorado, United States - H2c1 | ecosystem: Environmental > Terrestrial > Soil > Riparian zone | place: USA: East River...
GCCGCCGATTCCTGCGCCGGGCTGTCGTCGCGAAATGATCGGTTTGGGTCGATTGCGTACATGTTCCAGCGGTGAATCACCTCGTAAGCCCAGGGGCTGACGCACGGCGCAACCAGGAGGTTGACCCGACCCTCATAGGTTGCCGCGTGCTCATCGACAAATCGCAGCGCTCCGTGCACACCACTGGTTTCATAGCCGTGTACGCCCCCGGTCACCAACACACAGGGAAGCGCGTCGCGCCAGCCGCGGCTCTTGATTGCGAACAGGGGATATGTGTCGGGGCGATAATCAAGGCGCCCATACTGCACCAGATCGTAGCGCGACCTTAGGGTCTCGATCACGCGCAGCACGTCCATCTCGTAGCTGCGCTTGACGGTCTGCCGTGACCGCCAAGCAGCCACTTCCGCTTCGCCCCAGGGAACTCCCGGCGTGCCAATCGGATAGGGGGCTTGGGTCATTGGCATGTTAAGCCGTGGATCGGCGCGACAAGAATCACGCGGCCTTCACGGGCTTTGGCCGCGTCAAGATCAGGGTTGCCATCGACAGCGCAATAAAGGCTCCAACGCCGACTGCGATGTCGTTCACCGGCGCGCTGAGGAACACCGCCGCTGCGTAGCCGCTCACCAGTGCAAGCATGCTCAAATTCTCGAACATATTTTGAATCGCAATCGCCGACCCCGCTCCGACACTGCTCTCGCCCTCCCTTTGCAACAGAGCATCGAGCGGAATAACGAAAAATCCACTGCATATGCCTACGAAAGCCATCACGGCAAATGCGAGGGTCTGAGTTGTGACAAGCGGCAATAGACACACTCCCACGCCGATCAGAATACCCGCTGGAAGCGCCCGACGAACGCGCTGCAGTCGCACAAAGCGAGCTGCAAGTGCGGCGCCGATCACGATTCCGGCTGCGACCATGCCCGTAAGAAACCCTGGCAATCGATTATTGCTCACCTTGAGCGCCACCGGTACCCAGGCAATGACGAGGAAGCGAAGCGCCGCTCCGGCGCCCCAGAAGAGGGACGTCCCGATGACGGCCAGTCGCGCATTCGGACTCTTCAAGAGTGAGTGAGTCTGCAAGGCAAACGATTTAACGATTGAGATGACGGAATAGCTGGTGGTCCGGACGGCACGCCGCTTGATGCGCGGAACGAGAATTGCGCTCAACGCTGCGGCTGCATAGCAGCCGGCGATCGCGATCAGCGTTCCTTCGATGCTCCAATCCGTGAGTGTTCCGCCCGCAGTTGCGCCCAGTAATATCGCCGCAATCGTCGAAGCTTCCAGCAGGCCGTTGGCTTTGACCAGCTGCGCCGACGCTACCAGTTCGCCCAAGATACCGTACTTGGCCGGTGAATTGGCCGCCGCGCCCGCACCCACGAGCGCGTAGCTGAAAAACGGATTCACGTGCAGGCACATCCCCAACGCGCCAACAAATTTAACCGTATTGGCAAAGAGCATGACGCGCCCTTTAGGCCGCGAATCGGCAAACACGCCGACAAAAGGTGCGAGCAGTATGTATGCGCCCACAAAGAACGCCTGGAGAAGCGGCCCGCTCCAAGCGGGATAGCTCTGCTGTCGGACGAGCGCGAGCGCTGCGAAGAGGAGCGCATTGTCCCCGAAGGCAGATAGAAACTGGGCTCCCAGCGTCGCGAACATTCCGCGCGACCAAAGGCCGGCAGGCATGAACTTGCGTCGCGCGCGTTTAGAGCGCGGCTGATTATTCACCGGCGTCACAAGACCCGTTCGCTGCATGAACTAGCCGGGAGAATCGGAATTGAAGCGGATCAAATGGTTGCAAGTCTCGTCAGATTGCCGCGGGTGGGGAACTCTGCGGCGATCCCTGCTGGCCGCCCGGCGCATCGCGCGAGCCCACTTTCGGAACCTCTGGCTGCTTCTCATCGGGTGGATTGGGCATTTTGATGGGTGGATCGGCGACGCTGGGTACGAAGGGCTTGTTAGGCGATGGGGTTTCTTGGGATCGCATATTGCCTCCGCTATGTGGGCGTGATGGGTGAGTATTGACCGACGCTATACCTTCTATCAATGGGAAACCAGGACCAGAAAGTGGGTTCGCAACAAGTATCGGCATTCGCCTACAGCATGATGCGACTACCGGCTACAGTTCTGCGAGCGCCAAGACGATCACAGTGTCGCAAATCAAGCGACGTCGGCAAATCTTATAGGCTCAGTCGGTCCGCGCGCTCTGAAATGCCGCTCATGTCGGGAGTTTTGCGGCACATTTAAACAAGTGCAAGTGGATTATGTCGACGCCGCGACTCATCCTTTGCACTTTTTTCAACCTTTTATCCCATTGGAGGGATCGAACGTGCACTTGCCTGTAGCATCGTGATGTCGCAACCGGTGACAGCACACTTGGTCCGTTCATGAACGTAGCGCCGACCGCCGAAAAGCGCGCTGAAAAGCCGACGCAGAGCCGCTATGAGGCGTCACTCAGTGCGGAAGGTCGTTATCGTCTTCTTGTCGAGGGTATCAGCGACTACGCCATCTATTTGCTGAGCCCGCGTGGCACGGTCACCAGTTGGAACAAAGGTGCAGAGCTCTTCAAAGGTTATTCGGCGGCTGAAATCATCGGTCGCAACTTCTCCGAGTTCTACACACCTGAAGATCGCGCCGCCGGGCTTCCGGCGCGCGCCTTGGAGGTGGCCGCCCGAGACGGCAAGTTTGAAAACGAGGGATGGCGGGTTCGAAAAGACGGGGGTCGCTTCTGGGCGTATGTGATCATTGACCCGATCCGCACGGCGAGCGGCAGGCTCATCGGTTTTGCCAAGATCACCCGTGATTTAACCGAGCGGCGTGCTGCGGAGGAATCCCTTCGCGCAAGCCAGGAACAATTTCGGCTGTTGGTGCAAGGCGTCACCGACTACGCCATCTATATGCTGAGCACGTCGGGCGAGATTTCCAGCTGGAACTCTGGCGCCGAGCGCATCAAGGGATACAAGAGCGATGAGGTCCTCGGCACCCATTTCTCGCGCTTCTATACCGCCGCTGACCAGGCGGCGGGCGAACCTGCCCGCGCACTCGCTCTGGCTGCGAAGGATGGACGGTTCGAGAACGAGGGACAGCGGGTGCGAAAGGACGGCACCGTTTTTTATGCAAACATAGTAATTGACGCGTTACGTTCGCCCGATGGAACGCTCATAGGATTCGCGAAGATTACTCGGGACATCACCGGCCAGCGCGAATCCCGCAAGGCGCTGGACGAAGCGCGAGAGACGCTGTTTCAGGCCCAAAAAATGGATGCCATCGGGCAGCTGACGGGCGGCGTGGCGCATGACTTCAACAATCTTTTAATGGTGATCAAGGGCAGTCTCGAGCTGCTGCACAAACGGATATCGCAGGATCCACGCGCGATGCACCTCCTTGAAAATGCTCAGCAGGGCGCTAGCCGTGGCATCGCCTTGACGCGCCGAATGCTCGCCTTTGCGCGCCGCCAGGAATTGAAGCTCGGCTCCGTCGATATCCCGGCGCTGGTCGCCGGCATGGCGGAGCTGCTTACGCGCTCCCTCGACAGCACCGTGGAATTGGAGCTGCGCTTTCCGCTCAAACTCGCAGCCGTTCTGACCGATCCAAATCAGCTTGAACTCGCACTTCTTAATCTGGTGGTGAACGCGCGCGACGCGATGCCCCTCGGGGGTAAGATCGTAATCGCTGCCAAGCAGGCTCAACTCATGGATGCGCCGCTCGCGGCGCACTATGTGTGCCTGTCGGTGACGGATTCGGGGGAGGGAATGGATGCGCAAACTCTCGCGCGTGCCGTTGAACCGTTCTTCACGACCAAGGGCGTCGGCAAAGGCACGGGCCTTGGGCTACCCATGGTCCATGGAATGGCTCAACAGTCGGGGGGACGACTGGTTTTGAAAAGTGAGAAGGGGCAGGGGACCACCGCTGAAATTTGGCTCCCGTGCGCGCCCGCGGTCGCAGCCGCGCCACCGGCTGTTTCGGAGTCCATACCCGCGGCAAGCATTGGCGCGCGTGTGGTAATGGTGGTTGACGACGATACGTTAGTTTTGAACAGCGCTGCGGCGATGCTCGAGGATCTCGGCCACCGAGTCTTTGAGGCGACCTCGGGCCAACAGGCATTGAGCCTGCTGGCTCAGCACCCTGAAGTTGACGTGCTGATCACTGATCATGCGATGCCGAACATGACGGGAGCTGAGCTGGTCGCGACCGTCCAAAAAATTTCTCCATCCCTACCCATCGTGCTTGCAAGCGGTTATGCAGAATTGCCGCTCGGTTTGGCCACTGGTCTCACAAAGCTTCCCAAGCCGTTCACACAACATGAACTGGCAAACGCCATTTCACGGGCTGTCCCGATTAGAGAAGATGGCGACGGTTATTCAAGGAGGCAAACACCTGAAATCGCCGAGGGCGACGAGCAGGCTTGAGGAGGAACCGAACCCCGTTTAACTCTCACCAATATAATGTAGATTAGTCAAATAGTTACAGCGAGTTTCTCGATATAATCGAGCATCAGTAGCCAACTCCCCGTACCGCAAGCGCAGCGGGTGCACTCACCAACCGATACCGTAGTCCTCGCCATGGTTGCTGGATCCACCCCACATGGTTCCGTGCTGGTGGTCGAGCTCGATCGCGTTGATCGGACCCGAGCTGCGTTCCACGAAGTCGAGCTTGTAACCCATGCGCACAAGTTGCTCGCGCACCCAGGGCGGCGTCGCAGTGTTCACCGTGAGGCGGCCGGGTATGGACTCATGGGCTCCGAATGAGTCGCGCATCTGGTAGCTGGTGATGTTGGCGGCCTCGGTGGCTTCCTGTGGGGTCATGCCGAACTCGACCACGTTCAGGAAAAACTGCAGCAGATTCTGATCCTGAGTGTCGCCCCCTTGTACGGAGAATACGAGATACGGCTTGCCGTTCTTCAGAGCCAGAGTCGGCGTCAGTGTTGCACGTGGACGCTTGCCCGGCTGCAGCACATTGTAGGGGTCGTCGGACGCATCGAGCACGAAACTCTGCATGCGCTGGCTCAAGCCCACGCCGGTATGGCCCGCGATCACGGCGGGAGTCCAGCCGCCGCTGGGAGTTACCGACACGGCCCAGCCCTTTTCATCGGTGGCTTCGACGCTGGTCGTACCCAGCCGGAACGTGCGGTCGTACTCGAGCAGTGCTGTCGGGCTCCACTCCGCTTTGGCAGTGGCGTTACTGGGCATTTTGCTATGCCACTTCTGCAGAACGGCGGTGAACGGATTCTTGCCGCCCTGGTACGGGTACGGATCGCCGGGGCGAATGTCCGGATCATTGTGCTCGAACTGGATCAACTTCGCGCGATCCCGCGCATAGTCCTTCGACAGCAGTCCCTGAATCGGCGACTCCGGCGGGAAGGCGGGATCGCCGTAATAGAAGTCCCGATCCGCGAAGGCAAGGTTCATGGCTTGGTACAGCGTGTGGATGTAGCGGGCGCTGTCGTAGCCCATGGATTTCAGATCGAAGTTCTCCAGAATGTTCAGAGTCTGGAGCATCACGGGGCCTTGCACCCAGGTGGTGAGCTTATAGACCTCGATGCCCTTGTAGTTCGTGTGCACGGGCTCTTCAACGTGCACTTTCCACTTGGCCAGGTCCTCCATGGTAAACAGGCCGCCCTGCTCACGAGTACCGCGCACCAACTCTTGCGCGATGTCACCCTTGTAGAAGCGATCGTACGCCGCGTATATCGCAGCCTTGCGGTCTTTGCCGGCTGCACGGGCTTTGTGCTCCGCTTCCACCAATTTGCGCAAGGTTGCAGCGAGTTCGGGCTGGTGGAAGATCTCGCCGGGCTGCGGACCCTCGCGTGCCTCGCCGGGGTGGATGAGAATGGTGCGCTTGGAATCAGGCCATTGCGCGATCTTGTCCTTGTACTTCTCGATGGTTTCGGACAGTTCCGCCTCCATCGGATAGCCGTCGGCCATCTGGATCGCGGGCGCCAGCACGTCGGCAAGACTCATGGTGCCGTACTCGGCAAGCATGGTCATGAGGCCGCCCGGCGTTCCCGGGGTCACGGCGGCCAGCGGGCCGAACTCGGGCGGATAGTTCATGCCTTTCTTGTGAAAGAATTCCGGTGTCGCACCGGTGGGTGCGACGCCGAGTGCGTTAATGCCGATGACTTTGCCGGTGTTCGGATTGTAGATCAGCGCCTGGGTCTCGCCGCCCCAGGAGAGCGTGTCCCACATTGTGGAGGTCGCGGCAATCATGGCGCATGCGGCATCCACTGCGTTGCCGCCTTTTTGAAAGATCATTGCCCCGGCGGTCGCGGCCAGCGGCTTGCCCGTGACTGCCATCCAGTGCTGCGCGTGAAGGGCAGGCTTTTGCGTGCGTGCGTGAGCGGCTTGCATTGAGCCGACCAGGATCGCGGCGGTGCATAGAAATATGGTCAGCCGATTAACCCCAATTCTCATTCTTGAGTCCTTTAAGAGCCATTTGCTGTGGATAAGCAAAGGATACGGCAGAAATCGGCCCACCGGTGCGCTGCTTGCAAATCGATGGCGCAATATCTATGCCGTACAAACCCCTAAATCTACGGTATAGCTATATGCTTACTAGCCTCGGGATCACAACGACATCCTCACAATAAGGGGAGACAGGGGCGGCCTCATGGAGAATTATTTGCACTCGAATCCTGCATTTGAGGCCAATGTCACCGGCCGTTTCGGCATTCTTCCGAATTTCTTCCGCTCAGCTCGCGCGGCGCCAGAACTCATTGAACAGCTCTGGGGTTTTGCGAAGGCCGGTTATCTCGATAACCCAATGCCCTCGGTCTTCAAGGAGCGCCTGTTTGTCTGGCTGTCTCGATTCTGTCCGATGCGCTACTGCATCGTGCGGCACGTCGGATTTCTGTTGGGCGAACGACATGGACGGGCGGCCGGAGATGCCAACGCTCAGCCGCAAACTTTGGACCAAGTGATCGCGTTGCTGCGCCGCCCGTCTCCTTGGAAGCGCGATATGACACTGGTCTATGCAAGCCTGGAGACGGCCCCTCACGTCAACGGGCAGTGGCCCGCGGCGGGCAGCCAGCTGGAAGACGAAATTTTTGCGTGTGCGGCAGTCATGTTTGTTGAGCCGGCTCGCAGCGATTGCGCCAGGCGGGCGTTGATTCGTGCGCTCGGGGAACGTGACTTTGAATTCTTCAGTGGATGTCTTGCCTTTATTCGCACGGCACACTACTGGACGATGCTGCATCCCGAGATCGAATCGGAAGAGGACATGCTGGATCTGATGCGCGGCCACGAGGAGCTTGCGCGATTGCTGATGGAGGATTCGGAAGCGGATCGTTCGGAAATGAGCGAGCGTACGTTCGCGGAGCTTACATCTCTGCGGGAGCTGAATGAGCGCCAGGAACTGCAAAAGGCAAAACAGGCACTTGAGGAAAAGGATCGCCAAAAGGATCAGTTTATAGCGGTGCTCGCCCATGAGTTGCGAAACCCGCTTGGTGCCATCCGCACTTCTGCATACGCGCTGCGTCGTCTGAAACTTCAGGATGAGCGCGCAGGACCGCTCGTTGAGCGAGTCGACCGTCAAACCACGGCGATCGCCCGCATGCTCGAGGACCTGTTGGATGCTTCGCGCATAGCCTTTGGAAAAGTCTCCGTCCAGTTTGAGTCACTGGATTTACGGGCATTCCTAAGAGATGCGCTCGATGAGCAAGAGCCGCATGCCCGGCAGGCCGGTTTGCAGTTGATTGCTCAGATCACGGAAGACACCTGTTTCGTCAATGCCGATCGAATGCGGCTGCGACAGGTCGTCGACAATTTATTGTCCAATGCAATCAAGTTCACTGCCGCCGGTGGCTGCGTAGAATTGACTCTCGCCATTGCGAATGACGCGGCAGTTATTTCTGTTCGTGATACCGGCATTGGTTTCGAAAGCGCCTTTTCTGAAAAACTCTTCGAACCGTTCGTCCAGCAGGAGCAAGGACGCGACCGATCCGCCGGCGGCTTGGGCCTGGGATTGGCGATTGCCGCGCGCCTCACAGCTCTTCAAAACGGTTCGCTCACAGCCTCGAGCCCCGGAATCGGTCGCGGAGCGCTATTCATTTTGACGATTCCCGTCGCGCCACGACTTAATGAGAGGCTGCGCAACGAGTATCCGCTCGGGCGGCTTGGTGCGAAGTCCGTGCTTTTGGTCGAGGACAACAAGGATCTCGCCGATGGGTTTGCGGAATTGCTCAGATTGCACGGTGCTTATGTACGCGTGGCTTACGATGGTCCATCTGCAATCAAGAACGCGTTGGATTCCGCCCCGGATATCATTTTATGCGACTTGGGATTGCCCGGCGGAATGGACGGATTTGCGGTAGCGCGCGCCTGCCGCGCCGAGGCATCGCTTCGAAATGTTCGCTTGGTGGCGGCGTCGGGCTACAGTTCCTCGGAGGATCATGCGAACGCTGTCACCGCCGGATTTGATTCCCTATTGATTAAGCCCCTCACCGAAGAATCCTTGCACAGGTTAATTCGTTGACCGCGTCTTCAATGTAGTCAGCTGCTCGGGCGATTTGGATCGCGCCGGGATTGAATTCGATTTTACAGCATATAATGCTTATTATTCATATTGTTATAAATGTAGTCTCTAAAGTACTTTAATAACAGGAATAACAGTTGGTGATGACGGCGAACACGCAATCGGCGTGATGCCTGTTAATGGTGCGCTTGCCGCGGCCATGCTCGGCATTGTGTGGATCGGATTCGTCGGCAAACTGATCAGCCTCAACTTGAACTATTAGCGCGCGGCTTAAGTGTGCGCCACACAGCCGCCGCCGGCAGCATCGCCGTAAGCGTATCGTCACGCCGCCAGAAGTGATGGAAAAAGGCGGCTGACACATGAAGCACAATGAGACCGAGCAGGGAGAAGCCGACAGCCTTATGTGCGGTCAATAGTTCCCGTGCGAGCGGTTGATTCCTCGGGATCAAGGTTGGTAATTGTCCGATGAAGAACAAATTCACCTGATCACCATGAGCGTTGGTCTGCAAAATTCCCAGAATCGGCTGCGCCAACAGCAGGGCGTACAGGGCGTATTCGCTTGCCGTCGCCGCAACTCGCATTGTCTGGGACATGTCGTTCGGCCAATCGGGATATTCGGCAAAGTTACGCCATGCCAATCGGACCAGCGTCACAACCCAGATGGTCAGACCGACAGATCGATGAAATTGCAGAAAAGCAGTATGGGAGGCGCGAGACGTGGCGAGATCGATGGAAAACGCGAGTACAAATACCGCCAGCACGAGGCCGGTAGTCAGCCAGTGCAACAGTTGCGTGATTGGATCAAAGTCCCCTCGTTTGGAATTGCCGACCGCGCGCATCGTTCTGACTCCTCAATAAATTGGCACGCTGTATTTTCCTAGCGCGGGATGCGCGCGTCGCGCCAATACTCGCTTCGATGAGTGAGACTTTCGAGGAGCGGTCGTTATTCCATTGTCTCATCGAAATTTTGTCGGCCGGAGTCCTTAACGCGCCCTGGGGAATTGCAATCGCACCCGCGGGCTTCGGGTCTCTCCAAGGCGACGTGTTGTTCGATTACTCCACAAGCTGGCCACTGATTTGTGAAACCCAATGGAACAAATGTCGGGCTCGAACAGTCTAGTGCGTAGTGCTGTGTAGCATGGCCGCAAACTGAGATGGGTCGCATACCTTGTTCCGGATCTTTCAAATATCGGAAGCGGATCGGGCACGATTTTGTCGATGCGAGAAGCGTTGCAATAGAGGTAGGCTATGAGCATTCTTTCACTCAACGTAGTGACGAACACCAGCCTTCAGATTCCAGGTCTTGAGCCCTGGTACGCAGATCCGCAGGATCCAGCCTTAACAGTGATGACCGACTTTCGCGAGCGAGCGTCCGTTACCGTCCCGGACACTGCCGTGATCGATGAGGCTCTGGAGCACATGAAGCACACGGGCGTTCGTTGCGCGTTCGCGATCGATGACCGGAGGCGAGTCGTTGTCGGATTGATTACTGCCTACGATATCGGCGGCGAGAAGCCGATGCAGTACATGCAGTCCCGGGCAATACCACGTCGCGAAGTGCTGGTCCGCGACATCATGCAGGAAATCTCGGAATGCCGCGTTGCGGATATCAAGCAGATAGAACGTGCTACGGTTGCCGCTGTGTCGAATATGTTCGCCATGAATCGATTAACCCACGTGCCGGTCATGGAGACGAGCGAGACCGGTGAGCAGCGCCTGAGAGGATTGCTGTCGGCGGCGAAAGTCAAACGATTGATGCTGCGATCTCCCTCGATCTCGAGCGCACGGTCCGCCTGACCCATCTCGGCGGCGGCGTTACCGGTGGGCCGCCACAATGCCGCGCCATAGGCTCAGCCTATCGCCGCGATCCAATCTATTAATTGGCGAAATCTCCAATGCCTCGTCTATCCTGGTTGCGGCGAGGCAACCGAACGATACGATAACCTCAGCCATTGGGCATTGGCTGCAGCCGTGGATGGGTAGGGCACGTAATGCGCGGCGATTTGGAAGTATTCGAATGACACTTAGGGAATTGAGGTATTTGGTGGCACTGGCGGATCGGGGGCACTTTGGCCGCGCCGCGGAGGAGTGTTGCGTTTCGCAGCCGACTTTAAGCACCCAGATCAAAAAGCTGGAAGGGTATCTAGGCGTCATCCTGATCGAGCGAAACGCAAGATCATTCTCATTTACGCCGATTGGCGAGGAACTCGCCGCAAAGGCGCGCAGCGTCGTGAGACAGGTCGATGATATGCTTTCCACGGCACGGACTGCACTGGGGCCCTTGGTGGGACCGCTGAGATTGGGCGTGATCCCTACGTTAGCGCCATATTTTCTGCCGTGGTTGGTTCCGCTGGTCAAGGGGCGCTATCAGCGTTTGCAGTTGGTAGTCCATGAGGATCTGACCCAGCACTTGGTGGAGCGCCTGCGCAACTACGAAATTGATGCGGCCCTGCTGGCCCTTCCGCTGGACGGCGAGGATTTCGAGGAGCTACCGCTGTTTGACGAGCCATTTTGGCTTGCATGCCCGCCTGGACATTCTCTGGCCGATCTAAAGACTATTACGCAGGCGGATCTGCGCGGTATCCCATTGCTGTTACTGGCCGACGGGCATTGTCTGCGCGGTCAGGCGCTGGCCGCCTGCGGTCGATTAGGCGATGAGGACGATGACGAGGTGATTGACGATTTCCGTGCGGTTAGCCTCGAAACCATCTGCCAGCTGGTCGCAGCTGGTTTGGGATGCACATTATTACCCGCGATGGCCGCGCTTCCGCCGCAACGTCCGGAGCCACCATTCGTCATTCGGCCGCTGCAATCCCCTAATGACAGCCGACGCGTCGGACTGGTGTGGCGACGAGGCTATCCGAAAGCGCAGGAGCTGGCATTGCTCGGTGATCTGATCATCGACAACCCGCCCGCTGGTACAAGATCCGTTTTGAAACGACCCGGGGCCGTTCGGTCACAAAGCTAGCGTTTGCGCCGCGCAGGCCTTAGATTTGACGCAGGACGCGCTTCAGGCTTTGAAACGCGTCCTGCCAATACAATCAAATCAAGTCAAAGCGATCGAGGGTCATCACCTTAGTCCACGCTTTCACGAAGTCGTGCACAAACTTCGCCTGTCCGTCGGACGAAGCGTAGACCTCCGCCACTGCGCGCAATTCGGAGTTCGAACCGAACACCAGGTCAACCGGGGTCGCCGTCCACTTGAGCGCGCCGGTCTTGCGATCGTGCCCCTCGTAAACGCCCTCGGATGCGGCGGACTTGTTCCAGGTATAGGACATGTCGAGCAGGTTCACGAAGAAGTCGTTCGTCAAGGTTCCGGGTCGATCGGTGAATATGCCGTATTTCGTTTGCGCGGCGTTCGCATTGAGGACCCGCATGCCGCCGACCAGCACGGTCATTTCGGGAACGGTAAGCGTCAGATTGCTCGCCCGATCGACCAGCATTGCCGCTGGAGAGCGATTCACACCATTGCCGAAATAGTTCCGGAAACCGTCCGCGGTCGGTTCGAGCACGGCGAAAGACACCGGGTCGGTCTGATCTTGCGATGCGTCCGTGCGCCCTGGCGTAAACGGGACCTGCACGTCGTAGCCGGCCTTCTTTGCAGCCTGCTCCACAGCGGCGTCGCCGCCTAAAACGATCAGGTCGGCGAGTGACGCCTTCTTCCCGCCGCTCTGTGCGTGGTTGAAGTCCTTCTGGATACTCTCCAGATGCTGCAACACTTTGGCGAGTTCTCGCGGGTTGTTGACGTCCCAATCCTTCTGCGGCGCGAGTCGCAATCGAGCGCCATTCGCGCCGCCGCGCTCGTCGGTGCCGCGGAAAGTGGCGGCCGACGCCCATGCCGTCCTGACAAGTTCGGGGCCGGTCAAACCCGAAGCGAGGATCTTGGATTTCAGGTCTGCGATATCCGCCGCATCGATCATCTTATAGTCGGCCTTGGGGAGCGGATCCTGCCAGATCAGGTCCACACTCGGAACCTCTGAACCGAGATAGCGGGCACGCGGGCCCATGTCGCGGTGGGTCAGCTTGAACCAGGCCTTGGCAAACGCGAGTTTGAATTCTTCGGGGTGTTGCCTCCAGCGCGTCGTGATCGCCTTGTAGCTGGGGTCGAACTTGAGTGCCAGGTCCGTCGTAAACATTATCGGCGCATGTCGCTTGGCCGGGTCTTGCGCGTCCGGCACGAGGTTCGCTCCCTGGCCATTCGCGGGAGTCCACTGGATCGCGCCGCCGGGACTCTTGGTTTGAACCCAGTCAAAGCCATACAGGTTGTCGAGGTATTGCAGTGTGAATGCGGTCGGACTGGCGGACCATGCGCCTTCTAAGCCACTGGTGACCGCATCGTCCCCCTTGCCCGTGCCGCAGGTGTTTTGCCAGCCCAATCCCTGCTGCTCGATGCCGGCAGCGGCGGGCGCGGGCCCCACGCACTTGGACGGGTCATGCGCACCATGTGCCTTACCGAAGGTGTGACCGCCCGCGATCAGCGCAACGGTCTCCTCGTCGTTCATCGCCATGCGACCAAACGTCTCGCGGATGTCCTTCGCGGCCGCCAGCGGATCCGGATTGCCGTTCGGACCCTCGGGATTCACGTAAATCAAGCCCATCTGCACAGCCCCAAGAGGCTTTTCCAGTTTCCGGTCACCGCTGTAGCGCTCACCGCCGTCAAGAAACTTCTTCTCAGGTCCCCAGTAGACCAGGTCCGGCTCCCAGTCATCCGCGCGTCCGCCTCCAAAACCAAAGGTCTGAAAGCCCATTTGCTCCAGCGCGACATTCCCGGTCAGGACCATCAGGTCGCCCCAGGAGATCTTATCTCCGTATTTCTGCTTGATCGGCCACACCAAACGGCGCGCCTTATCCAGATTCCCATTGTCAGGCCAGCTGTTGAGCGGCTCGAAACGCTGCTGCGCGCCGCTCGCACCGCCGCGACCGTCACCGGTACGGTAAGTCCCGGCACCGTGCCAGGCCATGCGGATAAAGAACGGCCCGTAGTTGCCGTAGTCGGAAGGCCACCAATCCTGAGAAGTCGTCAGGACTTTCGCGATGTCCTGCTTCACGGCTTTGAGGTCGAGACTCAAAAACGCTTTCGCGTAGTCGAAGTTTTCTCCCAGCGGGTTGGACTCGGCAGCGTGCTGTCGAAGCGGCGACAGGTCCAGTTGCTCAGGCCACCAGAACTGATTTGGCCTCGGTTCGCCCTGAGCACTGACGGCAACCGTTGATATCAACGGTAGCGCAGCAATCGCAGATGCGACCAGCGAAATCATCAAAACTTTCTTCTTCACGTGGTTTTCCTCGATCGAACGCAACCAAAGATGCTGCGGCGATTCTATGGCGACACCACGATACGGCTAATTGATTTATTCGATTGCTGCGATAGATATCAGGAATCGAAACGTGAGCACGACGCCGTCGGCCGCGAATACGGCCGATGTGGGTTGAGGCGCTTGGGCGGCGGTGGTGCATGATCTAGCCGCCGCGGCGGCAGCACCTTCTACGCTACGAAGACGGCGCCTCGCGCAGCTGCTTCAGCGTAAAGACGAAACTGTCGGATTCCTTTGGCTTGTGACAAGCGAGACATAGCGCCTCATTGAGTTCATTTTGGCGCTTACCGTCTGCGGTAAAGAGGGCATAGTCCCAGTTTTGGTTGCGCAGCAAGAGCGGAATGTCCTTTCCCCAATCGCTGTGGGACTGCATCCCGGCATATGACTGCACAGGACCTGCGATGTCGTTGCCGGCCGCGTCCTTTTGCACTTTGTAGCTCACCTGCAAGATGACGGATCCATCCGGTAGTTGCTTGCCGGCGCGGGCGGCACTTGCTGCCACAGCGTTTGCGTAGCGCCTCGTCATTGTGCCTTCCTCAGTTTCTGTTTGGTACACCGTGTAGCCTGCCGGAAAGGCCCGGGGAAATTGCATGCGGGAATGGATGGCGCTGCTAACCGGGGCACGGCCAGTGGTCTCGGAAGCCGGTTCACCTGACATGCTGGACCAATATGCCGCGAAGTCATGAATCTCGGCGTCATCAAGCTGCCCGGCAATGACATTCATGAAGTCATTCTTGCGATCCTTGCTGCGAAAGGCCTTGAGTTGAGCCTCGAGATAGGCCGGCTTTTGTCCCGCCAGATTGGGGATGGTCGGATTAAGACTGATGCCTGCCGAACCATGGCAGGCTCTGCAGGCTTCGACATTGATAGGTGCGGCCGGCGGGACCTGAGCCTGTACAGACAAGAATGTTGTCAGAAAGATTGGTGTGGCTGCGAGTCGAAGATTGAAACGGATGGTCATGAGTTGCTTCGTATAGTGAGCACGCGTCTCCTGAAGACCATCGAGACGCGAGCTTTATTCCAAAGCGGGCGCTAATCTTACAGAAATGGCACTGATGCGGGTGCAACCGGTGGAGCAAGCCGACCGCCGCCGAACGAGCTATTGGCGCGATCGATCTCTCCGAAGAACACCATGATATCGTTCGGATCAGTGCCGGCACCGTCGAGCGCTTCGACTAAGGCTGCCAGCAGACGCTTCTTCCTGTCGGCGTCAGTCCCGGACGACACAAGGACTTCGATCATCAGCATCTTCTCCGTTCGGGGTTTCGGCAAACCAGGATAGTTGAGATCGACTTTCAGGTCGGCCTGCTGAAGACGGAAAAAACGTTGGAACATGTCGTCCTCGGGATATCCTGCCTTGACGCTCGCTCTATGTATGGCACGAGAGATCGCATTTTGTTCGTCAGCGGCTCTACCGGCTTTCATTGTCACGGTGAATAATGGCATGAGTCTCTCCCAATGCAGCCCGATTGCCGCGTCTCTGCGCAAGATAACCCCGGCACGCAACACGCAGCCTGCGAGAATGCACCACAGAACTAGTGCGCGCCTTGCTCCGCGGGACTGCTGCGCGGTTTGAGAAAATCCTCGTGAGTCGGCATTGCCTTGATGCAGGCTTGTATGGCGCGTTTGATGCCTTCGAAAAACGCGGACAGTTCCTCGACATCGACGACATCGACGATGGGGTCATAGCCGCGCGGCCGCATGCCTTGTCCTTGCATGACTTGCCACCAGCTTCCTTGGGCGAATAGTTCATCCGTTTCTGTGAACAGTCTGCCGTGCGACTTGAATAATCCAATCTTCTGGCGCAACGACTCGGGAATTTCCATGTTCTTGCAGAACTGCCATAGTGGCTCGTCGCGGTGGTTGAGGTGGTAGTGCAGCACGATGAAATCGCGAATGTGCTCGTACTCGCGATGAGTCAGCCGATTGTACTCGTCGATATCGGCTTCGCTGGGCGTGGAACTGGGGAAGAACTTCAGAAGTCTGAATATCGCCGATTGAATCTGATGGATGCTGGTGGATTCCAGCGGCTCTATGAACCCGCTCGCTAATCCGATCGCGACGCAATTGCGTTGCCAGGGCCGCTTACGCAGGCCGGGAACGAACCGTAAGATCCACGGCGAGCCCAAAGCCTTGCCATCCAAATTGGCGAGCAGCGTCGCGGTCGCCTGGTCCTCGCTGACGTAGTGGTTCGAGAAAACGTAGCCGTTCCCCACACGATGCTGCAACGGAATCCGCCATTGCCAACCGCCCGTGCGCGCGGTGGCACGCGTGAAGGGCAACAGCGGCCCCTCGGCGGCGGAATGCACCGTAACCGCGCGATTGGCGGGAAGCCAATGCGACCAGTCATCGTAACCGCTCTTCATGACCTCTTCGATCAATCTGCCGCGAAAGCCAGTGCAGTCGATGAAGAACTCACCGCCGATTTCCGCGCCGCCTGCGAGCTTCAGGGAAGCGATGTCGCCGCCGACGCCATCGACGGACACGTCGACCACGCGACCTTCCACGCGACGCACGCCGCGTTGCTCCGCATACTTGCGCAGATACCTTGCATACAAACTGGCGTCAAAGTGAAATGCATAGGCGATGTCCGCCAGCGGCGAATCCGGCACTTCGAGCCGTGGGCGCATGAAGCGGCCGGCATAGGCGGCCGTCTGGGTGATGGAGTAGTCCGCAAGCTTGGTTGCGCGGCCCACGAGATTGAGGCGTTGCCAAATTTGTTCGAACGAGGTCAACTTGATGTCTTGCCGATAACGTCCGAAACCATGCATGTACTTGTCGCCGCTGAAATTCCAGTCGACGAACTCGATGCCCAATTTAATCGTGCCCGAGGTCTCGCGCAGGAATTGATCTTCATTCAATTCCAGCATGTCGTTGTAGCGGATAATGCCCGGTACGGTGGCTTCACCGACGCCGACGCTCCTGATTTCATCGGATTCCACGACCGTGACCTGTACCTTGCCGTTGAGCACCCGGGATAACGCGGCGGCGGTCATCCATCCTGCGGTACCACCGCCCAGAATGACGACCTCTTTGACAAGCCTCTGGTCCATGGTCGTGATTGGACACGCTTGACGGGCGACTCGTCAAGGCGTCCTATGAGTGCGCCAAACTTTTTCTGCGAGGAAGGTCATGAGAAAGGTCTTATATCTGGCGGTGACGGTGGCGATACTCGTCGGCCTGTTCTTGGCGTTGGCGCCGAAGAAAGCCGACAGCCCGAGTGCACCGAGTGTGCCGATCGCGACTGCGCCCCAGGCACCCTCCGCCAACGGCAACGAGTCGACGCCGAGCACGGCGGCAGCCAGCGCAGCGGCAGACACGGCGCCGCCGCCGGCGGAAGGCGGCAGCACCGTCGAGATTAAGGTGCACCACGGCCGGCTCGTAGCGGGGCCTGCCGTCATCAAGCTCAAGCAGGGTGACCAGGTCACGTTGCGCGTTACTTCCGACAGCAACGATGAACTGCACGTGCATGGCTACGACTTGCATCTGAACCTGATCGCCGGACAACCGGCGCAGCTGTCTTTCACAGCGGATCACAGCGGGCGCTTCGAGTATGAGTTGCATCACGCACATACCGATCTTGGCGCGTTCGAAGTCTATCCGCGCTGAGGAATGCGCAAGCACGCAAGAATTCCGCCGGCAGCAGCCGCACTGTTGCTGCCGTCCTGGGCAACGGCGCACTCCTTCGGTACTGTCTACACGCTGCCGATCCCGTTCTGGATATACGCCTACGGCGCCAGCGCCGCGTTGATCGTGTCTTTTGCGTTGGTCGGCTATTTCGTGAATGCCGGCAGCGCGGAGAAGAACTTTGCTACCCGTGATATTGGCGGGAATCGCGTCGTTGCCTTATTGGTCTCGCCGGGCTTCCTCGGCGCGCTTCGCCTGCTGAGCGTGGCTGGATTGCTGCTGACCATCGCGACGGGTTTATTCGGTGTGCGCAATTCATTTACCAACTTCAGCATGACGTTCTTCTGGATTGCGTTCGCGCTCGGCTTTACCTACCTGACAGCCGTGATCGGCGACTTATACGCCTTGATCAATCCCTGGGCGGTGCTGTGCGACTGGTGCGAGCGGATCGCGGCCGGCACCTTTAGAGCGCGCCTGCAATATCCGCACTTCCTCGGCTATTGGCCCGCGTTCGTGCTGTATTTCATCTATATCTGGATCGAGCTGTTCGGTCACAGTGAGCCGCGTTCGCTCGGCCACATCCTGCTTGCCTATAGTGCGCTGAACTTTGCGGGAGCATGGCTGTTTGGCCGAGAGACTTGGTTCCGCTATGGCGAGCTGTTCGCGGTTTTCCTGCGGGTGATCGCCATGATGGCACCGTTCGAGTACGCCGAATCGACGGCGGCCGGACGCCCGCGCTTCGTGCTGCGGCAGCCCTTCATTGGCCTGCTGCGTCGACCGGCGGAAGACATGAGTTTGTTGGTCTTCGTGCTCTTCATGCTGTCTTCCACGGCGTTCGACGGCGCGCACGACACGTTGCCATGGGTGAATATTTTCTGGAAGCACCTGTGGCCGTTGATCGAGGGCGTGGTCATGCGCCTGAGTGCCCACCCTTACGCCGCGTCGGTCGAGTTCTTTTATGCCTGGCAGTGGGGCATGCTGGCGCTGTCGCCATTCATTTATCTCGGCGTTTATTTATTTTTCATCGTTTTGACCAAGAGGGTAACGCGCAGCGACGCATCCGTGCGTGAACTCGCGCTGCGCTTTGCCTTCATGCTGGTGCCGATCGCCTTCGTCTATAACATCACGCATTACTACACCTTGCTGCTGACGCAGGGGCCAAGTCTCGCGAAACTGATCTCCGATCCGTTTGGCCGCGGCTGGAACCTTTTCGGAACACGCGATCTGCCGGTTGACGGCCTCATTCCGAGCGCAGGTTCAGTCTGGCACACGCAAGTGTGGCTGATCTTGTTCGGACATATCGTCAGCGTGTATGTGGCGCATCTCGAGGCACTGCGGCTATTCCCGACCAGCCGCAAGGCAGCGCTCAGCCAGATCCCCATACTGTTTCTGATGGTGTTGTTCACCACCGTGGGGCTGTGGATTCTGTCGTTGCCGATCGCGACCGGGCAGGTCATTGTGCCTCCGCCTCAATAGCACCACCGCCTAAGCCAAAATTTGTCTTACAGGATTTGCCCGATGGCGAATTGCGGGTTTGCGTGCAATACAATTTAGACGAAGGTCGCATTTGATGTGCTGTGAGATGCGACTAGCATGATGGCAAAGCATGAAATGGCATCGGGGGCAATCATGAACAGCCGCTTATCGAAGGCGATTAGATCCGCAATTAAGTGCGGAGTACCGTTGGCCTTGAGTATCTTCGGAACTGTCGCAGTGGCAGACGACAGAGATGCGAAACATGAGAATCCCTCCGGCACTGTTGTGCCGAAGGCGGTGTGCGGCCGGGAAGACCATCCCGAGACGGCACTGCAGGGTCAGGTGCCCGCGGCACTGCGTGCGGCCGGGTTCAAGGGCTTCAACTGCAACCTGACGCTGGTCGCGCAGAGCCGCAACGACGGCGGCAACTGGCAATCGGCTGAATTCAAGGACAAAAGACAGGAAAGACAGGGGCACGGGGAGGATGGCGACGACAGGGATCGTCGGTCGCTCCACAACTGCGGCTACTATGGATCAGCCTCCGCGAACGTGAGTCCAGCGACGCGCAATCCAGCGACCTTGGGGACGCGCGTGGTCGATTTGACCGAAGTGAATCATCCGGTACTTAAAGGCTATCTTCAGAGCATCTCGATGCTCGACCCGTGGGAGTCTCTGAAAGTAAATGAGCCCAGGCAGCTGCTGGTTTCCGACCAAGCCGCCAATGGAGGTGGCGGCCCGGCGATAGATGTCTATGACATCTCCCAGGACTGCCGATTCCCACAACTACTCGCGAGCGTGCCGGTCGGCACCGGTAAAGATGGCGGGTCCCTGGCTCCGATTGCGCCGATTGGCCACGAAGGCACGTTTGCACCGGACGGTTTGACGTACTACATAGGGGACCTTCCCAACAAGATGTACCACGCTATTGATCTCACGGATCCGACGGCGCCCAGGTACTTAGCCAGTTTTGACATGACAGTAGTTGGCACCGGATCGCACGGTCTTTCCGTCAGTGACGACGGAAAGCGCCTCTATGTCGCGGCACTGGGCAATGGGACAACCTTGTCGAATCCCGACGGTCCGAACAACAACGGGTTCGCGATTCTAGACGTAAGCGAGGTGCAGGCACGTACTGCCAACCCCCAAATCAAACTTGTCAGCAGCTTCTTATACAAGGACGGTTCAATTGCCCAGCACACCATCCCGGTGACAATCAAAGGCAGACGTTACGTTATTCAGGTCGACGAGGGTGGTGGTGGCGGCATTCCCTCTGCCAGCCAGTCATGGGGGCAAACCTGTCAGGCCGGCATTACACCGTTCCCGACAGCTCGTATCGTTGACATTGACAACGAGAAGAACCCCAAGCTGGTATCCAAGCTGCTTCTGGAGATGAATGATCCGGCCAAGTGTGAGCAGGTCATACCCGACCTAGTGGGACTTTCGGTCTTCTCTTACGGGACGCATTATTGCAGCGTCGATAATCGTCACAACGCGACGACCCTCGCATGCGACGAATTCAATTCGGGGATACGCGTCTTCGATATTCGCAATCCTGAGCGCCCAAAGGAAATCGCGTATTTCAATCCGGCAGGTACAACGACGGCAAGCGGTGGCTCCAATCACGTCTCGTTTGCCAACTGGGTTGCGGGCGGCCCTGACTGGTGTTCGGCTGAAATTCACCTTGACGCTGAGGCGGGAACGTTGTGGACAACTTGTCAGGACAACGGGTTGCTGGTGTTGAAGTTCGAACGGGGGGTCTGGCCGTTCAAAGACTCGACAACTCCGCCAGGGGCACAGAACTAGCCGCAATAACCCACGCCTCGTTCCCGAGAAGGGAAGGGCGCTAGACTCATCGCTCAGCTCGCCACTGTGCATTTTGTCGGCGCGGTCTCATTGATGCCACGGCTTCATTGACGCCTGATCGGCGCACTATTAGTTCGCTCATATAATTCCCAGCGGAGGGTGCTCGGCATGCGGTTACGATGTCGGGTTCGGGTGAGACGTTTTCCCGACGTTCGAACGTCCCACCAACCAAAGGCCTGAAAATGAGAGTCACACGTCTCTGTATCCTAGTGGCGGCACTTATGCTGGTTGCCGAATCACAAGCATTCGAGGGCGACGTGCATTTCGGCCTCACCGAATGGCTAGCCATCCAGGCCGGCTTCGATAGGGATGCGGCGGCCGAGATCGCCACCGGCGATGGGCGCGTCGACTCCGGCGACATGCAGTTTCTCGAACTCGGGCTGGTAAACGCCTGCTTGGCTGAGGACGAACGCGGCGCGCGCCTGACGGCGGAACATCACTTCCCGACCGCGGGAAGGATTCCTTCGGCGCCGGAGGCAAGGCCTGTTGCGGCCGGTAGCGAAGCCGCGAGGAAGGCAGCTGTGGCGATGATGCGGATCAATCCTAATCAATCGCAGTTCACGCTATTCATGTTGGGGTTAAGCCTGCACGAGTTGCAGGACTCCTGGTCTCACCAGGGCATCGCGGACGTTCCCGTTCCTGCGCCCGGGCTGATCTCCTGCGACCCGGGACGGTCATGGGGGCATCCCAAGGAGCGCGGTGGCTGGAACTCGCACAAGGCCGATCTGACGATGTACTGGAAGTCGGATACGGTCGCCATGGCGCAGGCAAGCTACGAGATCCTTCAACAGTACCCGGCCCTCGCGGGCGTCAAGCGCACACCGAGGGTGTGGCCTGAATTGGTGCCTGCAGTTGAGCAGTTTGCCAAAGCCTCCACCAAGGCGGAGAAGCAAGCTTGGTTCGCCAGCCATGGTGTCGGTGACGCCTCCTTCCTGGAAGGCATCTCCCTGCAGGACGGCGCTCAGCCCTTTTTGCTGAAATGGGGCGGGCGAAAACTGCCGCCGCTGCCGTCGCCGGAATCGCGCCAGCATTTCGTCGATGCCGATCTGTTGCAATTCTACAATCGGTTTATCCAGCAGTGGATGGGTGCTCACGACGCTCGCGACTTCGAAGCTCTCGCCGCGGAGTTCAGCGGCAGCGATGCGCCCAGGCGCGGTGCCCGATCGCCGGCGCTGCTCGACCTGGCGAGCCGCCTCAAGGGCTGGCGACTGCGTGACCACGGGCGCGTCGCAGAGATTCTGCATTCACAGAAGCCGCTCACGGCGCGCGAGCGTGCTGCGCTCGATTCGGCTGGCCGCCTGCCGGATGCTTACGCGGCGTACCCGACGGCGGCCGACGCTTTCTTTCCGTTCCTGCCGAGGACGAATGACGTATCGCCCCTGCTACCCTTCTGGGTAAGCTCCTGGACTCGGGCCGGCGCGACGCAGGCGGTGGCCGTGACCAAGCTTCGCCATGTGCCTTACGACGTCATCGAGGTAGCGGCCGAGAAGACTGCCGCCGGGCGCTGGCATGTAACGTCCATTGGGGCGACGATCGAGCCTTGAGGCAGTGATCCTCAGTTTTGCATGCCAGGCGGGGTGCTCGATTCGGGGAACGGCCAGACTCCGCGTTCGAATTTCAACGTGAGCAACCCATTGTCCTGACAAGTTGTCCACAACGTTCGCGCGTCAGCGTCAAGGTGAAGTTCAGCTGAACACCAGTCAGGACCGCCGGCAACCCAGTTGCCCGTCGACAAATGATTGGAACCACCACTGGGCGTCGCGACCCCTGCAGGATTGAAATATGCGATCTCCTTTGGACGCTCCGGATTGCGAATATCGAAGACGCGAATTCCCGAATTGAATTCGTCGCATGCAAGGGTGGTCGCATTGTGACGATTATCGACGCTGCAGTAATGCGTCCCATAAGAGAAGATCGTGAGTCCCACAATGTCGGGGATGACCTGTGCGCATTTGGCCGGATCATTCATCTCCAGAACCAGCTTGGATACCAACTTGGGATTCTTCTCGTTGTCGATATCAACGATGCGCGCTGTCGGGAACGGCGTAATGCCGGCCTGACAGGTTTGCCCCCACGGGGAGCCGCCACCGCCAGGAATGCCGCCACCACCACCCTCGTCAACCTGAATGACGTAGCGCCTGCCTTTGATCGTCACCGGGATGGTGTGTTGCCCAACGGAACCGTCCGTGTATAGGAAAGTACTGATCAGTTTGATTTGTGGATTGGCGGCACGCGCCTGCACCTGGCTCACGTCGAGTATGGCGAACCCATTTTGAACCGGATTTGCCAAGCTCCCAAGACCAGGTGAGTCGACATAGAGGCGTTTGCCGTCGTCGCTGACCGAAAGGCCGTGCGCTGCGAGACCGATGGTCTTCATGTCAAACGTGGCTATGTACTTGGGCTGCGTCGGATCCGTAACATCGACGGCATAATAGGATTTGCCGGTAGTGTCGCCGATGTAGTACGTCAAGCCGTCCGGTGCGAATGCGCCTTCGTGACCGATCGGCGCCACCGGCGCCGCGGGGCCGCCGTCTTGACCGGTGCCGATCGGCACGCTGGCCAACAACTGAGGGAAACGACAATCCTGGGAAATGTCGTAGATATCTACTGCCGGGCCGCCGCCACCGTTGGCGCCCTGATCCGAAACCAGCAGCTTCCGGGGCTCGTTCACTCGCAGAGACTCCCACGGGTCGAGCATTGAGATGCTCTGAAGATAGCCTGTAAGCACCGGACGATTCGGATCGGTCAAATCAACCACGCGCGTTCCCAAGGTCGCCGGATTGCGCGTCGATGGACTCACGTTCGCGGAGGCCGATCCGTAGTAGCCGCAGGTGTGCAGCGACCGTCGCTCCCTGTCATCGTTGTCGCCCCCGTGGCTGTCGCCGCCGTGCTCCAGTCTTGTGTTCCTGAATTCGGCCGACTGCCAGTTGCCGCCGTCATTGCGGCTCTGCGCGACCAGCTTCAAGTTGCAATTGAAGCCCTTGAACCCGGCCGCACGCAATGCCGCAGGCACCTGGCCCTGCAGTCCGGTCTCGGGATGGTCTTCCCGGCCGCACTCAGCCTTGGGTACCAAGGTCTGCGAGGGATTCGGATTCTCACGGGAGGGGTTCTCATCACTATCGTCTGCCACTGCGGCAGTTCCGAACACACACAACGCCAGCGGTATTCCGCACCTGATCGCTTTCGTAATCGCCTTCGATAAGCGGTTGTTCATGAGTTACTCCCTTGTTTGCTTCAGGCTGATATTGCCCAAACGCTACATGACTGGCGGTTATTGGTAAATTAGACAAAGGTCTGGCCCGGGGGCACCGCGATGTGAGATGGGGCGATAGACCAATACGCCGGAAATCTCATCTAGACCTTGGTCGAATAGCTGATGTAATGAGGGGAGAATAAATTCGAGAACTTCCTCGCTATCTTGTTCTTTGGCAAATTTTACATCACTGAGGAAAGCTGTAAATGACGGCAAAGCCTCTATTCACTGTGCTCGTCGCGATTTTGTTGCTGGGACCACTCCTTGCGATAGTCGCGCCGCGCTTTCTCACCTCCAAGATGCAGTCGGCAGCTACGGGGCAGACATCCAATGGCCAGCAATCGGGAGGGCTGGCTGCGCAGATGGTGATTCCATCCAATCAGACTCTCGAAATAACCATGCAATACGCCAAGCCGAACGTCTTTGACATTGTTGTACAGAAAGGAAAGCTGGAAACGGGCGGGGCAATCAGGGTTCGAAAGGGAGATGACGTCACGTTGCATATTACGACGGACGCTGAAGATGAATTCCATCTCGATGGTTACGATCTGGATACAAAAATATCTCCGGCACGAAGCGCCTCGCTGCAGTTTAAAGCATCGTCGGCGGGCCGATTCGCGTACCAGCTGCGCCAGAGCAATCAGAAGTTAGGTGTTTTAGAAGTTTCCGGCGAAACCAAATGACAATCGGACAAGCATGAACAAGCGAATAGGATCCGTCGTCGCCGCGATTCTGGCCTTGTTCGCTGTTCTGTTCTCTACGACGGTCACCGCGTGCGCTTTGGGAAAGATGTATAACCTTCCCATACCGTTCAATATGTATGCAACAGGGGCTGCCATCGCCTTGGTGGCTTCATTCATCGTTGTTGCCTACGTTTTCAAATCGCAAGCGGCAAGCGTGAATGTGAGCGCGGGCTCGTACTCGCGTACCAGCCAGATGCCCAGTGCAAATATCCCTCGATGGCTGGTCTCTGCTGTGGGCTCTGTTAGCGTATTTAGCCTATTTCTCGCAGTTGCTGCTGGGTTGTTTGGCAGCATGAATCCATTGAATAACTTTGGGATGGTATTCATATGGATTACGTCCACCTTGGGGCTTACTTATCTCACCCCGCTCGTTGGCGATGTTTACGCGCTGATTGGCCCATGGCGGACACTGTGTGACCGACTCGAAAAAGTGAATCCGGGGATCTTCAGCGGCAAGGTGCGCTTTGCCGCGCGGCTTAAGTATTACCCAGCGCTGATTCTGTACATGATATTCATCTGGATCGAGCTGTTCGGAATGATCCAGCCACAAACGCTTTCGGTAATCTTGCTCTCCTACACCGCACTGAATCTCGCGGCGGCATGGTTGGTCGGTAAAGAAACCTGGTTTCAATATGGAGAATTCTTCTCTGTATTCTTCCGCCTTCTCGGCAAAATGTCGCCATTGGAATACGTACGTGCGCGAGATTCCGACCATGCGTGGCGCGTGCAGACGCGTAAACCGTTTCTCGGGCTGCTCGAGACGCATGCGGAGCACGGGAGCTTGTTGCTTTTCGTCATATTCATGATTTCTTCAACAGCGTTCGACGGCGCACACGATACACTTCCATGGGTTGGAATCTTCTGGAGAGGCATTTACCCTGCGCTGGCGGCGGTCATCAGCCGGCCATATCCTTTCTGGCTGGATGTTTATCTGGTTTGGCAGGCTGCATCGCTATTTCTACTGCCCATTTTATATCTCGCCATATATCTATTGCTTCTTTGGGCCGCAAAACAAATTACAAACACCAGAGTATCTCTGCATGCACTGGCATTGCGTTTCGCGTTTACTTTGGTGCCGATTGCCTTCGTCTATAACCTGGCGCACTACTACACCGAGTTTGTTTCTGAGGGAATACAGGTGGTGCGGATGATCTCTGACCCCTTCAGCCGCGGCTGGAATATCTTTGGTACCAGTGGATGGTTCCATAAGCCTATTCTTCTGGATGCCGGACAGGTCTGGCATACGCAAGTGGGTCTGATCCTTTTCGGCCACATCGTCAGCGTTTATCTTGCCCATGTCGAAGCGCTCAAGAGTTTTCCCTCGAGAAGAAACGCGATTTTGAGCCAGGTACCCATGCTGTTGTTGATGGTATTGCTGACAACAGCCGGACTGTGGATCCTGTCTCTGCCAATCGACGCGGGTCAGGTTCCCGCGATGGGCGTAGATCCTGGATAGGAGGGGGCACGGCGCAACGACAGGGAGAGTAGCGGCCCCGTCATGGCGGTGGTCACGAGCGCCATCACAAGCAACATGGTGAAAATGCCCGGCCCGATGACGCCCGCATCCATACCAATTTTCATGATGATCAGTTCCATCAGACCGCGGGCATTCATCAGGCAACCCGTGGCCCAACTCTCGCTCCAACGATATCCTGCCAATCGAGCTCCGGCGGCACCTCCGAGGATTTTGCCCAGCGTGGCCACCACGACAATTAGGAGCAAGGGCCCGAGTCGGCCGCCGCTGAATGCCGCCGGCGTGGTTCCGAGACCCGCCAGCGCAAAGAATAACGGCATTAGCACCACCGCTGAGAAAGGTTCAAAACGGCGTCCCAGCGCGCGCACGAACTTCTCGTCGCGCGGCAGCGTTGCCCCAAACAAAAATGCACCAAAAACGGCGTGCAGATGCAGCCAGTCGGTCAGCATGCTGGCGCTCAGCAACCCGATAACCAACGCGGCCAGCATCGCCGGAGTTGGCTCTCCGCCGGGCGCTTGCGTGCGCAGCAGCCACTTGAACAGCGGCCTCACCACCAACACCAGGCAAGTCAGCATGGCGACCACGCCGAGTACCGTTACCAGCAGGGCCCCATAGCTGCCGCTGGCGCGTACCAACTCGACCACAACCGCAAGCAATATCCACGCAAACACGTCGACCACGGCAGCGGCGCTCAAGCTCAACTGGCCCACGCGCGTTCGAGTCAAACCGCGATCTTTCAAAATTCGCGCCATCACGGGAAATGCCGTCACCGACAAAGCGGCTGCCATGAACAGCGCAAACGGCCAGAAGGCAACGCCCGCCGGCGCAAGATCCGGATAGAGCAACGGCGAAATGCCCAGCCCTAAGAGCAGCGGCGTAATCACGCTCAGCACGCCGACGCAGCCAGCCGCCTTGAGTTGCGCGCGTATGCCCTGTTGGGGTCGGGTTTCCAGCCCCACTACAAACATGAACATCACCAAACCCAACGTCGACAGCGAGGACAAACCATCGAGCGAAGCCTTCGGAAACAGGTCGGCGTGCACCTGCGGAAAGAGCTGGCCGAATACGACAGGTCCCAACAGCAACCCTGCCACCATCTCGCCGATTACGGCGGGCTGACCGAGGAAGCGCAATACCCAACCGCAAATCCGCGCGGTTGCCAAGATGACGATCAGTTGCAGCAGGAGCTGTGCAGTGCTTGACATGAGTTGCGAAGCGTTAGTGCGTAACAGCCGTCTTTGCGAAGGGTGTAAACGT
>Ga0193726_1000865_pt1 | contig 27466 bp, 25 predicted proteins | sample H2c1metaG_FD_144928 | JGI IMG/M metagenome (GOLD analysis project Ga0193726, IMG submission 144928) | Soil microbial communities from a riparian zone of the East river system, Colorado, United States - H2c1 | ecosystem: Environmental > Terrestrial > Soil > Riparian zone | place: USA: East River...
CCGAGGGACGGCGCTGGGTGTTCGTCTATCGCGAGCTGCGTCGTTACAGTCAGACCGATCCCTGGCTGGTGGGCCAGTATTTCCCGATCGAGGACGCGACCGGCGATCTCGACCGTCTGACCAACGGCGCCATCGTCGGCGCGGCCACGCTTGCGGTTGCCTTTCTGCTCGCCCTGCTGATCGGGCTCAGCATGGCGCGGTCGATCCGCACCATCACCTCGGCCGCCGAATCGATCGAACGCCTGGAGTTCGACCGGCCGTTTCATCGTCGCTCGCGGCTGCGCGAGATCGACGATGCCGGCCACAGCCTCGACAAGGCGCGCGGCGCGCTGAAATGGTTTGGCGCCTACGTACCCCATCGCCTGGTCTTTCGGCTGATGGAACTCGGCGAGGACGCGGTGCGCTCGCGCCGGCGCAACGTGACGGTGATGTTCAGCGACATCGTCGAGTTCACGCCCCATGCCGAGGACCTGCCCGAGCAGGAGACGGCGGACCTGCTCAACCACCATTTCGCATTGCTTGGTGCCTGCATCGACCACGAACAGGGCGTGATCGACAAATACATCGGCGATTCCGTCATGGCGGTGTGGGGCGGCCTGTCGCGGATGGACGATCACGCCGACCACGCGGTTCGCGCGGCGCTCGCCATCGCCCGGGTGATTCGCGAGGACAATGCGATGCGGCGTGCCGCCGGCCAAGCCGTGATTCGCGTGCGCATCGGGATGCATTCCGGTCCGGTGGTGGTGGGCAATATCGGCGCGCCCGGCAGGGTCAACTTCACGGTGGTCGGCGACACGGTGAACATCGCCCAGCGCTTCGAGCAGCTCGGCAAGGAGTTCATGAAGGATGGCGAGGAGATGGTCGTGCTGGTGAGCGGCGACACGCTGGCCGCGGTGAAGGACCGCGACGCACTCGGTATCGGTCCGCTCACGTCGACGCTGCGTCAAGTCAAGGGACATGACGAGCCTGTCGAGGTCTATCGGCTGGTGTGATCGGCGTCGCGTGCTGGACGGACCCGCGCATCCGCCGCTAGTGTGCCGCCCATCGGTCTGGGGAGACCTGATGGAAGCGGGCGTAAGATGAAACGACGGGACTTGGTAGTAGTATCGACGGCGGCGTTGGCGTTGGGATCGATCCGTACGTTGCAGGCTCAGACCACCGCGCCGAGCACTCCCCCCAGCACGGCGCCGACAACGACACCAACAACGACGCCCAGTCCGATACCAGGCGCGGCGCCGACCTCGACCGCGTCGACGAGCGCTGCATCGGGCGCCCAGCCGTTCACGGCCGCGCAGCTCGACCAGTTGCTGGCGCCGATCGCCCTCTATCCCGACGATCTTCTGGCGCAGACCCTGATGGCGGCGAGCTACCCGCTGGAAGTGGTCGAGGCGGCCCGCTGGTCGAAGGACAATCCCAGCCTCAAGGGCGCCGCCGCCCTGGCCGCGGTCAAGGACAAGGGTTGGGACGTGAGCGTCACGTCGCTCGTGGCCTTCCCGCAGGTGCTGGCGATGATGAACAGCCAGCTCGACTGGACCCAGAAGGTGGGCGACGCGATGATTGCCCAGCAGTCCGACGTGGCCGCGTCCATCCAGCGGTTGCGCGCCCAGGCGCAGGCGGCCGGCAATCTCAAGACCACGGCGCAGCAGACCGTGACGCAGCAGCCGGCGAGTGCCGGCGCGCCGGCCGGCACGCCGCCCGCGATCGTCATCCAGCCGGCCAATCCGGACACGGTCTACGTGCCGGCCTACAACCCGAACTGGGCCTATGGATCGTGGCCCTACGCCGACTATCCGCCGTCCTACTTCCCGCCGACGGGCTATGGCTGGGGCGGATACTACGGCGGCGGCGGCTGGAGCAGCGGCTTCAGTTTCGGCCTGGGCTTCGCGGTCGGCGGCGCCTTTTTCGGCGGCTGGAGCTGGGGTGGCGGCTGGGGCGGTGGTTGGGGTTGGCGCGGATGGGGCGGCTGGGGCGATCACAGCTACACGCGAATCGACGTCAACCGGGCGACCTACATCACCAACAACTTCAACCGAAACTACTATCACGACGACCACTGGAACCACGATCCGGCGCATCGCCATGGCGTGCCCTATCGCGATCAGGCGAGCCGTGAGCGCTACGACCAGCATCATCCCGATGCCGCCCAGCGCCAGGCCTTCCGCGGCAGGCTCGACCAGGGCAGCGGCGATCGCCGCGACGACGGCAACCGTGGCACCGAAGGGCGCGGCAACGACAACCGGGGCAACGATAACCGGGGCAACGATAACCGGGGCAACGAAAATCGCGGCGACGAAGGCCGGCGCGACGGATTGCGCGGCAACGACTGGCGCGGCAACGAGAACCGGGGCAACGATAACCGGGGCAACGAAAATCGCGGCGACGAAGGCCGGCGCGACGGATTGCGCGGCAACGACTGGCGCGGCAACGAGAACCATGGCGGCGTGCACCGCAGCGCCTTTCACGGCGTCAACCACGGCCATGAGGTGCAGCGCGAATCCGCCCGCGGACACTCCTATGCGCACCATGCCAGCTATCATCCCAGAGGCGGTGGCGGACGCGGCGGCGGCGGGCATGGCGGTGGACATGGAGGCCGGCGATGAGCGGGCTGGTGCTTCGGCGGGGCCTGCTGGCGCCCGTTCTCCTGGCCGCGATCGCGGGCCGCGCAGCAGCGCAGCAGGCGGGCAAGACCCAGGGCTTTCCGACGGCCGACGCGGCGGCGACGGCGCTCACCGAAGCGGTGCGCAAGGACGACGACAAGGCGATCGAGGCCATGCTGGGCGAGTGGTGGCGCGTCTTCGTGCCCAACCGCGAGCGCGATTTCGGCCGCGACCGCACGCTCTTTCTCGCGGCTTGGGACGATAGCCACAAGGTCAACGTCGACGGCGACAAGGCCATCGTCGAGGTCGGCAAGACCGGCTGGACCCTGCCGATCCCCATCGTCAAGGACGGTGCGGAATGGCGCTTCGATTCCGAGGCCGGCATCGACGAGCTGGGCGCGCGCGAGATCGGCCGCGACGAGCTGGGCGCCATCCAGACCTTGCTCGCCATCGCCGACGCTCAGCGCGACTACGCCGCGATGGACCCGATGAAGACCGGCTCGTCGGTCTATGCCCGCCGGCTGAAAAGCCTGCCGGGAAAGAAGGACGGGCTCTACTGGCCGGCCAAGCCCGGCGAGCCCGAGAGCCCGCTGGGCGAACTGGTCGCCAACGCGCAGGACGACGGCATCGCGCCGGGCGGCCATTACGGCTACAATTTCCGCCTGCTCTACGCCCAGGGCCCGGCGGCGCCGGGCGGCGCGCTCAACTACTTGGTGAACGGCCGCATGTTGAGCTTCGCAGCCATCGCCTGGCCGGGGCACTATGGAGAGACCGGCATCATGACCTTCATGGTCAACCACGACGGCGTCCTCTATCAGCGCGATCTCGGACCTGAGACGCGTCTGCTGGCGCCAGCGATCGCCAGCTTCAACCCGGAGAAGGGTTGGGAGAAAGCGGATGTGACGCCTTGATAGTCGATGTAGCGGGAGAGTGAGATGATGAGAACCAGGATCCTTATGCTGCTCGTTGCGACGGGCTTGCTCGGCGGATGCGAGAACATGTCACCTGGCCAGAAGGGTGCCGTCACCGGCGCAGCGCTGGGCAGCGGCATCGGCCTGGTGGCCGGCGGCAGCTTCGGCACGGTGGTCGGTGCCGGCCTGATCGGCGGCGCGGCGGGCTACATCGTCGGCAACGCGGTCCAGTGACAAATAAACGGAGAGTTCCGAGATGATCGCCAGATCCTTCGTGACCGCCGGCGCGCTGCTGCTCGCCGCGACCGCCGCCCAGGCGCAGATGCCGCCGACCAACTTCGACCAGGCGGCCTACATCACCTGCAAGGAAGCGCATGCCATGCAGCCCGAGGCGCGCAAGACGCTGGCGATCTTCCTCGCCGAGCATGCTTCGCGCTATCACGGCGTGACGATCCCTGACGGTCCGCAAGGGGCCCAGATCGCCTATCTCGTGCGCGGCGGTTGTACCTTGGCGCCCGACGCCTACCTTTTCACGGTCATCGACCGGGCGATCATTGCGGAGATGGCCAAGCTGCCCAAGCGGCAGTAAGCCCGTCGTCGCGGTCGCCGTCCGGCCCCTCCTGATGCTATCCTCCGGGCAAAACACGGCCCGGAGGAAATCATGTGGGTCCGCAATGCCTGGTACGTCGCCGGCTGGTTGCCCGAGTTCGCGCCGGGCTCCATCCACGCCCGTACCATCATCGACCAGCCCATCGCGCTTTATCGCACCGCCGACGGCGGGCTGGCGGCGCTCGAGGATCGTTGCTGCCACCGCTTCGCGCCCCTCTCCATGGGCCGGCTGGAGGGCGACGACCTGCGCTGCATGTATCATGGGCTGAAGTTCGCCCCCGATGGGCGCTGCATAGAAATCCCCGGCCAGGCGCTCATCCCGCAGAGCGCCTGCGTGCGTCGCTATCCCGTCACCGTGCGCGGCGGCTGGGTGTGGCTGTGGATGGGCGAGGCGGCAGCGGCCGATCCGGCGGCGATCCCGCCCTCGCTGGCGCTCGACGATCCGGACTACCGGCTGAAGGCGGGCCATCTCGACTACGCCGCGCACTACCTGCTGATCGACGACAATCTCCTGGATCTCTCGCACCTGTCCTTCGCCCACGAGAAGACGCTGGGACTCGACATGCCGCAATGGGCCGATGAGCGGCCGCGCATGCTGGCGCTGGAGCGCGGCCTGCGCGTGCAGCGCTGGCTCACCGGCCACGCGCCGCGCGGCTTCCTGAAGAAGACGGTCGGCGAGCGCGCGGACGTGTGGAATTCCTACGACTTCGTCTTTCCCGGGGTCTTCCTGCAGCGCACCAGCTTCTACCCGGCGGGAACCGCCCAGCAGAGTGGCGGGCGCGAACCCGATCGGCCGCCGCTCTTCCATCGCATCGACGAGCAGGCCGTGACGCCGGTTTCGGCGCGCACCTCGCGCTATTTCTACGCGGCCGGCGCGCGCCGGAGCGACATCGAGGCCGACAAGCTCGATCGCCTGTTCGCCGTCACCGAGACGGCTTTCGGGGAGGACAAGTCGCTGATCGAGGGCCAGCAGAAGCTGATCGACCTCGAGCCCGGGCGGCGCATGCTGCCGACCAGCCTCGACGCCGGGCCGACCCGGTTCCGTCGCCTGGTCGAAGACCTGTTGGCCACCGACGGCGCTCAGCCGGCCGGTGTCAGGTCAGCTTCACCATGATGTGCTTGGCATAGGCCGGGCGCGTCGCCAGGCGGTCGTACCAGGCCCGCAGGTTCTTGAGCGCGGGGCGCTCGATGTCGAGGGCGTACCAGCGATGGACGAAGCAGCCGACCGGGATGTCGCCCATGGTGAAATGCTGGCCGGCGACATAGCGGTGGTCGGCGAGATGCGCGTCGAGCCGGCCGAACAGCTTGCCCGCGTCCTCGGCGGCCTTCTTGATCGCCGCCATGTCGCGCTTGTCCGGCGGTGTGCGCACCAGCCCCCAGAACACCACGCGCATGCTCTCGGAGAGGGTGCTGAGTTGCCAGTCCATCCAGCGGTCGGCCTCGCTTCGCTGGCCGGGATCGTTGGGCCACAAGGTGCCTGCGGCATACCTGGCCGAGAGGTAGCGCACCGCCGAGTTGCTTTCCCAGATCACGCGGCCGCCATCGTCGATGGTCGGCACGACGCCATTGGGATTCATGTCGAGGTACCATTTCTGGTCGTTGCCGCCGAAGGCGCCGCCGACGTCGGTGCGCTCGTAGGCGATGCCGCATTCGTCGGCGGCCCACAGAACTTTCATCACATTGATCGAATTGGCTCGTCCCCAGATCTTCATGGCTCTTCTTTCCCCGCTATCAGCATTGCCAGTCCGTCGTGCCATCGCCGATCCGGAGAAGCTGCTTTGTGTTGGGATTGTCGCCGGGCTGAGGCGATACCCCCTCGAACCGCACGTGTGACTCGTCGACCCAGACCGGCTTGGGCCGCAGGAATGAATTCGGGCCGGCCCCGGCACAAGCAGGCATCGCCGACACCTCGAGCACCTTCGGCGGATCGGCGGTCATGTCGATGACGTTGAGCTCCACGCCGGACATCAGATTGGATTGCAGGGCCACGGCACGGTGGCCTGACGGAGACAGCACCGGCAGGGCCGCCACCTGTGTCGTGCGACCGTCTCGCTCCGAGACCAGGTAGGCCATGCTGTCTTCGTAGAGACCGACCGCCACGACGTAGTAGCCGAGCGCGGGCCACCACGCTGCCAGTCGGTGCTTGCGGAAACGATCGGCTTCGCAGGCATCCAGATCGTCGCAGTCGGTGACTTTCAGTGTCCGGTTGTCCTGCAGCTTGAGCCTCAGGATGGGACCCTCGCGAAATGCCCGGCCGGGAACGGCGGCCATGACGGCTGCTTCGGCTTGATCAGCCGGTTTCGCGCCTTTGGGCGCCGTGCAACAAGGTTGGGTCTCGATCGTCATTTTCGAGCCCCACAGCAAGCCCACCGAGGGCACTGCCGTGCGCTGCTCCGTCTGCGCCTGGGTGGGCGCGGCCAGGAGCAGGCCAAGGACGGCGAGGACTGGCCGCAACATCGACATTCGCATTCTCCGTGCCACCGGCGATTCCTAGTGCGCCGCCGCCCAGTTGTCGCCGACGCCGGTGTCGACGACCAGCGGCACGGAGAGCGTCGCGGCGCCTTCCATGACCTTGCGCGCCACGTCCTTGGTCTTGTCGATCTCCTTGTCGGGCACCTCGAACAAGAGCTCGTCGTGGACCTGCAGCAGCATGCGGCCCTTGAGCCTGGCGGCCTTGAGCGCCGAGGGGAGACGGATCATCGCCCGCTTGATGATGTCGGCGGCGCCACCCTGCAGGGGAGCGTTGATCGCCGCGCGCTCGGCGTTGGCGCGCATGCCTTGAGCTTTCTCGTTGATGTAGCGCAGGTGGATCTTCCTGCCAAACGGCGTCTTCACGTAGCCGTGCTTGCGCGCGTACTCCTTGGTCGTCTCAATATAGTCGCGGATGCCGGGATAGCGCAGGAAGTACTTGGCAATGTATTCGCGCGCCTCGGCTTGGCCGATGCCGAGCTGGTTGGCGAGGCCGAAGCCTGAGATGCCGTAGATGATGCCGAAGTTGATGGCCTTGGCGCGCCGTCGCACCAGCGGGTCCATGCCCTTGACCGGCACGCCGAACATCTCGCTGGCGGTGATGGCATGGATGTCGTCGCCGCGCGCGAAGGCTTCCTTCAGCGAGGCGAGGTCGGCGACATGCGCCAGCAGTCGGAGCTCGATCTGCGAATAGTCGGCGGACAGGAGCTTGTTGCCCGTCTCGGCGATGAAAGCCTGGCGGATCTTGCGACCCTCCTCGGTGCGCACCGGGATGTTCTGCAGGTTGGGATCGGTCGAAGCGAGCCGGCCGGTCGCCGCTCCGGTCATCTGATAGGAGGTGTGCACCCGGCCGGTCTTGGCGTCGAGTTCGCGCACCAGCGCATCGGTGTAGGTGCCCTTGAGCTTGGAAATCTGCCGATGCTCCATGATCTTGACCGGCAGCGCATGACCCTGGGCCGCGAGCTCCTCCAGGATGCTGACATCGGTTGCCCACGAGCCGTTCTTGTTGCGCTTGCCGCCCGGCAGCTTCTGCTCGTCGAACAGGATCTCGCCCAGCTGCTTGGGCGACCCGACATTGAAGGGCCGGCCGGCGATCTTGTGGATCTCCTGCTCGCGCTCGAGCATCCGCTTCTCGAACTCGGCCGACAGTGTCCGCAGGCGCGGCGCATCGATCTTGATGCCCGCGGTTTCCATGCCGAGCAGCACCGGGATCAGCGGCCGCTCGATCGTCTCGTACAGCCCGACCATGTGCTCGGTGGCCAGCCGCGGCTTGAAACGCGCCCACAGCTGCAGGGTGACGTCGGCGTCCTCGGCGGCGTAGTCGCGCGCCTTGTCGATCGGTACCTTGTCGAAGCTGACCCGCTTGGCGCCGCTGCCGGCGACGTCGGAGAACTTGATGGTCTCCTGGCCGAGATAGAGCTTGGCCAGATCGTCCATGCCGTGGTTGTGCTTGCCGGCGTCGAGCACGAAGGACAGCAGCATCGTGTCGTCGACCGGACCGATCTCGACGCCGTGGCGACGCAACACGCACATGTCGTACTTCATGTTCTGGCCGACCTTCAGCACCGCGGGGTCTTCCAGCAGGGGCTTCAGTCTGTCGATCACTGTCTTCAGCGGCAGCTGGCCCGGCAGCAGCTTGCCGTCGCCGTCCCTGGCCCCGTCCCCGCCCAGATCGAGCGCGCCCTGGGCCTCGCCGCCCGGCGCGCGGTGGCCGATCGGCAGGTAGGCCGCCCGCCGGCGCGTGGAATTGACGTTGCCCCACGGGCCCTCGAGCAGCGCCAGCGACAGGCCGACCAGGCCCGCATTGTTGGAATCGAGTGCGTCGGTCTCGCAGTCGAAGGCGACGACGCCGGCCCTGGTCGCCGCGGCCACCCACTCGTCGAGCGCCTTCTCGTCCTGGATCAGCTCGTAGTCGGCGGCGGTGAAGGGCTGGTTGGACCGGGGCGCTGTCGATGGCGCCGGCTTGGAATCGACGGGCCCGGCCTTTCTGGCCGGCGCGGGCGCCGCCGCCGGTGCCACGGGACTGGTCGCCTCGCCCAGCTCGCCCGTGAATCTCTGCAGCAGGCTCTTGAAGCCCTGCAGCTCGAGCCACGGCAACAGCACGTTGGGATCGGGCTTCCTCTTGTCGAAGGCCTCGGGCTCGGCGGGAGTGGGCACGTCGTCGCGCAACTGGACCAGCTTCTTCGAGATGCGCGCCAGCTCGGCGTTTTGCTGCAGCGCCTCGCGCCGCTTGGGCTGCTTGATCTCGCCGGCCCGCGCCAGCAGCGTCTCGAGGTCGCCGTATTCGTTGATCAGCTGGGCGGCGGTCTTGACGCCGATGCCGGGCACGCCCGGCACGTTGTCGGTCGAGTCGCCGGCCAATGCCTGCACCTCGACGACCTTGTTCGGCGCGACTCCGAACTTCTCCATCACCGCCTCGGGCCCGATCTTGGTCTTCTTGATCGGGTCCATCATCTCGACGCCCGGCCGGATGAGTTGCATCAGGTCCTTGTCGGACGAGACGATGGTGCAGGTGGCGCCGGCTTCGACGGCCAGGCGGGCGTAGGTGGCGATCAGGTCGTCGGCCTCGTAGCCGTCGAGCTCGCAGACCGTGATGTTGAACGCCTTGGCCGCCTCGCGGATCAGCGGGAATTGCGGGATCAGGTCATCGGGCGGGGGTGGACGGTTGGCCTTGTATTTGTCGTAGATCTGGTTGCGGAACGTGACCTCGCTTGAATCGAGGATCATCGCCACGTGATCGACCTCGGGCTTGTCCAGAAGGTCGGCCACCAGCATGCGGCAGAAGCCGTAGACGGCGTTGATCGGCGTGCCGTCGGGCCGGTTCATGGGCGGCAGCGCGTGATAGGCGCGGAACAGGTAGCCCGAGCCGTCGACCAGGTAGAGGTTGCGGATCGGCTTGTTGTCACCATTGCCGTTCTTGGCCGCAGCGGCGGCCGGTGCCTTCGATTTTGCCATGCTCAAGCCCTAACACACACATGGGGACGGAGGGAGAAGGGGGGCGGTGGGAAAAAGGCCTTCCCGGCCCACCGGCAATTTCCGCAATTTCCGCTACCGGTTTTGAGGTGGACTGCGTGGGTGAGACAGCAAAACTGCGGACAGTTTCCCGATGAAAAGTTTGTGTAGGGAGTATCCGCCGGTTTGCGCCAAGCCACTGTGCGCCGAACCGGCGCCGACAGCGCGGTGCAAGAGGCAGCGAAGTGTCCGATATCGTTGATGAATCTCGGACGGCGAATTGTTCCAGGGGTTTCCGACCTTTGCGCCCTTTCCGCTGGAGATTTCCTGTCTCATTCATGGGACGCACCGTAGGCTGGAAGTGACTGGGCGGCGCAAGCTAATTATCGGTATTTCCGGTATTTCCGGCGGCCGATTCGAGAGCCTCGACTGTAAAAGGGGCCCGCTGTTGACCCAAGCGAAAATGCCTCGACCGCTGTCGAAGCGTCGAGATGAGGAAGAATTGGCGATGTCGATCTCCGCCGGCATGCAAAGGCAACATAATAGAGACTTAAGTAAAAGTCAAGTATATGTTTAGTGTTGCTGTCCCTCTTGGTTCGGACCGATCATTTCTCCGTGTCGAGCGAACAATGGCGAACGGATGGGCGCCATAGTTGCAGAAATGCGGAATTTCGGATAAGCTGCATTCATGAAGACTACCCTTACCGTGACAGACCGCGGCACCGTCACCCTGCCGGCCAAGCTGCGCCGGCAACTCGGCATCAAGGCCGATGATCAGTTGATCGCCGAAGCGACGCCTGAAGGGCTGCTGCTGCGGCCCGCCGTGACGCTGCCGATCGAAATCTACAGCAAGAAGCGTATTGCCGAGTTCGATGCAGCCGAAGCCGAACTTGGCGAAGTTATGCGTCGCAAGCGTCCGGCCTCGCGCAGATCCACCTGAGGTGCGGATCTTTCTCGACGCAAATGTTCTGTTTTCGGCGGCGAAGTCCGACGGCTTCGTGCGCCACCTGCTGGGCGTGCTGGCCGCCGAAGGCCACGTCCTGTGTGCCGACGGTTACGTCGCCGAGGAGGCCCGCCGCAATCTCGCAGCAAAGGGGCCTCAGGGATTGGCCGCCCTGGCGGCATTGCTTGATCGTGCGGAGGTTGCGTCGGTGCAAGCCGACACGGCAACGTTGGCCGCCGCGGCCGCATTGCCGGAAAAAGATCGGCCCGTTCTCGCCGCGGCGGCGCGCATGCGATGTGAAGTGCTGGTCACGGGGGACCGCACGCATTTCGGCCGGTTCTACGGGCGGAGGATGGCCGGCGTTGCCATCCACTCGCCGCGCTCGCTGGCGGAACTGTTGCTCTAGCGACGGCAGACGTCTCCACTCACTTGACCGAATCGAGCGTCGGCAGCCGGTGGCGGTCCTCGGGGTCGTTCCAGCCCTTGAAGTTGGGTTTGCGCTTCTCGGCGAAAGCCGCGCGGGATTCCATCAGGTCGCTCTTGGCGCCGTGCTCGTGCAGGGCGGCGGCCAGGCGCTGCATGTCGGGTCCCGGCGCCGGGCGCATCTGGCGCATCATATGCACCGTGTTGACCCGCGAGGCGGGCGGCAGGGTGAGCAGGTGCTCGGCCATCTTGAGCGCCTCCGGCATCAGCTCGGCGGCATCGACCAGGCGATTGAGGAAGCCCACCTCGTAGAAGCGCTGGGCGGTGAAGCGGAAGCCCAGCGCCATCTCCATGGCGATGGGATAGGGCAGGTTGGCGATGTGGCCGTGATTGTAGCCGCCCAGCAGCCAGCGCTTGGCCTCGGAGACCTCGAACACCGCCTCGCGCACCGCCAGCCGCAGATCGGTGCGCTCGACCAGCATGAAGCCGCCGCCCATGGCAAAGCCGTTGACCGCGGCGATGACGGGCTTCTCGAGCACGCCCGTCATGAACGGGTCCTCGAGATCGGGCCGCTGGCTGCCGGGGGCGCCGCGCTGGAGCGATTCCTTCATGTCCTCGCCGGCGCAGAAGCCGCGGCCGGTGCCGGTGAAGATGGCGACCTCGAGCTCTTTGCTGTGGCGGAACGCGGTCCAGGCCTTGGCGAGCTCGCTGCGCATTTCATGGCTAAGGGCATTCAGCCGCTCGGGTCGGTTCATGCGGACCACGAGCACCTGTCCGTGACGTTCGGTCTCGACGACGGCCATGTCTTTTCTCTTCGTATGGGTGGGACTGCGCTAAGTTTTCCGCCGATTCACAGGATCGGGCAAGTCCGGTCGACGACGGAGGACCGCATGACGATGACCGGCGGCTGCCAGTGCGGCGCAATGCGCTATCGGGCGGAGGGCGAGCCCCTGATCCAGGGGTTTTGCCACTGCCGCAACTGCCAAAGGATCAGCGGCGCGGGACATGTTGGCTTCATTTGCTTCCCGGAGCGCGCGGTGGCGGTCGAGGGCGCAACCCGAAGCTACAGCGTGACGGGCGGCAGCGGCCGGACGGCCACGCGCTATTTCTGCCCGACCTGCCACAGCGGTGTGTTCGGCCGGGCGGAGGTCATGGCCGGCCAGATCAATCTCTATGCCGGCTCGCTCGACGACACCGCGCAATTCAGGCCACAGATCGCGATCTTCACCCGGAGCCGACCAGACTGGGACACCTCCTCGCAGGAACTGACCTGCTACGAGACGGTGCCGCTCTCCTGAACTGGTATGGCTGGCTGAAAGGCAGTAGAACGCAATCACCCGCTCTCCCGTGTTTCAGGAAGTTGCCTCATGCCCGACAAAGAGCCGGATGCCACAGCCTCTTCACGTCAGCGCCAGATGGCCCTTTCAAGATGGGACAACGAAGGAGGCGCCGGACCCGGCGGGCCTCAAGGAGGATCGGTTTCCGCTGGAGCGCAGCCCGAGATCCCCGAGCTGACGAATGCCGAATTGGTGCAGCTCCGCGTTCGCGTGATCGCGCTGGAGAATTTGGTGATCGCGTTGCTCGCAGAGGCGGCCGAACGGCAGCTCGGTCTCGCGCGCGAAATGGCAGCCTACATCGCGCCGAGGCCGGGCTTCACCCATCACCCTCTGACGCTTCATGCTTCCGCTCAGATGATCGACCTCGTTGAAAGAGCCCGTCATTTCCGAAGCGTGACGTCTTCATGACCGTGCCACCGGCATCGCCATCACCCGATGCCTCACCTCGACACGAGCGCCCTGGTCAGACGAATCCCAGCTGACGACGCGAGTCGCGTCCTGGGTCACCGCTCAGCATCGCCATGAACTTAGCCGCTTCGACCGGGGCTCCAGCCTTCGCGGCGATAGCGCCGCTATAGACCGTCGCCAGGTCGCAGCCCGGCGGCAGGGGCGCCGCGAGCACGATGCCGGGCGTGGCGATGATCTCGGTGACCTGGGTGCAACCGAGAGGTAGGCGGCTCTTCGACGCGGCAAGGGCGCGCATGGCCGTGGCCCCGTTGGCGGCGGACCGCAGCCGCGGAGCGATGGCGTCCCGGATGCCGAGATCGCGCAACACCTTGGCGAAGTGGATCCCGGCGGTCGATTGTTCGGGATCGGGGAAATGAATCGCGTCGGCGGCGAGCAGTGCCGCGCGCAACTCGGCGGCGCTGCCGACCGCGGGCAGAGGGTCGCCGCTTCGCACCGCGACGGCGGTCTGCACGGCGCCGATATCCTTCGCCGACTGAGCCACCACGTGACCGTCGCGCGCCAGCCCGTCGATCATGGCGCGGCTCAGGATCAGGATGTCGACCGGCTCGCCTGTCAGCAGGCGCGCTTTCATGGCGCCGACAGCGCCGAACACGCCGTCGATCCTGCAGCCGGTGCTTGCCTCGAACGAGGGTTGCAGCGCTTCCACCAATCCCTGGGCAGCACCGCCGCTCAGGATCCGTATTGTCTTCATTGCACTTTGATGCCCGCCTGCTGGATCACCTTGGCCCACTTGTCGGTGTCGCGGCGCAGGAAGGCGTCGAACTGGGCTGGCGACATGGTCATGGGGACGGCGCCCTGCTTGGCCCAGGCCTCGCGGATCGAAGGCTTGGCGATGATCCCGGCGATCTCGGCAGCCAGCCGGTCGACGATCTCCGGCGGCGTGCCCTTGGGCGCCATGATGCCGAGCCAGATCGTGGCCTCGTAGCCAAGCACGCCGGCCTCGCTCACCGTCGGCACGTCGGGCAGCACGGCCGAGCGCTTCGCGCCCGTCGTCGCGAGCGCCCGGACCTGGCCGGCATCGATGTTGCCCTTCATTGCGGTGACGGCATCGAACATCATCTGCACGTGGCCGCCCATCACGTCGTTGCGCGCCTCGGCGCTGCCCTTGTGCGGCACATGCAGGATGTCCGTGCCGCTCATGGCTTTGAACAGCTCGCCGGCCATGTGGTAGGGCGTGCCGGGGCCCGACGAGGCGTAGGTGAGCTTGCCCGGGTCGGCCTTGGCGAGCGCGATGAATTCCTGAAGCGTCTTCGCCTTCACCGAGGGGTGCACCACCATCACCAGGTCGGACGAATTGACCGGCGCCACCGCTATGAGGTCACGCATCAGCACATAGGGCTTGTTGTCGAGCAGCGTCTCGTTGGTGGTGTGGGTGTTCGACATCATCAGGAGCGTGTAGCCGTCAGGCGGTGCCTTGGCGACGATGTCGGTGCCGATCACCGCGCCCGCGCCGGCGCGGTTGTCGATGATGAATTGCTGCTTCAGCGCCTCGGTCAGTTCCTGGCCCAGGATCCGGGCATAGACGTCGGCCGGGCCGCCGGGCCCGAACGGCACGACGATCTTCGCCGGCTTGGTCGGCCAGGATTGCGCCCAGGATTGCACCGTGGCCGGCGCGGCCCCCAGGATTGCGGCTCCGATCAACAGACGGCGTCTTGCCAGCCAGCGCATGACCATCCTCCCTGACTTCCACGTCGTTATCCGCGTGGTTGGGTCAAAGTCATGCCACGGCATGGCCCGCCGCGCCATCACGTGCGGCAGGCAGCGTCGTCAGGTCGCTGCCGCAGTCTGCGCCGGCCGCCAGCGCAGCAGGTAGGCCTGCACCCGCCGCACGATCGAGGCCAGGATCACGCCCACGATCATCAGCACGAACACGGCCACCATCATGCCGGCGGCCTCGCCGCGCGCCTCGGACTCGATGATCATGCGGCCGATGCCGTGCTCGGCGCCGATGAACTCACCCACGATTACGCCGATCAGCGAGAACGAGACGGCGGGCGTGAGCGAGGCGAACAGCCAGGCCATGGTCGAGGGCACGATCACGGTGCGCGTCACCTGCCATTCGCCGGCGCCCAGCAGGCGGGCGGCGTTGATGTGGTCGCGGTCGACCGAGCGCGCGCCCTCGAAGGTGTTGAAGAACACCAGGAAGACCACGACCAGCCAGGCCGTCACGATCTTGGACGCATCGCCGATGCCGAACGCCAGGATGATGATGGGCGCCAGCGCGATGCGCGGCACCGAATTGAAGGCGGTGATGTAGGGATAGAAGATCTCGCTCAGCCGGTCCGAGCGGCCGAGCAGCAGGCCGAGCGCAAAGCCCGAGCTCACGCCGATGGCGAAGCCCCACAGCGTGTTCTTCAGGGTGTAGTAGGTGGCGATCCAGAGATTGTTGTCCGACTTGCCGATGCAGCGCGCGAAGGCGCCCGATTCGCCGAACGTCCACTGGCCGTCGGACGAGACCAGGCAGCCCATGCGCAGGAACTGCTGATAGATGTCGGACGGTCGAGAGACGAAGTAGGGATCGAGCAGATCCGGCACCAGCCAGGGCAGCGTCTCGTGCAGCTGCCAGCCCCATTGCCAGATCGCGAGCGCCGCCAGCCCGATGGCGATCTGCCAGGCGATCGTCGAGAGCCGCCTCATGCGCTGCGCCCTTTGGCGAATTCCTCGCCCAGCGAGTGCCAGATGCGCGAGAACAGCGCGGCGTACTGCGGTGTCTCGCGCAGCGCCACGGCATCGCGCGGGCGCGCGAAATCGACCTTGAAATCCTGCTTCACGCGGCCCGGCCGGGCAGACATCAGGATGATGCGGTCGGCAAGGGTCAGCGCCTCGCCGAGATCGTGGGTCACGAACAGCACGGTCTGGCGCGTGTGTTCCCAGAGATCGAGCAGCACCGAATGCATGTCGAGCTTGGTATGGGTATCGAGGGCGCCGAACGGCTCGTCCATCAGCAGGATCTCCGGCTGGGCGATCAGCGTGCGCATCAGCGACACGCGCTGGCGCATGCCGCCCGACAGCGACGACGGATAGAATCGGGCAAAACCGTCGAGGCCGGCCTGGTGGATCGCCTGATCGACCCGGCCGCGCCGTTCCGCGGCCGGCACGCCGGCGAGTTCCAGGGCATAGCCGATATTGCCTTCGACCGTGCGCCACGGAAAAAGCGTGTCCTTCTGGAACACGTAGCCGACCTGCGGGATCGGCCGGCCCGGGCTCACCGGCGTGTCGTCGACGCGGATGTCGCCGCCGTTCGGCGCAATCAGGGTCGCCACCATGTTGAGGATCGTGCTCTTGCCGCAGCCCGAGGGACCCAGCAGGGCGACGAATTCGCCGTCATGGATGCGGAACGAGGCGTCGTCGACCGCCACCACCTCGCGGCCTTCGGCGAGGAAGCTTTTGCGGAGACCGGCAATTTCGATGCGGCAGCGGGCAGCCACGTCAGCGGGCACGTCAGCGAGCCACGTCAGGCTGGCGGGTATTTGGCATGCGCCGCCTTGAGGAACTGGTCGGCGACGGCATCCTCGAGCTTGAGCGGCTGCTTGATGCCGGTGAGTTCGCCTATCCAGACCTTCTCGCCGCGGGCGTAGGATTCCGCGGTTATCAGGCCGTTCCAGTCGGCGACGTCCTTGAGCTCGCCGATCTCCAGCAGGTTGGCATCGCGCGAGGTCGAGCCGACGAAGCGCTCGATGGTGTCCTGGATCTTGTCGGGGCTGTTGGCCTTGATCCATTGCATGGCGCGCCAAACCGCATTGGTGAAGGCCTGCACCTTCTCCGGCTCCTTCTCGATCGTGGCGGCGAGGCAGAAGTTGACGTTCACCGGCACGGGCCCGCCGATCACGGCGTTCCAGGTCTTCTCGTCGCTCGGCGCATAGATCACCTTGCCCCAGCCGTTCTTCTCGGCTTCGGTCACCACGGAGATCGCGCTCGACAGCACGTCGACCTGCTTGGTCTTGAGCGAGCCCAGCATGGTGTCGACATTGCCGGTTTGCACCCAGGTCACCTTGTCGGCGAGGCCCATCTTTTCCATGAAGTAGTGCGACCACAGGTGCGAGGTGCCGCCGATCGAGGACACACCGAAGATCGCGCGCTTTCCGTCCGGCCGCTTCCAGTCGGCGGCCTTCTGCACCGTGTCGACGCCCTGGTCGTAGAGGTCCTTGCGAATGGCGAAGCGCACGCCGGGCGCGCGCTGGTCGACGGTGTTGAGCGCCCGCGTCGGCCGGCCGTTCTTGTTGAGCTGCAGCACGTGCAGGATGTCGGCGATGGCGAAGTCGGCTTGGCGAGAGGCCATGATCTCGCGCGTCTTCACGCCGTTGCCACCCTGGATCAGCTTGAAGTCGTAGCCCTCGTCCTTGAAGAAACCGCGCTCCTGGGCGACGAACTGCACCTCGTAGGTGGGCACCGCGACGGGATAGACCGCCGAACCGGTCTTGCCCTGGGCACGCGCGCCGGCGAGCGACCATGCGGGGGCCGAAGCGGCGACGGCAATGATGCTGCGGCGCCTGATGACAGAGACCATTTCTCTTCCTCCGATTTTTTTACTGGAGCGCGGACCTCCAGGTCCGCTCATGCTCTTCTCTTACGCTCCTCTCCCCCTTGGGGGAGAGGCTGGGTGAGGGGGTGATGCAGGAGATAGTCTTCGGTTAACCCCCTCACCTAACCTCTCCCCCAAGGGGGAGAGGAACATGATGTGTGATGCGGCCTGGATCCTTCGGCTTCGCTCAGGACATGGGTCCGCGCTCCGTTGATTGTCAGCTGGCCGGATAAAGCCACGGCGTCGCGGCGCGCGCCTTGGCCTGGTGAGCGGCGATCTCGTCCTCGCGGGTGAGAGTCAACGCCACCTCGTTCAACCCTTTGAGCAGGGCGTCGCGGCGGATGCCGTCGACGTGGAACTCGATTCGCCGGCCGCTCGGCGTCACGACGGTGCGGTTGTGCAGGTCGATGCTGAGGCGCGGCTCGCTGTTGCTGCCCGGCCGGGTCGCCGCCTCGAGCTCGTCGGCGATGGCCAGCACGTCGGCGCGCGGCAGCTGGATCGGCAGCACGCCGTTCTGGAAGCAGTTGTTGAAGAAGATCGGCCCGAAGGAGGGCGCGATGACGCAGCGCACGCCCATGCCCATCATCGCCCACACCGCGCCTTCGCGGCTCGAGCCGCAGGCGAAGTTGTTGTCGGCGACGACGATCTCGGCCCCGCGATAGGCCGGCTGGTGCATGAAGAATTCGGGATTCTCGCTGCCATCGGGCAGGTAGCGCCAGGGCTCGAAGGCGTAGGGGCCGAGCTCGGCCTGTGCCACGTCGCGCAAGCGATGGATCGGGATGATGATGTCGGTGTTGACGTTCTGCCGCATCAGCGGCGCCGCCTTGGCATCGAGGACGGTGAAGGCTTCCATGGTCTGCTTTCTCCCGTCTCAGATCGTGCGGACGTCGGCGATGCGGCCGGCGATGGCGGCGGCCGCGGCCATCGCCGGGCTTGCCAGATGGGTGCGTCCGCCCGGCCCCTGGCGGCCGACGAAGTTGCGGTTGGAGGTCGACACGCTGCGCTCGCCGGGGGCGATCGTGTCGCCATTCACCGCCAGGCACATCGAGCAGCCGGGCTCGCGCCATTCGAAGCCGGCGTCGAGGAAGACGCGGTCGAGGCCCTCGGCCTCCGCCATGCGCTTGATGTTCTCCGAGCCGGGCACGACCCAGGCCCGCACATGGCCCGCCACCTTGCGGCCCTTGGCGATCTGGGCGGCGTCGCGCAAATCCGACATCCGGCTGTTGGTGCAGGAACCGATGAAGACCCAGTCGACCCGCGTTTCCTGGATGGGCGTGCCGGCCGTGAGGCCCATGTAGTCGAGGGCCGCCTGCCACGCCTTCTGCTTGTCCGGGTCGCCGCTCTCGGCCGGATCGGGAATCCTGTCGGTGACCGGGATGACATGTTCCGGGCTGGTGCCCCAGGTGATCTGCGGCACGATCTTGTTCACGTCGACCCTCACCTCGGCGTCGAACACGGCGTCGGGATCGCTCGCGAGCGTGCGCCAGTCGGCGACGGCCTGGTCCCATAGTGCGCCCTTGGGCGCATAGGGCCGGTCCTTGAGGAACTTGAAGGTGACATCGTCGGGCGCCACCATGCCGATCTTGGCGCCGAGCTCGATCGAGAGATTGCACACCGTGAGCCGGCCTTCGACCTCCATGTCGCGGATCGCGCTGCCGGCATATTCGACGGCGTAACCGGTGCCGCCCGCGGCCCCGATCTGGCCGATCAGATGCAGGATCATGTCCTTGGGCGTGACGCCGGGCGCCCGCTTGCCGTCGAACGTCACGCGCATGCGCTTGGGCTTGGGCTGGACCAGCGATTGCGTCGCCAGCACATGGATCACCTCGGTGGCGCCGACGCCGAAGGCGATGGCGCCCATGCCGCCATGGGTGCAGGTGTGGCTGTCGCCGCACACCAGCAGGGTGCCCGGCAGGGTGACGCCCTGCTCCGGTCCCATGACATGGACGATGCCCTGGCCGGGCTGGCCGAGGTCGAACAGCTTGATGCCCCAGCGCTTGGCCTCGTCGCGCATGTGATAGAGCCGCGCCGCATAGGGTTTCAGCGTCTCGTGCGTACGGCCGGGCTCGGTCGAGATGACGTGATCGAAGGTGGCGAAGGTGAGATCGGGGTTGCGCACGCGGTAGCCCGCATCCTTGATCGCCTGAAGCCCGCGGCCGCCGCCGTCATGCATGAGATGGCGGCTGATGTGCAGCAGGGCGTAGCCGTCGCCCAGATCGGCGATGACGTGGCGATCCCAAATCTTGTCGAACAGGGTCTGACCGGGCATGTCGTTTTCCTCTCGCCCGATCTCCGTCGGGCGTACCCGCACCCCATCATTTTTTGCGGTCGACCACAACGTGTCTTCGGCGGAAGGAAAGACCGCAGCGCGGCTCATGAATTCCTCCCCTTCGCGGATTCCGCGAAGGGAAGGTGTCGCCGTCCTACGGCGACGGAGGGGTCATGCGCATCATCACGGTTGCTTATGACCCCTCCGCCCGCTGCGCGGGCACCTCCCCTGCGCGGGTTCCGCGCAGGGGAGGTAGATGATCACTGTGGCTTCTGCGCGTCCTGGCTCCAGCCCTTCTTCTCGGCGTCGAAGAACGAGGCGAAGACCTTGCGGATGGTGCTCTCGGCGATGTCGCGGGTGATGAACACGACGCGGCTCTTCCTGTCGTCGCCCTCGGGCCAGGCGTCGAGCGTGGCCGGCGGATGGAAGACGTGCTGCACGCCGTGGATGACGACCGGCTTGTCGGTATCCTTGACGTTCAGGATGCCCTTCATGCGCAACAGGTCGGGACCGCGATAGGTCACCAGCGCGTCGAAGGCGGCGGCCACCGTCGACCAGCTCATCGGCTCGTCGAAGGTCATGCAGAAGGATTTGATGCGGTCGTCGTGGCGGTTGACGTCGTGCGGATCCTGCTCGCCATGGCCGTGCTCATGTTCATGCCCGTGATGATGGTGATCGTGCCCGCCGTGCGTGTGTTCGTACGCTTCCTCGTGCAGCCAGCGCTTGACGTCGGCGTTCTTGGTCTCGGGATTGTAGAGGCCGGCATTCAGGATCTCGTTGGGGTCGATCTCGCCCGCCGAGATCTCGTGGAACGGCGCGCCGGGATTGAGCTGGTGCAGGCGGCTCTTGAGCGCGTCGAGCGGGCCCGCGTCGGCGATGTCGCTCTTGGTGAGCAGCAGGCGGTCGGCGACGGCGGCCTGCTTCACCGCCTCCTCGTGGTTGTCGAGCGTGCTGGCGCCGTTCACGCCGTCGACCGTGGTCACCACGCCGTCGAGGCGATAGCGCGAGGCGAGCAGCGGATCGGTCATCAGCGTGTGCAGGATGGGCGCCGGGTCGGCCAGGCCCGTGGTCTCGACCACCATGCGCTTGAAGTTGCTGACCTCGCCCTTGGCGCGCTTGAGGAACAGCTCGCTCATGGTGCGCACCAGGTCGCCGCGCACCGTGCAGCACAGGCAGCCCGAGTTCAGGGTCACCATGCCCTCGTCGTCGGACTTCTCGACCAGCAGATGGTCGAGCCCGATCTCGCCGAACTCGTTGATGATCACCGCGGTGTCGGCCAGCTCCGGCCGGCGCAACAGCTTGTTGAGCAGCGTGGTCTTGCCGCTGCCCAAAAAGCCGGTCAGCACCGTGACCGGAATGCGCTGCTCGGCGGCGTTCTGTGTGTCGCTCATGAATTCATCCTGCCTTCGCGTGTCCGCGGATCATTCCCGCCAAAAGCACCCGGCTTTCCTGAAGTCCTTCCAGGCCTGCTCGAGCTTGTGGCGACGGCGCTTGCTGCCGGACGCCGCCTGCTTGGCGAGGGCCTTGAGCGGCCGGGCCACGTCCTCGGTGGGACGGGCCGCGGTCGCGAGGTCGGCCAGCATATGGGCCGCCACCGCGCGATCGTTCAGGGCGCCGAGTGCGCCCTGCAGGCGCACCGTCGCCTCGATATAGGGCCTGGCCCCTCTGGACGCAAAGGCCGGCCGCAGGAAGGTCGCGGCATAGCGCAGCTTCTTGATGGCGATGCGCAGCCGGTGCAGGCGCCTTTCGTCGAGCGAACCCAGCCTGCGGCCACGGTGCATGACCTTGTGATGGCGCGTGTCGAGCACCGTGCGGGCGAATTCGTCGAGGTGCGGGGCGGTGCCGGCCGGCGGCAGGGCGGCGAAGGCGTCGAGCTGGCGGTGGAAGCCCTCGAAGCGGGCGCCCGACAGGGCCGTGCGGGCGCGCTCCAGAAGGATCTTGGCCAGGCGATTGCCAATCCGCCGGATGACCGGCGGGACGTCGGCCACGGTCTCGTTGAGAAAGACATGGAGGTCGCGCGCCGGCGCGCATTCGCCGGCCAGCCACTTGGCCTCGGCCGACAGCGCCCGCACGACCGGCCCGTCGACGGCGCTCTTGAACAGGCCGAAGGCGGCGCGCAGCCGGCGCAGCGCCACCCGCGTCTGGTGGATGCCGATCGGCCGCCGGCTGGCCAGGACGACAGCGCGGTATTTCAGCAGGTCGGCATGGCACTCCGCCACGATGTGCCGCAACGCGACATCGGGGGTGGTATCGGGGCCGAGGCCGGTGTCGAGGGGAGCCATGCAGGCCCGACCGTAACGGCCGCCCGCGACCGGGCAACCGCAAAGAATGACCTTATGATGAAGGTTTTATTTCAGCCGACGGACTGCGATTTGTCGGGCCTTTTCGGTGTTTCCTCTGCCCGGCCATGCGGTTAGCCGCGCCCGGTCGAGGCCGTTTCCGGTGGCGGTCGAGGGCCGGGCTGCCCTAGAGTTGGTTTCATGAGTATCGATGCGGCTGCCTTCAAGAAGGGCATGCGCCACCTTGCGGCGAGCGTTACCCTGATCACCACCCGCCACCGCGACCTGCGCGGCGGCCTGACCGCCACGGCGGTCTGCTCGGTCTCGGCCGAGCCGCCCCAGATCCTGGTGTGCGTCAACAAGACGGCGAGCGCCCACGACCCGATCGGCGAGGCCGGTTTCTTCTGCGTCAACATCCTCTCGCCCGATCACCGCAAGATCGCCGAGCGCTTCGCCGGCATGGACGACGTGGAAGGCGACGAGCGTTTCCACGACATGGGCGAATGGTCGACGCTGTCGACCGGTGCGCCGGTGCTGAAAGGCTGCCCGGTATCGTTCGACTGCCGCCTGGTGACCCGGGTCGCCGCCGGCACGCACACGATCTATATCGGCGAGATCGTCGATCTCGTGCTCTGTGCCGGTGCGACGCCGCTGCTCTATGCCGACGGCGCCTTCGTGCATGTCGACGCGCTCAAGAAGGCGGCTCAGGCGGCGTGAGCTAATTCGCCGGCGAGCGCGCACTCCGTCGTCCCGACCGGAGCGAAGCGGAGTGGAGGGACCTTCTCTCCACAATTTGCAGCCTATCGTCGAGAGAAGGCCCCTCGGCTTCGCTCGGGGCGACGAATGGTATCTTTCGCCACTTGCGCAGCCACTGTGGTCCGGCCGCCAGCCCTAGGCGGTCACCGGCGCGCGCGACCTGCGGGCCCGGACGCGCGCCGGCAGCAATTCGGCGATCTGCACGGCGTTCAGCGCCGCCCCCTTGCGCAGGTTGTCGCCGCAAACGAACAGGGCCAACCCATGCTTGACCGTCGGGTCGCGCCGCACGCGGCCGACGAAGACCTCGTCACGGCCGGTCGCTTCCAGCGGATTGGGCACGTCGGAGAGCAGGACGCCCGGCGCCGCGCGCAGCAGCTCGAGCGCCACAGGCACTGGAAGGTCGCGGTCGAACTCGGCGTTGATCGACAGCGAATGCCCTGAATAGACGGGCACCCGCACGCATGTCCCCGAGACGGGGAGGGCGGGAATCTCGAGGATCTTGCGGCTCTCGTCGCGCAGCTTGACCTCTTCCTCGGAATAGCCGTCCTCGACGATCCGGTAGTTGAGCGGCACGACATTGTAGGCGATGGGAACCGCCCACTTGTGAGACGCCGGAAAGGCGACCGCGCCGCCGTCGTGCATCAGGGCCGTGGCGCCGATGCCGGCGCTCCGCATCTGGTTCTCCAGCTCGTCGACGCCGGCCCCGCCGGCACCCGAGACAGCCTGGTAGGTGCTGACCACCAGGCGCCGCAGCCCGGCCGCCTCGTGCAGCGGCTTCAGCACCGGCATGGCAGCCATCGTCGTGCAGTTGGGATTGGCGACGATGCCCTTGGGGATGGCGCGCAGCGCATGGGGATTGACCTCGGCCACGACCAACGGAACCTTGGGATGACCGCGCCAGGCCGACGAATTGTCGATCACGATCGCGCCCGCCGCCGCGACCACCGGCGCCAGCTTGAGCGATGTTGCAGCCCCTGCCGAGAAGAAGACGACATCGAGGCCGGCATAATCCGCCGTTGCCGCATCCTCGACCACGATCTCCTGATCCTGCCACGACCGGCGCCGGCCGGCAGAGCGTGCCGACGCGAAGAGACGCAGGGAGCCCACGGGGAAATCGCGCTCGGCCAGGATCGACCGCATGATCTCGCCGACCATTCCGGTGGCGCCGACGATGCCGATCGCCAATCCCGGAAGGGCCTGTTCGTGCGGCGGCTGCTCGATGGATAACATGGACGCTTCTCCTGTTTTCAAGCCGGAGACGGGGCGCCCGCGAACGACAAAGGCCCCGTCCGATCGGCGGGGCCTTGAAGGGTTGGTTCGCTATCCGAAGATCTAACGCGCGCAAGCCCCTTCCGTCCCACCGTGTGTGGCGGCTTTTTTGACGGTCATGGTGGCTCGGCGCGACATGCTGCCAACTTTATAGATTGGCCTCGGAGAATTTGCAAAGGCCGCGCCGGGCGCGGCCGACGGCCGCCCGTACTGAGGCGGCGTGAGGCCGCAGTAGCGCCCTTCCGGCGAAATCACTATGGTCCGGCCGCCTGCTGGGGCGTCGCCAAGTGGTAAGGCAGTGGATTTTGATTCCACCATTCCCAGGTTCGAATCCTGGCGCCCCAGCCAGCCATACCCACTTTTCTCCGAGTGCCGTTGGCCGGAAATTCGCCCGACATTTCCGGGCCGGACTTACCACCATTTCTGATACAACATGGCTCCGATGATGATCTGGTGCCGGTGGAGCAATCCATGTTGCTGGCACGCGCGCTACGCGGGGTGATGCCTGAAACCGACGTCCGATTCGATGTTTATTCCCGGATCCCTGCATGGCGGTCCGGCTTTCGAAACAGAAGAGAACATGGTGCGCGTGTTCGCCTTTCTGTCAGCTGCCCTGGCACCTTTCGGCAAGGCTGCGCTGGACAAGGCGAGCTGAGCCATGACACAGGATACGGCGGCCGGCAGTACCCGCCCCCAGACGGGAATTCGCGATCACGTCGGCTTTCTATGGCGTTTTGTCCGTTTTGCCCTGCCCTTCTGGTCGGCGGAGCACAAATGGATGAACCGCGGCCGTCTGGCATTGATCGCGGCCCTGACGGTTGCGCAGGTTGCGGTCCAGGTCGGCCTGAATTCCTGGTCGGCGCGGCTTTACAACGCGATAGAAGGCCGTCACCTCGAAGCGTTCCTGGAGCTGATCGGGACCTTCGTGCTGCTGCTCCTGGCAAGCATCCTCGTGTTCTCCATAACGCTTTATACCAAGCGACGCCTGCAGTTCGCCTGGCGTGTCTGGATCACCAAGAACACGTTGTCGGTCTGGATGGCGCAAGGCAGGCACTATCAGCTCGGCCTGATCGCGGGCGACCACGACACTCCGGGCGGCGACAATCCGGACGGGCGAATCGCCGAGGATATCCGCGTGACGACCGAGTCGGCCGTCGATCTGGGCCAAGCCTTGTTCTACTGCATCCTGCTCTTTGCGACATTCGTCGCCGTGCTGTGGGAGCTTTCCGGTGTCATCCACGTGGACATCGGCGGGACGGTCATTCCCATCCCTGGCTTCATGGTCTTCGTCGCACTCACCTATTCGGCGATCGGCACCAGCATGGCGCTATGGGCGGGGTTCCCGTTGGTCGGCGCCTCCAATCTGCGGCAGACGGTGGAAGCCAATTTCCGCTTTGGCCTGGCGCGTGCCCGGGAATATTCGGAAAGCATCGCCCTGATCGGCGGCGATAGCGATGAGCGAACGCATCTTCAGGAATTGCTGCGGGGCGTGAGACGGGGCTGGGAGCGCCAGACCTATGGTCTGGTGCGCATCATCGTGTTCACCACGGCGTACGGCGTGCTGGCAAACCCGTTTCCGCTTCTTGTCGCGGCGCCGCGCTATATCATGGGGCTGATCTCGCTCGGCACGCTGATGCAGATGGCGCAGGCCTTTTCGCAGGTCACCGCCGCGCTGGCGTTTCCTGTCGACAATCTTTCCGGCATCGCGCTGTGGCGGGCCTCCGTCGAACGCGTGATGGCGCTGCAGGATGCACTGGCCGGGCTCCAGGAGAAACTCGGTGCGAACCGGCTCGAGGTGGAGCATGAGGGCAATTCGCTGCAGCTCGCCGGCGTGCGCGTGATGCAGCACGATGCGACGCCGGTGATGAAGGAGATAACGGCCGAGATCGGCCCCGGCGAACATGTGCTGATCGAAGGCAAAACGCCGATCTGCCACAAGCTCATTCTCGCCGTTGCCGGGCTTTGGCCATGGGGCGCCGGAAAAGTGACTCTGCCGGCGGGCGCGAAGATCTTCATTGCCACTGACCGGCCCTATGTGCCCGTGGGTCCTTTGGGCGAAGCCGTCTGCTACCCGATGACGCTTGGCGTGTGTGTACCGGACGACATCAATTCGGCGTTGAGTCGCGTCGGCCTGGGCGATTGGGCCGGGCATCTTGGCGTGGTGGAGAATTGGGAGGCGGTGTTCTCCGTGGCGCAACGGCAAAGGCTTAGTTTTGCGCGCATGCTGCTTCATCGGCCCGACTGGATTTTCCTGTCGGAGGCGACGAATGCGCTCGATGCAGCGGCCCAGCGTGAAATGGCCGCGTTGCTGGTCAAGGAATTTCCGTCGGCAACAATTGTGGCCGTTGGTGAAGCCGGATTGCCTGACGGATTCTTCCAGCGCGTGCTGCATGTCGAGGCAGAGACCGCGTCCCGGTAATTGTCACGCATGGTGGAGCGGCGTAGCCTTCGGCAAAAGGCGCGTCGCGACGCATACTTGAGGGGGAGTGGTCCGTGGGATCGGCTGGAACTGATAGTGAAGCGGGGCGCCCCGTGCCTTCCGCCCTGGCGCTGCCTGCCTCGTTCAAGTGGGGTGTCTCCACCGCGGCCTATCAGATCGAGGGGGCTGCCGCGGAGGACGGCCGCGGACCCAGCATCTGGGACCTGTTCGGCCGACAGGCGGGCCGTATTGCCAATGGCGATACCGGCGACGTGGCGTGTGACCACTACCATCGCTATCGGGAAGACGTGGCGCTGATGCGCCGCCTTGGCGCGCAGGTCTACCGGTTTTCCGTGGCGTGGCCGCGCGTGTTGCCGCAAGGGCGCGGCCAGGCCAACAGCCTGGGCCTCGACTTCTATGATCGTCTGATCGACGAACTGCTGCGCAACGGCATAGAGCCCTGGTTGTGCCTGTATCATTGGGATTTGCCGCAGGCGCTGGATGATCTGGGCGGATGGCAGAATCGCGATATCGCTCTTTGGTTCGCCGATTATGCCGCCCTGATTGCGCGCCGCTATGGCGACCGGGTTCGGCATTTTGCCACTTTCAACGAACCCAATGTGTGCACGCTGTTCGGCTACGGCATGGGCTGGAATGCACCCGGCATTGCCAATCGGCGGAGTTTCCTGCAGGCGGCTCACCATGTGAATCTCGCGCACGGCGAAGCGGTCCGCACCCTCAGGGCGTTGGCGCCGGGGGCTCTTCTTGGCGCCATCTATAATCGGCAGGCTTGTCTGCCGATCAGCGCCGCGCCCCAGGACGCGGTGGCGGCCGGTATCCTGGACGCATGCTGGAACCGACTGTATGCGGACCCGCAATGCCTCGCCGAATATCCGCCCGAACTGGCCGAAGGTTTGCAGGAATTTGTGCAGCCGGGAGACATGGCGCGCATCGCCCAGCCGATCGATTGGTTGGGCCTGAACCATTATTGCCCGATTTATGCGCGCGCCGATCAGGGCCCGCTTGGTTTTGCCTGGGCCGATGCGCCGACTGATGGCCCCCTGACTGGCGTGGGCTGGCGCATCGACCCGGACGCGTTCCGCAACGAAGTGATCGTCACGCACCGGCGCTACAAGCTTCCGATCTACATTACGGAGAATGGCTACGGAGCCCACGAGACGCTGGATGAAGCGGGCGGGGTGAACGACGGCGGGCGCATTGCCTATCTTGCCCTCTATACCAA
>Ga0193726_1000866_pt1 | contig 27406 bp, 31 predicted proteins | sample H2c1metaG_FD_144928 | JGI IMG/M metagenome (GOLD analysis project Ga0193726, IMG submission 144928) | Soil microbial communities from a riparian zone of the East river system, Colorado, United States - H2c1 | ecosystem: Environmental > Terrestrial > Soil > Riparian zone | place: USA: East River...
CGCCTCCACCACCGCTCCTGTTGCCACCACGAAAACCACCACCACTGCCACTACTACCACCTCCACGATATCCGCCACCTCCACCACCGCCTCCCTGGCGATCTTCTGCGGCTTTTACAACAAGCGGTTTTTTGCCTAAGGAAATGTTATTAAGACCCTCGATTGCTTCTTTTGCTTCAGTTTCAACAGGCATCTCTACAAAACCAAAACCCCGACTTTTACCAGTTTCTTTATCCATGGCTACTTTAGCAGAATTAACCTTGCCGAATTTTTCAAAAATTTCTTCCAGTTCGGCATCATCTAAGTCGTATGGCAGACCAGCCACAAAAATATTCATGAGATGTTTTTTGTAAAATTAAAGAACTTATGCTGGGAATCATCCTAATTATTGTCACTTATTATAAACAAACGAAAAAAAATTACTGAGGGCATCTACCCGAAGGTTTTCCTACAGTATTGTCTTTTAAGAAAGGAATTTTGAGCAGGCTGGAACCAGCATTAGGATATCAGGGTTTTAGAACTTCCAGGATTCCCAACCGATAAAAAATTATTGAATTCAGGCCCCTACACCTGACTTCTTAATCCTCCTCCCGTTCCACCGAAATCGTACATTCTCCGATCAAAGCGGCTAAGGCTCCCACTGCTGCAAAAACCGGTGCAAGAACCATCCCTGCAACACCCACGGTCAGGGGAAAGGTTATAAGCTCTTTTCCATTTTTATCTTTGATGGTGATTTTCCTGATATTGCCTTCCGCAATAAGTTCTTTTACTTTTTTCAGCAATTGCTCACCATTGATTTTGAAGCTCTCCGTTCTTTTTGCCATAATTAAACCTCCTTTGCTAATTTGAATTCAGCTTTAAAATTTTTGATTTGGAATTAGAAGGAATCATGTATTATACCATCGATTATTTTATTCTACCGCCACAAGGATATCATCCTGCTTAACGGGTGCCAATGCAGTTGCTTTCTTATCCATAATATATTTATTCAGGAAATACATCAGGATCATCGTTACCGTCAGGGTGCCTACCACCACATACCCGAGCCGGTTGTAATGTTTGAGCGGACCTGCTTTGGTTTGTACCACGATCAGCCCGGCGATGGCAGAGGAAATGCCTCCCGCTATTTGCTGAACGGAAGCATTAATACTCATAAATGCTCCCCGGTCCTGGGGTTCCGGAACTGCTGTCAGCAATGCTGAAGATGAAATCATTCTTGAAGAGACACCCAGGAATAAGAGAACATTCAATAAAATGATCAACCAAAAAGGCGTGACGCCAAGATTTGTGTAGATCACAACCATGATCATTGTTATGATCGAACCGGCAACAAATATTTCATACTTACCTCTTTTATCGCTTAGCTTTCCGATGAGCGGTCCAAATGCGATCGCAAATATTCCGGTAACGCCGTAGAGGATGGGTAATTGATTTAATGTAAGACCGAGGTTGAAGATCCCGAATGCACTTCCAAAAGGCATGAGCATAAATCCACCTGTTGCCAGGAAAGTAGTGGCAAGGAAAGCCCGGACATAATTTGATCGCGAGAGCGTTTTAATAAGGTGATGAAAAGGGCTTCTTTGATCTGATTTGATCTTTAAATGGTCCGCGACCGGTTTCATGTAGATGATCATTATGATGCCAACTACAAAACCAAATCCCGCTATCATCCAGAATGGTGCATGCCAGCTAAACTGATTGGCCAATAAAAGCCCTATCGGAATACCCAGCACCTGGCTTGCGGCAAAAGCCATTTGTACAAATCCCATGACACGGCCCCGAACTTCCAATTTAAAAAGATCGCTGATGATAGCATAACTAACCGAGCCGATGACTCCGCCAAATATTCCGGTTACAATCCTCGCCATTAGCAGGAAAGAATAGGTTGGAGCAACTGCGCATAGAAGGGTGCCTGTTAGAAATCCTGCATAGAAAAAAAGCAGCAGTTTTTTTCTGTCAAACCGGTCGGCAAAGCCTGCAGACAATAACCCTGAAATGCCGGCGCTAAACGCATAAACAGAAACTACCAAACCAAATTGCGAAGTTTTAATGTGTAGTTTTTGGATTAGGATGGCGCCTAATGGAGAGAGTACCATGAAATCCAATATCACTGAAAATTGCAGTATCGCAAGTATTGCAATCATAAATACCTGGTAAGAGGTAAATACTTTTTGCTTTGCAGGTTGTTGAATTGCTGTCATAGAAACATGAAGATAGGAAGGTCACTGCATTGATATTAAACGGATTTCGGCTAATGACGATCTTAAGTCGGTTAAAATATTATTTGAACGGTAAAAATTAAACCACACTCATTCACGCATTAATTACGTTGTGAATTTCATTATTCTTATTGCGGAGATCGGGGCCGCCTTCTAAGATTGATTTGAGATTTGTAAGGTAGAAAGTCCATCCCTTTCCGCACTCAATAAAAAAATATCGCTGCTCCGTTTCATCTTCCATCGGCATTGTTTGTTCCAATTCACAAATGATTTCTCCTGCCTCCTCTTTTACACGCACTTTTACAATGCATTCTCCCGAAAATATAAACTGCAATTCATCGGTTTCATTCGAAAAAACAATTTCATTTTCTTCGGCAACTGAGTCGTCATAACCGAACCACAACCATTTATACCGATCTCCTTTTTGAATGGGTTCATTTCTATTTCTAAGTATTCCGTTGGGGGTCTTAAATTCCGCCAGTTTCAGAAACCAGCTTTCAAGACCTTCCTGGGTGCTCCATGCTTTGAAAATAGCCTGGGTGGAAGATCGAACAGGTATTCGTTTTATAAACTGTTTCCAATTATGGCTGGTCATAGTAGGAATTCAGGACGAAGTTCGGGATTTATTTTATTACCAATCTGGCAACTAATTTAACGAAACTGCCAATGGCGACTATACCCTACAAACTCTTATCTTCGCTGCCTTTAATGAAAGAGATCAACGAAATATTTCCCTTGCTTGATACCCCAAGGAATATTGTGATAACCACTCACCAAAAACCTGATGCGGATGCAATGGGTTCTTCGCTGGGGCTTTATCATTTTCTTGTCCAGTTCGGCCACCAGGTTACTGTAATATCCCCAACAAATTGGGCGGGCTGGGTAAACTGGATGCCGGGGACAAAGAAAGTTTTGGATTATGAATTGCAAAAACAAAAAGCCGAAGCGGAACTCGATAAAGCCGATTGGTTGTTTTGTCTTGACTTCAACAATTTTTTTCGCACCAAAAACCTGGCTCCCAAATTGGCATCGCTGAAATGCACAAAAATATTAATTGATCACCATGAAGAACCTGATGAACAAAGTTTTGACTATGGAATCAGCGATCCAAAAAGGAGCTCTACCTGCGAATTGATCTATGATTTAATTCTTGCTTCAGGTTACCAGGACAAAATTACCGTTGAAATGGCGGAATGTATTTATGCTGGCGTGGTAGCAGATACAGGATCCTTCAGGTTTCAAAATGTTTCTGCAAATGTTCACAGGCTCGTCGCTGACCTGAAGGATAAGGGCTTATTACATGCCCCGGTCCACGAAGCTTTGTTCGATAATTTTTTGGAAAACCGTCTTCGGTTCATTGGAAATGTTTTGATGAACCGGATGGAGATCTTTTATGAATATAACACGGCCCTGATTGCAATCCCCAAGTCAGACCTTGTTAAGTACAATATAAAGACAGGCGACACGGAAGGGTTGGTTAACTACCCGATGTCAATACAGGGGATTAAGCTTGTTGCATTAGTAATAGACCGTGATGAAGAGCGAAAGTGGAGTTTCAGAAGTAAGGGAGATTTTGATACCAATGTTTTTGCGAGGAAATATTTTGAAGGTGGAGGCCATTATAACGCTTCTGGTGGCCGCAGCAGCGATTCCCTGCAGGAAACTATAAAAAAATTCAAGCAGGCCATGAAAGAAAATGAATCTTTATTACAATAAATATTAATTAAATGAAGTACAACTCCTATCGGGTATTGATGATTGCAGCGATTGCTATGATTGCAGGCTGCAGCAAATTAGACTATAAAAAAACAAAAAGTGGATTGCTCTATAAGGTCATCGCTACCAGTGATACCAAAGGGGAACTGGCGAAACCCGGAAACATTTTGAAATTATATTTTCAAAGAAAACTAAACGATTCTGTTCTCGATAATAACTATGGTAAAATGCCATCCTACGTAACGGTACAGGCTACAACGCAGGGTAATGACTATAGCCCTTCCGAGTTGTTTACCATGGTTAAAAAAGGAGATAGTGCAGTTTCAGTCATCCTGATTGATTCCCTGGTAAAAAAAGGATTAATGCCAACCTTACCACCGTTCATGAAAAAAGGTGACAGGATCATCGTTTCATTTAAAGTGAAGGACCTTTTTACTTCTGATTCACTGGCAAGGGCAGACAATATGAATGAAGAGATCCTTGACCAGGGAAGGCAACAAAAAGAAATGGCCGGCGAAAAAACAAAAGAAGATAAAGAGATCCAGGATTTCCTGGCGGCAAATAAGATCGATGCCCAAAAAACATCAAATGGAGTATATTATGTAATAAGCAACCCTGGTACAGGACTGCAAGCTGATTCTGGAAGAATTGCTTCGATGAATTACAGGGGCACAACTTTTAAAGGTCAAACATTTGATACAAATATGGATAGTTCATTCCATCATACGGGAGCTTATCAATTTCCTGTGGGCGCCCATTCAGTAATACCTGGGTTGGATGAAGGCGTTCGATTTTTGAAAAAAGGGGGAAAGGCAAAATTCTATGTTCCTGCAGTGTTGGCGTACGGTCCAAACCCGGTTGTCCAGGGTGGCAAACCATATGAGAACCTGATTTTCGAGATTGAATTGGTAGACGTGAAGGATAAATCCGAAACTCCAAAAACACAGGGACTAAAAATTGATACCACTCAACGAAAAAAATAAGCGTTGTAACAATAAATTGCAGAACTTTGAACCCACAATTACCTGTGGGTTTTTTTTATTGGCCCCGTATTTACGATTGACGATCTCCTGATCGGCTCCGTTTTTAATCCAAGATCCGGTTTTAGATGTTTCCGTAACCCTTTGGGATAAAAGTAATCCGGTTACTTCTTTTCCGCTATTTGTTGATCCTCCAGGAAAGACAAGGTTAAGCATTGAGCACCTATTTAAACTAAATCCGCCTTGGTGTGATGATAGAGAGCAATCTGTTCAGGTTGCTTTTTATTTTTTGTATAGTTGAAGTAGTTTAAGCTCATCCTCCCTGTAGTAATCCAAATAATTTTACAGCTTCCTTCGCTTCTTTTACATCGTGCACTCTCAAAATGTTGGCGCCGTTCATCATTGCGATCGTATTTAAAACGGTCGTTCCATTCAATGCTTCTGCTGAGGAAATTCCGAGCGGTTTATAAACAGAAGATTTCCTGGAAATCCCGATCAATACCGGTGATTCAAGCATTTTAAACAGAGACAGGTTTCTGAGGAGCTCAAAATTATGATCTATGGTTTTAGCAAAACCAAACCCCGGGTCAATGATTAAATCATGGATCCCGGCTTTTCTGCAATCATCTTTTTTCGTAATAAAAAAATCAAGAACCTCGCGGGATGCATTCTCATAAGTTGCATATTGATTCATGGATTCAGGCGTTCCTTTCATATGCATGATAATGTATGGAACCTTTAGATCAGCAACGGTCTGAATCATTTCAGCGTCCAGGTTTCCTGCACTAATGTCGTTTACCATGGCAGCCCCGGCATCTACACATGCTCTCGCTACTTTCGAATAATAAGTATCTATGGAAATAATAATTTCCGGGAATTTGTTGTGGATGGCTTCAATGCCCTTAATGACTCTCTTCAGCTCTTCTTCCCATGCGATCCTTTTGCTCCCGGGCCTCGTGCTTTGACCACCTATGTCAATAATATCTGCGCCATCAACGATCATTTTTTCAGCTTGTATTAAAATCTCATCAATACCATTAGATCGGCTGCCTTCAAAAAATGAATCAGGTGTGGCATTGATAATTCCCATGACAAGGGGTTTATCAACCAGCAGCAATCTTCCTTTGCAGTTTAGAGAAAACATTAATTGATTGTTATTACTTTTGAAGTTAAAGATAAACCGTTGCAGGTTATGTGTCATGATACTGTAACAGCTCCCCAATAAAATGAAAATACTCCTGAATACTGTCCGAATACTTGTTGGAGCTCTTTTTATTTTCTCCGGCCTCGTAAAAGCAAATGATCCCCTGGGCCTGGGTTATAAAATGAAAGAATTTTTTGAGATATGGAACACCGGGCTTGCTCATGGATCCTTTTTTTTAAAAGATTTTCTTATCGGCTTATTTTCATTCCTTCATGATTATTCCCTGGCGCTTTCGGTAGTTATGATCGCTTTTGAGATCATTGCAGGGGTAGCTCTTTTACTCGGATGGAGAATGAAATTGTTTAACTGGCTCTTATTATTATTGATCATCTTTTTTACTTTTTTAACGGGATATGCTTTCTATTCAGGCAAGTTTACAAATTGTGGATGCTTTGGGGATTGCCTGCTCATAACACCAAAGGCTTCTTTTCTGAAAGACATTGCGTTGACAATATTGATCATTTTCCTTTTTGCAAATAGAAAAAATATTCATCCTCTTTTTTCTACCAGGACCAACTTTAGTATCCTGGTGATAGCGACGGTGTTGACTTTTGCCTTTCAATGGTATGTTTTAAATTACCTGCCCCTTGTTGATTGCCTTCCATTTAAAAAAGGGAATAATATTTCTGAAAAAATGAAACCGCCTCCTGGTTCCCTCCAGGATAGTTTTGCAATTCGGTTTATTTATGAAAAAGGGGGCAAACAATTTGAATTTTCACCGGCAGAGCTTCCTGCAGATCTAAACAGTTATACTTTCAAAGACAGGATAGATAAATTGGTTCGCAAAGGGAACGCGGATCCGCCCATAAAAGGTTTTTCCCTGCGAAGCGGTTCGGGTACTGATTCCACAAATGAGGTCTTATCAGAAAATTATTGTCTTTTATTGTTCTGCGAAAATTTTTCAACTCCTGTCGCAAGCTGGCAAAAAGATCTCGAAGCCGTAAAGAAGATATCGGATCAAAAAAATATCCCCATTCATATAGTTACAGCCTCGGTGAATGAAGCGAGGGCCGCATTGGAAAAAACTCCTTTTGCCGGACTCCAGGTTTTTGAATGTGATTTTACATCTATCCGTACCGCAGCCCGGACGAACCCTTGCCTGTACTTATTAAAACAGGGCACCATTGTGAATAAATGGAGTTATAGAAGGCTAAGGAATGCAATAAGCTTCTTACCATGATAAGAGACAAATTAAAGCAGGGGAACAGATAAAATTAAAAGACAGATGATAAATTTTAAGATGATAATTAAAAAATCCGACATTCTGAACCAACAGTCATGGTAAAATATATTGCCCGAAAAACGCTTTATGGATTATTTGTCCTGATTGGTGTGGTGATGCTGGTATTTTTTTTATTCCAGGGATTTGGCGATCCTTCCAGGCTTGTAATGGGGCAAACGGGCGATTCTACTACCCAGGCAAACATCCGAAAGGAACTTTACCTGGATCAGCCAAAATGGAAACAATTCGTTTTTTACCTTGATGATGTTTCTCCTATTAGTTTACATACCCGTGAAGAGATTCAAAAAAAGAACCTGGCTGGTTTTTTTATCGGGGGACATTTAAAATTTGGATTAAAAATCCCGTACCTGCGGCGATCTTACCAATCAAAGAGAGACGTTGGTAAGATTCTGATGGAGGCACTGCCCGGAACCCTGATGCTCGCTTTTACTGCCATGCTGATTGCGGTGCTCATCGGTATACCACTTGGGGTAGTGGCCGCAGTAAAGCAAAATACCTGGCTCGATACCTCTTCTGTTTTTGCAAGTATTGTCGGTATATCGGCTCCTTCCTTTTTTATGGGAATTGTCATTGCCTATTTATTTGGGTTTGTGCTTAGCTCATGGACAGGTCTGCACCTGACTGGAAATTGGTTTGACATCGATGAAGTGTCGGGCGAAAGACACCTGGTATTAAGAAATTTAATATTGCCTGCCGTCACGCTGGGAATCCGGCCCATGGCTATCATAACCCAACTGACAAGGAGCGCAATGCTGGATGTGCTTGACCAGGATTATATCCGGACAGCATATGCCAAAGGGTTGAGTAAAGCCAAAGTAGTTTGGAAACATGCCTTAAGAAATGCCCTGAATCCCGTTATCACCGCTATCACCGGGTGGTTTGCTGAATTATTAGCTGGCGCTTTTTTCGTAGAATATATATTCGGATGGAGAGGGATCGGCAAAGTGACTGTTGATGCCCTGGAGAAATTAGACTTCCCCGTGGTCATGGGTTCCGTCCTTGTGACCTCAACTTTCTTTATACTTATTAACATTCTTGCTGATGTCTTGTATGGATTTATAGACCCCCGTGTCAGGTTGCATTAATATTTTTTTGCAAACTTTTATCACATCAGACTTTTTACTGGTGTAATTTTTGTAAATTGTAATGAGCACGATTTCCGCACTTATCACTATCCACCAGCGAAGAAGCGTTTTTTTATTAGTAACCGGTCTACGTCCTATGACAAAGACATAACAATTCATACCATGGAAAGAATTACTTCAATTCTGAATCGTAAGGAAGTGCACTTACATGTTGTTTCCCCGGAATCGTTGGTTAGAGATGCGGTGGAACAAATGCGTTCTGAAAATGTAGACTATTTAATAGTGCTTAACCAGGAGGAGCGATTTATCGGAATACTTACGGACCATGATGTGGCTACCAAGGTAATTTTTGGAAAAAAACCTTTGAACAATACCCGCGTCGTTGAGATCATGAATACAAGACTGCCGGTTGTTACTATAGAAGATACAGTGGAGAAATGTATGCGCACCATGCGCCAACACAACGTTAGATTTTTGCCTGTGTTTGATGGCTTTGATTTCCGTGGGGTAGTTTCTGCTGACGATATTATTTCCGAAGTTGTGGAAAGTCGTATGCAGGTCTTTGACCCTGAAGAGGACCAGGCTTATGTTTTTGCCTGATCATTGCACCACAATTTTACTGATCACTTTTTGCCCAAGGGCCTCATTTACCCTTTGGATGATCTTTTCTTTTTGAAAAACAAGTTCCTGCCTCAACGGAGCCACCTGGGTGGTGATAAAGAGAGTATCTCCAATGATCTTAAGGCTGTCGGTATACCTTGCTACGGTTTTTCCCATGATCTGTTCCCAAACCTCCCCGATCTGCAAAGCCTGGATGCCGCCCTTTACATGACTTTCATTCAGAAACTTTTTTATGGCATCCCCCATGGAATATTCACTCATGACCCAAAGTTAAGAAACAGGTCATTGCTACAATTGAGATTGTTCCGCATCCTTAAGAAATTATTTATTTACAGGTCAATAAGCTGAAAGGGGATAGAAAGTAATTCAAGGTGTTGTTTTAACCTTTCCTTGTTTGTATCAGTAATAAATACCTGTCCATCATTTTCCAGGCAAACCCGTTGCAAAAGATTCGTAATTCGCTCTTCATCCAATTTTTCAAAAACATCATCAAGCAAGAGCAAAGGAGCAAACGATTTTTCTTTTTTCAACACTTCCATTTCAGCAAGTTTTAAAGCAAAGAGCAAGCTTTTTCTTTGGCCCTGCGACGCTATATTCCTGAAAGGCTGATCGTTTAAATTAAACTCAAGGTCGTCCCTGTGAATGCCGTTTGTGGTTCTCATTGTCGCCAGGTCTTTTGTTTGATTGAATTTTAGCAAATCCGGAAATGAGGTTTGTAACAATTCACTATTGTAAAATAAATTCACATTTTCATCAATTGTATCCTTACGCACAAGCTGCCTGGCGATATCACCATAAAGTTGTTTTCCAAGTGGCAGAAAGGAAATCAAAAATTCTTTCCGTTTCTCAAAAATTTTTTCTCCGGGTCTTGTCAATTGTTCGTCCAATACATCCAGCAACGAAATGTTTTTATTTCCTGTTTCGCCAAAAGAGCGCAATAACGAATTTCGCTGCACTAAGATTTTGTTGTAAGTAATAAGTTGCTGCAAATAATCCGGATCCAATTGCGAGATAAGGGTATCGATAAACCTTCTTCTTTCTTCACTACCACCCGTTATGATCTGGATATCGTCCGGTGCAATGATGACGCATGGATAGCGGCCAATGTGTTGAGAAAACTTTTCGTAAGACTGACTGTCCACTGCAAACTCTTTTTTGCCTGTCTCACGTAAAATGCAAACCACTTTTTCCAGTTTATCCCATTTCTCAAACTCGCCTTCCAGCCTGAACCCGTCGTGTCCGTTGAGAATATTATTTCCATCCAACCTCGTAAAATAGCTTCTGGTAAAACAGAGATAATGGATCGCATCCAGCAGGTTGGTCTTTCCAATGCCATTCCGGCCGGAGATTCCCACTACTCTTCCTGTAAATTGTAATGACCGGTTTTGGTAATTTTTGAATTGGACGATGGAGATTTTTTTCAGCCTGAGCATACATTTGCAAGATAGGGCAAGAGTGTAGAGTAGAAAAGAAGGAAAGAGGGCCGGAATGGGAATAAAAGCTGTTTTTCTCCTTTGTCCCTTCCCCCAAAACCTTTATCTTTGCGACCCCGAAAGGGAAACAGTTCTTCCTGATATATTGGAAAGCATTGCCTGAAGAGGTTCAACAAGGGTCCGTCTGATCGGAACACCTCAAGGGTATAATTAAAAAAGCATGTAACATGCCCAAGGTAAAAACAAACTCCAGTGCCAAGAAACGCTTCAAGGTCACCGGCACCGGCAAGATCACTCATCAAAAGAGTTTCAAACGTCACATCCTGACTAAAAAATCAAAAAAACGTAAACGCAACATGCGCAAGGATGGTGAAGTTGCAAAGTCCCATATGGATTTTGTAAAACGTTTACTTCGCTTAAAGTAAGACCTAAACTTAAACCCGAATTTAAAATCATTGAGATATGCCTCGTTCAAAGAATTCTGTTGCATCCAAAGGACGCAGAAAAAAAATATTAAAACAAGCTAAAGGTTTTTACGGTAAACGTAAAAATGTTTACACCGTTGCCAAAAACGTTGTAGAAAAAGGCATGACCTACATGTACGTGGGTCGCAAATTGAAAAAAAGAAATTACCGCCAATTGTGGATAGCCCGTATCAACGCAGCCGTTCGTGCTGAAGGGTTGACCTATTCGGAATTCATTCACAAATTGAGCGAAAAAGGTATTGATCTTGACCGCAAGGTCCTTGCAGATCTTGCCATGAATCATCCCGAAAGTTTTAAAAACCTTATAGCTGAGGTTAAATAAGATTCCGCTTTACATGAGAGAGCAACTGCACCGTTCCGTTTTTTCGGAGCGGTTTTATTTTTTACGGGGGCCCTCCAAATTGCCTGCTGCTACCTGATGTAACCATCCGGATGGATTATCATCAAGGAAGATCATATTGCTGGCCTACCCGGGAGCCCCTGGCTGGTAGCTAAAAAATTTCTCTTTTAAAAATGTCAAACAATTACTTTTGTCCCCATTAATACATTGCTTCCAACAAATCCCATTATTCTTCAATGACAAATTCCTATTTCGACCTTGTTAATCAAACTTTCAATTTTCCCCAGGAAGGTTTTGATGTAAAAGATGGCTACCTGCAGTTTAACAATGTGGATGTAAAGGGCCTGATAGATAAGTATGGCACACCACTGAAGCTGAGTTACCTTCCCAAAATCGGGATGCAGATAAAAAAAGCAAAGCAAATGTTTGCGAATGCTTTCAAAAAACATAAATACGAAGGGAAATATTATTATTGCTACTGTACAAAAAGTTCTCATTTCAGTTATATAGTTGAAGAAACATTAAAACATGAGATCCATTTAGAAACGTCTTACGCTTATGATATTGAGATCATCAAAAAACTTTACGAAAAAAAGAAGATCACAAAAGATATCCAGATCATTTGCAACGGGTTTAAACAAAAGAATTATACAAGAAGAATTGCGAGCCTTTTAAATTCGGGCTTCAGCAATGTGATCCCGGTTTTAGACAATAAGGAAGAATTAAGGGAATATGCCAAAGCCGTAAAAGTTCCATTTACCCTGGGGATCCGTGTGGCAGCGGAAGAAGAACCCACCTTCCCATTCTATACTTCACGACTGGGCATTCGTGCAAAGGATATCCTGGAGTTTTATGTGGACAGGATCGAAGGATATGAAAGTAAGTTCCAACTGAAAATGCTTCATATTTTTTTAAACAAAGGCATTAAGGACGATATCTATTACTGGAGTGAGTTAAACAAGATTATCAATCTTTATTGCCAGTTGAGAAAGATCTGTCCTGAGCTCGATTCAATAAACATTGGCGGAGGGTTTCCTATCAAACATTCTTTAGGATTTGAATACGATTACCAGTTCATGATCAATGAAATTGTAGGAAATATAAAATCAGCCTGCAAGAAAGCAAAGGTCCCCATGCCGGACATTTATACTGAATTTGGTAGTTACACAGTTGGAGAAAGCATGGCTCATATTTATAGTGTAGTTGGGCAAAAAATGCAAAACGATCGCGAAATATGGTATATGATCGATTCCTCATTTATAACAACACTTCCTGATACATGGGGAATAGGGGAGCGGTTTCTTCTGCTACCGATCAATAAGTGGGATGCAGATTACCAGCGCGTAGTTTTAGGAGGCATGACCTGCGACAGCCATGACTATTACGATTCAGAGGAGCATATCAATGAAGTATTTCTTCCAAAGATCAATAATGGCGAACCGTTGTACGTAGGATTTTTTCACACCGGTGCTTACCAGGACCAGATAAGCGGTTATGGAGGTATCAAGCATTGCCTTATTCCATCCCCGAAACATGTCGTTATTGGCTATGATAAAAATGGAAAGCTGGTGGATTCACTTTATGCAAAGGAACAAACAGCGCAAAGTATGCTCAAGATCCTTGGATATTTATAAAAAAGCCCTTAACCTCAAAGGTGGATCTGTGAACCGGCCACTAAATCTTTTTTTTCAGCTAAGGGCCCGATCAATTAATGACGACGCCTTCCGTGATTTCCGTGATTATTATAATTCCTGTTCCAATCGTGATATTGTCTTCTATCATAGTGACCCCGGTTAATGTATGTTCTTTCCAGGTAATAGCGGTTATCATAACCTCTCCAATAAGTATATCCTTCCGGGCTCCTGTAGAAATAGCGACCGTCATAATATCTGGTAGCATATATGCCAGGGCCGGGATTCACGATCAATGAAAAGGATGATGAGGGTGGTTGCGCGTAAGAATAAACCCTGGTGGGACCGCAACTTACCAACAGGCTAACGAATACGAATAAAATTGCCGTTTGTAAAATTCTGATCTTTTTCATAACAATACATTTTATATTTAATTAAAACAATTTACCTGCCGGAAAATCTTAAACATTTTTAACATGAAAAGTATTTTAATATCTGGTATTGTCCTTCTTTTAACCATTACACATACAGACGCACAAACGGCTGAAGACTCTGTTAAAGCAGTTGTAAAACAGTTGTTTGATGGAATGAAAAATTCCGATGCAGCAATGATACAGTCAGTGTTTGCAGACAGCGCGATCCTGCAAAGTATTGGTCATGACAAGGATGGTAAAACTGTGATTGAAACAGATAAAGTTGAAGCGTTTGCTAAATTGATCAGTGGATTGAAAAAAGGAGCTGCAGATGAACAAATCATTTTTGAATCAGTAAAAATTGACTTGCCTTTAGCAATCGTCTGGGCGCCATATAAATTTTATTTTAACGGAACTTTCAGTCATTGCGGAGTTGATTCTTTTCAATTAGTATTTATCAATGGGAAATGGAAAATCCAGTATTTAATTGATACGCGAAGAAAGCAGCCGTGCAATTGATCACCTGGTTTGTGATTTGATTTTTTGATAGGGGGTATAAAAGAAAAAACCCTCCAAGGATAGAAATCCGGAGGGGTATAAACCAAAACCAACTGCTTATGAGAAACTCTTCGACAATGAGTTATTATTTTACAGAAATTTCTTTTGTTGAAGCTTGGACTTCCGCTTTTCTCGGAAGGTTTAATGTTAAAACACCATTAACATATTTTGCTTCAATATTTTCGACGTCAATTTTTTCATCAATCGTAAATGAGCGCTTTACAGAACGGTAACTGTATTCCTTACGGATTTGTTTTTCATTCTCATCCTTCACCTCATTTTTCTTTTCAGCAGAAATGGTAAGCAGGTTCTTGTCCAGGTTTATTTTGAAATCATTTTTTTCAAAACCAGGAGCTACCACTTCCAATTGATATGCTTCTTTAGTTTCTTTGACGTTAACCGGAACAAAATCTTTCGAAATGGTTCCAAAATCGTCTTTAAAAAATGTTGGTATTTCGTTAAAGAAACTATCCAGCACATTAAAGCTGTTTGCAGGTCTGTTATTAAATTTTACAAGTGTCATAGCCATTTTGTTTTATCAGTTAAAGAATTTTATTTGATTTAACCTTAGTTTTCAAATCATGTACCAGCCGGATTTCAGAGGAGGTTTTCTGCCGATTCATGCTTTTTTAATCATTTCCTATGTCATTATTTCATAAGAAACGGTTCTTTACTGACAAGGTTAAAAACCCAGGCCTGTAAACTTTTTTTCTATTTTTGTGTTTTAATAATTCTACAATCACTTAAACCCACAAAAGATATGTATCCAAAAGAGATCTTAATCCCCATGAAAGAAGAATTAACTGAAAACGGCTTTTCCGAGCTTTTAACTGCCGGTGCAGTAGATGATCAGTTGCAAAAGGAAGGAACCACCCTGGTCATGATCAATTCTGTTTGCGGATGTTCTGCAGGCTCTGCCCGTCCAGGTCTTTTGATGGCTGTTGCGAATACCGAAAAAAAGCCTGATTATCTTACCACGAGTTTTGCCGGGTTTGACGATGAGGCCGTTGAAAAGATACGTGAGCATTTATTACCTTATCCGCCATCTTCTCCATCAATAGCCCTATTCAAAAATGGCCAGCTTGTTCACTTTATTGAGAGGCACCAGATTGAGGGTCGACCCGCCCAGATGATTGCCCGTAATCTTATAGGCGCTTTTGAAGACCATTGCAATTAATAGCCGCTGTTAAATAATAAGGGCCTCTCAAAAAGAGGCTTTTTAATTATTCCAGAAATCAACGATTTATTTCATAACATTGCTCCCTCAAATTTAAACTGGAAACCAGGCATGTATCCAAACCTGTATTACGCTTTCAAAGACTTATTTAATGTTGACTGGAAACCGCTTCGTTTCATTAATTCTTTTGGTTTTTTTGTAGCTCTTTCCTTCATCCTTGGGGCTGTTACTCTTGCCTCGGAGCTTAAGCGAAAAGGGAAGGAAGGTTTACTCTATCCCACTGAAATCAATGTTGTTGTTGGGAAACCGGCATCCATCACCGAACTTCTACTGAACTTTTTACTGGGATTTCTTTTGGGCTATAAAATTCTTGCCCTCTTTATAATGGATAGTTCCGTTACCAATGATCCCCAGGCTTTTATTTTTTCTGGTATTGGTAGCTGGCCTGCAGGAATTGTCCTGGGGATTGTATTTGCAACAGTAAAATGGTGGGAAAAAAATAAACAAAAACTTCCGAAACCGGAGTTAAGAAAAATTCGATTCTGGCCGCATGACAGGGTAGGAGAGATCACTATCATTGCACTTGTTTTTGGGTTACTTGGCGCCAAGCTGTTTGATATATTTGAAAATTGGGGAGATTTCTTAAAGGATCCATCTTCCTTCATTTTTTCGCCTGCTGGTTTAACATTTTACGGTGGATTGATCTGTGCGGCTTTAGCAATTTGGTTATACGCAAAAAAACATAAAATTGGCTTCTGGCACCTGAATGATGCTGCTGCGCCTGCCCTGATGCTGGCTTACGCTATTGGCAGGATCGGTTGCCATGTTTCCGGAGATGGTGACTGGGGAATTGTGAATACCCATCCAAAACCCTTTAGTGGCCTTCCTAACTGGATGTGGGCGTATAATTATCCTCATAATGTAAATGAAGCAGGGGTAAAGATTGCTGGTTGCGTTGATGCAAAATATTGTAATATATTGCCCCAGGCCGTTTATCCTACAGCGTTTTACGAAACTGTCGTCTGTCTTATCCTTTTCGTCGTTTTGTGGGGGCTCAGAAAAAAATTAAAAATTCCCGGAACCTTATTTGCTGTATACCTCATGTTGAATGGAGTGGAGAGGTTCTTAATTGAAAAAATAAGGGTCAATAACCGGATGAATTTATTGGGCTTTCATCCTACCCAGGCAGAGGTCATTTCGACACTCCTTTTTATCAGTGGCCTGGGTATCTTCATAATATTAAGACGCAGATCAGGAGTGGTAAATCAATAGATTTCAACAATTATTCATGGTTTTGTAAAAGAAATCATGCGCATATTGAAGAGGACAAAATGCGCGCCCAATAAGGCTTTTAGCATTTTTGTCATAGTTGTTAATCGTCGCATGGAATTTGTTATTATAAATTATCCCCAATCGCTATGAGATACGAAGTTTGCAGTGTATTTTTGTAAATAGTCAGGGACGGTAAATATTTTCATTAACTATCCATTTGCAACTTTCTGCAAAAAAAGACTGTCATTTATTAGTCGTTCTTTAAACACTTTTTATTATTATGAGGCAGCTTAAAATTGCCACCCAGATTACCAACAGGGACTCACAGGCCGTAGAAAAGTACTTGCAGGAAATTTCAAAGATTTCGATGATCACACCTGAAGAAGAAACTACTCTGGCTCAACGGATTAAGATGGGTGATCAACGTGCTTTGGACAAACTTGTACAGGCAAATTTACGTTTTGTGGTATCTGTTGCTAAACAATACCAACATCAGGGTCTTTCCCTAAGCGATTTGATCAACGAGGGCAATCTCGGTTTGATCAAAGCGGCTCAGCGTTTCGATGAAACGAAGGGATTTAAATTCATTTCTTATGCTGTATGGTGGATTCGCCAGTCCATATTACAGGCATTGGCAGAGCAGGGCAGATTGGTCCGTTTGCCTCAAAACAAAATTGGCACTTACAACAAAGCAAACAAAGCGTACATGGCCTTTGAACAGGAACATGAACGTGAACCTTCAACTGAAGAGTTAGCTGAGTTGCTGGAAATGAGTGAAACCGAGATCAATAATATCTTTCAAAGCAATACCCGCCATACTTCCTTAGATGCTCCAGTCCATGAAGCAGAGGATGTTGCTATGGGTGATCTCCTTGAAGGCAGTGATGATACAGATGATGATGTGATGAAAGATTCATTGAGAAATGAAATACGCCGCGTATTAAAATCACTTTCTCCGAGAGAAGCGGAAATTGTAAATGCTTATTTTGGACTTGATGGAGAAAATGGAGTTACTATCGAACAGATTGGTCAGAAATATGATCTTACCAAAGAACGTATCCGCCAGATCAAGGAAAGGGCGATAAAACGTTTGCAAAAGGCAAGATATAGTAATGCTTTAAAGGCTTATTTAGGATAATGATCAAACGTTCCGTGATGCATTCATGCGGAACTAAAAAATAGCAAATTGTGGGTTTATTAAAGACAGCCCTGGTTGTAATGATCAGAGCTGTTTTTTTTGAAGGAGGATTTACTTTATCTCATTTATGTTCTCCGAAAACTCCCCTAAGCTCGTCAGCTATTTCTCCAAGAGTGCATTTATTTTCAACGGCATCAATCACTACGGGAATAAGGTTATCTCCGTTGGAGGCTTTATCATTTAAACTTTGAAGGCACTGATCTACTTTGGCGTTGTCACGATTTCTCTTAAGCTGATGGATTTTTTCAGTTTGAATTTGCCTGATCGAATCATCAACTCTGAAAAGAGAAAGAGGCTGTTCTTCCTGAACCTGGAATTTGTTCATGCCGACAATGATCTTTTCCCCGGTCTCCACCCCGCGTTGATACTCATATGCACTCCGGGCAATTTCATTTTGAATAAACCCCTGCTCAATTGCAGAAACACTGCCACCCATGATATCTATCTTTTCAATCAATTGCCAGGCCTTCTCTTCTACATCATTCGTCATTGCTTCAACGTAATAAGAACCTCCCAGCGGATCAGCTGTATCGGCAATACCACTTTCGAATGCCGCAACCTGTTGCGTTCTCAATGCAATTCTTGCCGCTTCTTCCGTAGGCAGGCTCAAAGCTTCATCAAATCCATTGGTGTGCAAAGATTGCGTGCCGCCAAGGACAGCAGCAAGAGTTTGAATCGTAACTCTTGAAATATTATTAAGTGGTTGTTGTGCTGTTAGTGTACTACCTCCCGTCTGTGCATGAAAGCGAAGCATCATCGCCCTTGGATCAGTAGCGCCAAGGTCCCTCATCATTTTTGCCCACATTCTTCTTGCAGCGCGGAATTTTGCAACTTCTTCAAATAGATTATTGTGAGCATTAAAAAAGAAGGATAGCCGTTTTCCAAAAACATTTATATCCAAACCTTTTTTTAATGCAGCCAGTACATATGCCTTCCCATTGCTGAGGGTAAAAGCGATCTCCTGTACTGCAGTGCTGCCCGCTTCGCGAATATGATAACCTGAAATTGAAATGGTGTTCCATACTGGCAATTCCTGGCTGCACCATTCAAAAATATCCGTGATGATACGCATGGAGGGTTTTGGCGGATAGATGTAAGTCCCCCTTGCTGCGTATTCTTTTAAAATATCATTTTGTATAGTGCCTGAAAGTTTTTTCAGGTTGGCCTTCTGCTTTTTGGCAATAGCAACATATAATGAGAGCAGGATAAACGCGGTTGCGTTGATCGTCATAGACGTAGTCACTTCTTCTAATTTAATATCATTGAAAAGCGCTTGCATGTCTTCAATGCTGTCAATGGCAACGCCCGCTTTTCCAACTTCACCTTCTGCCAGCGTATGATCGCTATCATAGCCAATTTGTGTGGGAAGATCAAAAGCTACACTTAAACCATTTACGCCCTGTGATAATAAATAATGATACCGCTTGTTACTTTCTTCAGCTGTGGAGAAGCCTGCATATTGCCTCATGGTCCATAACTTACCCCTGTACATATCAGCTTGGAGCCCGCGCGTGAAAGGAAACGTTCCCGGAAGTTCAATGTCCGGGGGCTTTTGATCGCCGGCCGCATAAACGGGCTTTATTTCAATTCCTGAATCAGTATAGATTTTTTTTTGTTCCATAATGAATTTTCTGCCGCCGCCACTTTTTATTTCATCAATTTTCTCGCTTCATAGTTTAATGCTTCGAGCACGATCAAATGGAGCTGACCCTTTTGTTGCTTCATCATTACATCCATCAGAATTTTATTGAGATCAAGACCTGAAGTCTCCGGAGGAAGGGCAGCCGAGACCTGGTGTATTACGAGCATTGTCTGGTCTTTCAGATTTTTTACGGACTCCCAGGCAACAGGACTTACATATATCTGTTGGGTCAGGTTGTATTCATATTCCTGTTTTATACTTTCCAGCAAAAGCAATTGCATTTCTTTGGCGTTAAGGCCGGGCTGATTGGCCCTGCTTATAAGATTTGGTAAAGCAATTCTTTCAGTAAGCATCACCAGCCGTTCATATGCCTGCAATTGAAGCGCCCTTGAATTAAATCCATCACTACCCGCTGCGGGTACTTCTTGTTTTTGTTTTCTGTTCAAAATAAAAAAAATAGAAATTGAAACAATAAAGGCTATGATTGAGATCACCAGGCTGATAGTTGCTGTATCCATTTAGATTTTATTTGATGCCAAAAGTAAGGTTAAATGGTTAGGGTTTCCCATTAAAGTCAAACTTTACAATCCAAATTTTTATTGTGATATGTAACCGGAGTTCTGCGGGTAAAATGGTTCCATTGCCGGCTACTTTTTTTAGGTTAAATTTGCATGATGGAAACGATCGCAATACCGGTAAATTTTACTGAAAGCGCATTGAGGCAAATAAAGAAATTGATGAACGAACCCGGCTTTGATACTACCCAGTTACTAAGAGTAGGCGTAAAGGGTGGCGGATGTTCGGGCCTTAGTTATGTTTTAGGATTTGATCATCCCGCTGATGGAGACACTTCATTTGAATTGAATTCGATTCAATGCATCATGAACCAGGCACATGAAATGTATTTATTCGGAATGGAAATAGACTGGGAAGATGGATTGAATAATCGCGGCTTCACTTTTAAAAACCCTAATGCAAGCAAAACCTGCGGATGCGGAACAAGCTTTTCAGTATAAGCTCCAGCCTGACCATCAACTAGAATGATGGCTAATGGCTATCGAAAATCAATAAGAAATAAAAGTACCATTAAAAATAAACCCTCCAGGTCCTGGAGGGTTTTATGATGTAACTCATTTCATTAAAGGCTATTTTGCGGTAGCTGGTTTTGATGAAGGAGTAGGAGAGGGTTTTTGTTTTACCTCTGCGATAGTATCTGCTTTGCCCAAAGGCCTTTTTCTGTCGAGATCGACAAGGATCGGTGCTGCCACAAACACAGAAGAGTAGGTACCGGTAATGACACCGATTAACATGGCAAACGCAAATCCTTTTGTTACTTCTCCGCCTACAAGGAACAATATCAATAGCGTGAGGAATACCGTTAAAGAAGTCATGATTGTACGGCTAAGCGTGTGGTTGATGGCATTGTTAATGATAGATTCCTTTGTAGCGCCTGTCATTTCCCTTGCATATTCACGAATACGGTCAAATACAATTACGGTATCATTCATTGAAAAACCGATCACCGTTAGCACCGCCGCAATAAAATGCTGGTCAATTTCCAGCGGGAATGGAACAATGGTTCGCGCAAATGAGAATACAGCAAGCGTTACCAATACATCATGCAAAAGAGATACAATCGTTCCAAGTGAATACCTCCAGTCACGGAATCGAAGAAAAATATAAAGCGAGATGATCAGTAGTGCAAATATTGTTGCCCTTTTAGCCCCTTCTTTCAGGTCATCAGAAATTGTAGGCAGTACTTTTTTAGAGCCTATTTTATACTGAGAATCAAATTTGCTGAATGAAAGTCCGGCAGGGAGATAATTTTTTAATCCATTAAAAAGTTTTACTTCCACCAACGAATCTGCCTGTGGCCTGGTATCATCAATAAGATATGAGGTAGTAATATCAAGCGTATTCAAATCCCCAAAGGTTTTTATGCTTGGAGATTCGCCAAGATCAACTTTGAGTCCATCACGGATTTTTTCTACAGGAGGTCTTTGTGTAAAGTGAATCTGGAAACTGCGGCCACCCTTGAATTCAACACCTTCATCAAAGCCATGAAAAAATGAACCGACCCCAAGAAGCAGCACCACCACAGAAATTCCGTATGCAATTTTCCGGTATTCAATAAATTTAAAATTGGCATGTTTAAATATCCTGCGGCTTACTCCCGTAAAATAATTAAGATGCTTCTTTTTATTGGTGAACCATTCAGTAACCCAACGGCTAACTAAGATTCCGCAGAATAAGGAAAGCAGGATACCGAGAATCTGTGTAGTGGCGAATCCTTTTACAGGACCTAATCCAAAAGAAAAAAGAATGATTGCTGTCAACAACACGGTAACGTGGGCATCGAGCACAGGAGGTAATGATCGCTTATACCCTTCATTTACCGCAGGGATGTATCCTTTGCCCCTGGTCAGTTCTTCTTTTATACGCTCATAGATAATTACGTTTGTATCCACCGCCATCCCAATGGTAAGTACCAATGCCGCAATACCCGGTGCCGTTAATGTTGCGTGCAATGCGGTTAATACGCCAATGGTAAAAAGAAGGTTTAGGATCAATGCGATGTTTGCGATCCAACCGCTGGTATTATAATAGACCAGCATTAGCATAAAGATCACCACAAATGAAATGGCAAATGCCTTTAATCCTCCGTTGATGGCATCTTTTCCAAGTGTAGGACCTACTACCTGTTCCTGGACAATTTTTGCGGGAGCAGGTAATTTCCCGGCTTTTAAAATATTTGCAAGATCCTGTGCTTCTTCTGTCGTAAAATTTCCACTGATACTTGAACTTCCACCGTCAATTTTATTCTGAACGTTAGGCGCCGAATAAACAATATTGTCAAGTACGATCGCAATAGGCTTACCCACATTTTCCTCAGTCATTTTTGACCAGGTTTTTGCACCACTTGCATTCATTTCCATTTTCACTTCAACCTTGCTGGTGGACTGATCAAAATCCTGGCTCGCATCTTTTACAGCCTCTCCTTCCAATCTCGCTTTCTCCTTGCCATAAGTCTTGATGGCATATAGCGGAACCCTGTCTGCTTTCCTTTTGGTTTTGTCATTCATGACAGGAATACCATACAACCAAACAACATCGGAAGGGAAAGGTGCTCTGAAAACTGGATTTTCAAGGAAACTGCGGACGATGGCACTATCTTTTATCGCAACAGTTCCAATGGCTGCAGGGTAAAAAACTTTTCCATTATCCTGCGATGGTGGTTGAAGCTGAAGATAATCGCTGATTTTCTTCTGATTGAGTTTTGATATATTCGATTTGAGAGAGTCTATTGTTTTTTTAATCTTATTGGAATCGGCACTGGCGGTAGCTTGGGTGGTGTCAATACTCTTTGTAGTATCCGTTGAGGTACCATTGATCAGGTTTTCAAAAACCTTGATACCATTTTGCCACGCACTGGCATAATCTTTATTTTGAAGCGTGTAAACTTCCCAGAATTGCAGATTCGCAGATGCCTGTAAATACTTTCTCACCCTTTCCTGGTCGCGAATGCCAGGTAATTCGACATTGATGATCTCCCTGTCCGGGTCAGGATTGATACTGGGCTGCGCAACACCAAACTGGTCGATACGATTGCTCAGTACGCGAAACGTCCTGTCAAAAGCATCTTTTGCTTCATTTCTTAATTTAGAAATGATAGAGCCATTGTCATCTGTGATCTTTATTTTATCCTGGTTGGCATTTGCAAAAATGGCGGCCAACCTTCCATTAGGACTTAATTTTTGATACTCCTCATAAAAAAGCGTGATAAAATTAGCGCTGCTGTTTGCTTTTCTTTTGTTGGCATTATCGAGCGCTTTTACGAAAGAAGGATCTGTAGAATTATTTGCCATTGATTTTAATAACCCGGTCATCTCCACCTCAAGGGTTACATTCATTCCTCCCTGCAAATCAAGACCGAGATTCAGTTCGCTTTCTTTCGCTTTCTGGTAGCTTACTGCGCCATTAAAATCATAGGTTATCGTTACATCCTTGGTGCTGTCTTCCAGGCGTTTCAAACGCGAATCATATACAGTTCTTATAGAGTCAGGATAATCATCAATGTTCTTAAATCTCTTTGACTCGGGGTACAGCGTCTGTACATATTTTTTTGCGCGGGCTTGCAATTTATTTTCATGACTGCGCACGAACCATGTAAATGAAAGCATGTAAACAGAGACAAGGACAAGGACAATCGTGAAGAAGCGAACCAGACCTTTCAGTTGCATACTAATTTCAGTTTATAATTTGCCAGCCGCTTTGTTTATCGTTTGCGGATGAGGCTTTTATGGAATTTTTTAGAGAGGTGCAAAGATAGGGTTTTCAGGCATCAAAATTCCCTTGTAAATATCGTTTTTTAACCAGTTTATAAGCTGGTTTAGCCGGATTAAAATCCAAACGGGATTAGCTCGCTGCTTTCCTTTACATTTGCGTCCGAAATTTTTATGCATGCAATTATCTCCACGTTTACAGCGATTCAGTGAACCAGAAACTTTAAAAATGGCCAAGCTCGGTCGCGAATTGAAGGCAAAAGGCATTGATATTATAGATCTGAGCCTTGGCGAACCTGATTTTAATACACCTGTCCATATCAAGGAAGCCGCAAAAAAAGCGATCGATGAAAACTGGAGCCATTATCCTCCGGTTGCAGGGTATCCCGACCTCCGTGAAGCCGTTTGCGTAAAATTGAAAAGAGACAATAACCTGGATTATAAACCTGAAAATATTGTAATATCTACAGGGGCAAAGCAAAGTCTTGCCAATGCCGTATTGGCCATCGTAGATTCGGGTGATGAAGTGATCATTCCGACTCCTTACTGGGTTACTTATTCGGAGATCGTGAGATTGGGAGAAGCGACCCCCATATTAATAAAAACTTCTGTTCATAATGGATATAAATTAACTCCCGACGAACTTGAGAAAAATATTACTGGTAAAACAAAGCTGTTCATCTTTTCATCACCGTGTAATCCGACCGGTTCAGTGTATACCAGGCAGGAACTAAAAGAGCTTTCAGATGTTTTTGAGAAACACCCGAACGTTTTCATCATTTCTGATGAGATATATGAATACATAAATTTTGTAGGTGAACATGAAAGCATTGCGCAGTTCAGCAACGTAAAGGATCGTGTCATCATCATTAACGGGTTAAGCAAAGGGTATGCGATGACGGGGTATCGTCTTGGTTATATTGCCGCTCAGGCTGATGTTGCGAAAGCCTGTGAAAAAATACAGGGACAAATTACAAGCGGTGCAAATGCCGTTACACAACGTGCTGCCATTACTGCGCTTCTTTCTGACCTGCGTCCTACGGAAGAGATGGTGACCGAATTTGAAAATCGCCGTCGGCGCGTTATGGAACTGTTGAAAGATATTCCAGGGATTGAGTGCGCGACCCCTGATGGAGCTTTTTATATTTTCCCTGTTATAAAATCTTATTTCGGTAAAAAAGATGGTGAAGCTATCATCGAAAATTCTTCTGACCTGAGTATGTACCTTCTTCATAAGGCTCATGTTTCCACCGTAGCGGGTAACGCTTTTGGAGATAATGATTGCATCCGGATCTCTTTTGCAAACAGTATGGAAAAGATTGAAGAAGGATTCAAAAGAATTAAAGTAGCCCTGGCAAAATTAACCTGAGAAACGGGTTTTAGGATATCTGATGTCTGATTTAGGATTTCTGATTTTGAGATGTTTGATTTTGTAAATTCCGCATTCACAATCTCTCCTCATAGCTCGTAGCTCAAGGCTCATAACTCTAGAATTTCTGATTTTTTGATTTCTTAGCCCACAACTTTCAACTCTTAACTCACCACTCTGAACTTTAAACTCGGAACTCGAAACTCTGAACTCTCAGCTTTTTTATTTTAATGCGTAAGCTGTAAAATTTTTTGATGAAGCTCTATTACTTGTGGGATCAGTAACTGCTGTTCATCATTCTGGAGAACAAAATCGCAGAGTTTCATTTTTACATTTTCATCCAATTGGCTTTCCATTCTTTTGATTACTTCCTCATGATTAAAATTATTTCTTTGCATAGCCCTGCTGATCCTTAATGTGACGGGCGCATAGACACCTACGACAAAGTCTAATTGTTTTGCTGCGCCTGATTCAAAAATGAGGGCGGCCTCCTTTAGTGTGTAAGGGACTTCCTGCTTCTCCATCCAACCAGCCGAATCCTTAAGCGTGACGGGATGTACCAAAGAATTCAGGAGTTCTAGCTTTAAGGGATCATTGAAAACTTTTGATGCCAGGTAAGATCTGTCCAGCCGGCCATTGGCATAAGACTGTTCTCCAAAATGTTTTTGAATAGCGGATCTTAATGCTGCATTCTCATTCATGATGCGTTTGGCAGCATCGTCAGCGTAATAAACAGGTACGCCGAGCAACTCGAAAATTTTTGCTACGGTTGTTTTACCGCTGCCGATTCCCCCGGTAAGTCCGATGCGAAGACCCATATATAAGAAGTGATAATGAAAGTTAAGAAGATTAACGATCCGGCAGTTATTAAAAGAAAAGAGGAAATTTTTTACAATTTCCTCCTGGTTACAATGCTCTTAAAATCTTGATTTTATTTTTTATCCGTTTTTCCTACCTTATTCAACTGGTTGCTCCACTCCATACTGATTGCGGATTTTTCAATTTTGATATAGCTGCCCGGGCTGACTTCGAGATTTACGGTAGCATCTTCGTTTACTTTATTGATAGTACCATGGATGCCTGCGATGGTCACTATCTTATCACCTCTTTGCAAACCTTCAACAAAACTTTTTTGGTTCTTTGCCTTTTTTGCCTGTGGCCGAATAAAAAACAGCCAGAAAACAAGGATCATCAATGGTAAAAAGATCAATGGTCCGAGACCTCCGCTACTGCTGGCTTGTAATAAATAAATGTTCATTCTTTTAGATTTGAGTTGTTATTAACTTTTTTGTACAACGATATGAAATTTTAACTCCTGGTGGACATTCCCTTTAGTATTTGAAGTTACATATATGGATTTTTCGTTAGTCCCCACATGCCCTTCAGTGGTAAATTTTGCTCTTATCGTTCCAATCTGACCGGGTAAAAAAGGTTCTTTCGGTTTCTCAACTATTGTGCATCCGCAGCCCGCGGTTACATCCTGCACAATAAGGTCCTTTGAGCCAGTGTTTTTAAACTTATAGGCTATCTCAACCTCCGGGCCTTCCTTCACCGTTCCAAGATCCTGGTAAATGGTATCGATCCATTGAATGCTGGTAAAATTGGTCGTATCCTTTGCAGGGTCCAGGGGTTGTTCCCCTGCCGTTTTTGAACTTCTCAGCTGGCAGGAAAGTATCCCCAGGGTTGCCGTAAGAATTATAAATAGCTGTTTCATGCTTTCCAGGTATTTTTTTGAGAGATGCAAAGGTAATTGCTTTCTGATTATGGGTGGTTTGTTTCTGATATTTTGTTCATTCCATTCCTTTTTTCCCCTGAAAAAATTCAGGTTTTTCTGAAATCCACTTTGTGCATTTTTCCTTCAAGCACCAGTTCTTTATGGATGTTATCCAGAATCCCGTTCACAAATTGTCCGCTTTGTGCCGTGCTGTACTCCTTGGCAAGATCAATATATTCATTGATGGTAACCTTTGGTGGAATGGTTTCGAAATAAAGAAATTCAGCAACTCCCATTTTCATCAATATCATATCCAGGAGCGCAATTCGCTCCGGGTCCCAGTTCTTAAGCTTTGGTATGATTGAACTCTCAAGGTTATCAGACTTTTCACGCACAGTTTGTAAAAGACTCTTTGCAAATTCCCATTTTTCCAGGCTGATCATTTCTTTGAAATTGTAGGTGCCCGGTTTTTGCAAATAATTTACCAGCAATTGTATCACCATTTCCCCATCATCTTCCCAGTTGCTGAAGTTTTCTTCCAGGTGTGACAGGAAAATTTCTTTTCCCAGCAAAAAGTTCTCAAAAATGAATTCTACAATTTCTTTATCTTCTTTCTTGTCCCTGTTCGGATGGGATATATATGTTTTATATTCTTTTGATTCTGCCAACTCGTGGTAAATTTTCCTGACAAGTTCTTTATCCAGCAACAATTCAGGCTTGTCTTTCTTTAAGAATTCCTTGAACGATGGATCTTCCCTGATCCTTGATATCGTTTCATTACCGGCAAGTTTTATGTTCACGTGCAGGTCGTCGTAAGTTGGCA
>Ga0193726_1000867_pt1 | contig 27359 bp, 25 predicted proteins | sample H2c1metaG_FD_144928 | JGI IMG/M metagenome (GOLD analysis project Ga0193726, IMG submission 144928) | Soil microbial communities from a riparian zone of the East river system, Colorado, United States - H2c1 | ecosystem: Environmental > Terrestrial > Soil > Riparian zone | place: USA: East River...
AATCAGAGCGGGCGACGTGGTAGCGCAGCCACTGGCTGCCGCAACATGCCTGCAAATCATGACCGGCGCGGCGGTACCTCCCGGTGCAGACGCAGTCGTAATGATCGAGCACACAGTTCGCCATGCCGACGAGGTTACCTTCGACCGTCCGGCGCATCCGGGACAGCACATCGTTCCGCAGGGAAGCGAAGCCTCGGCTGATCAGGTCGTCCTCAGGGCAGGAGCGCGACTCGGTTTTGCCGAAATGGGACTCGCCGCACAAGTTGGCGCAGTAAAACTGGTCTGCGCAAGACAGCCGCGAGTGGCGATCCTGTCAACCGGCGACGAAATCGTACTCGTAGACGAGACTCCCGGTCCATTCCAAATCCGCAACAGCAACAGCGTCTCGTTAGCTGCCCAGGTCCGCCTCGCAGGCGCTGAACCCGTCATCCTTGGCAACGCATCGGACACCAGGGAGGATCTGCGCGCCAGAATCACGCAAGGTCTGCAAGCGGACGCCCTGGTTCTCTCAGGCGGCGTTTCCATGGGGAAATACGATTTGGTGGAAGACGTTCTCAAAGAAATGGGCACACAATTTTTCTTTGACGCCGTGGCCATTCGTCCCGGCAAGCCCGCCGTCTTTGGCCTGTGCCAGAACGTCCCGGTCTTCGGGCTACCAGGGAATCCGGTGTCCACGATGGTCACCTTTGCCCTGTTTGCTGCTCCGGCCATCGACATCCTGAGCGGTGCAGAGCCCCGTGCGTTCCCGTTGCTTGAGGCCACTCTCGCAGAAGAACTAAACGAAAAGCCGGGAATGGCGCATTTCCTGCCGGCTCATGTCACTTGGCAGGGGACTCAGTCTCATGTCACAGCTCTCCAGTGGCAAAGTTCCGGCGACGTCGCCGCCGTTGCAAGATCCAATTGTTTCCTGGTCGTTCCCGCCGACCGCGACAAAATCTCCGCCGGCGAAAAAGTCTCCATCTGGCTGCGAAAGGATGTAGCGTAAGAACATCCGATGGCCAAGCTCTCCCATTACTCCAGAACCGGCCAAGTCCATATGGTTGACGTCTCCGCCAAGGTCGCTACCAAGCGCACCGCCGAAGGCCAGGCCTTCGTTAAAATGAAGCCGGCTGTTGTCCGCGCTGTGAGGCGCCTAAAAAACCCCAAGGGGAATCCCCTTGAAGTCGCCCGCATCGCCGGAATCGCTGCTGCCAAGCGCACCTCGGAATGGATACCTCTTTGTCATCCACTCCCGCTCGCGCACATTGATGTGACCGCACGCCTGTGCCAGAATGGCGTTGAACTTCGATCAAGTGTGACGACGACCGCCCAGACCGGCGTTGAAATGGAAGCCCTGGTCGCAGTTGCTGCCGCAGCCCTCACGGTCTACGACATGTGCAAAGCCATCGATAAGGGAATGGAGATCACGGACATTGTTCTCGCCAAGAAAACCGGCGGGAAAAGTGGTGATTTTCTGCGCGCAAAAGGCAAAAATTCCGGCACCAGAAAGCGTTCGCGATGAGTGCAGCCGCGAAAAGCGTCAAGCTGCTGCTGGCCGATGACAATCCACTCGTCCGCGACCTCATCGTCAGCGGCCTTGAAACTTTCTGCGAAGTGGAAGTCGCTTCTGATGGCGCCGACGCGCTCCTCAAAGTTATCGACTCGCCGCCTGACTTGATTCTTTGTGACTACAAAATGCCTGGCCTGAATGGCCGCCAGCTTTTCGAAAAACTACGCGGCCGCGAATCTACTCGCCACATTCCATTCCTGTTCATGGCCAGCCGGCCTGATATTGAAGAACGTCTACGCCCACTCGTGGATGGCGTTGAAGATTTTGTTACCAAACCGTTCTTGCTGAAAGATCTTGTCCGCATCACTAAGAAAGTTGTCGATCGCCTGCACCTGGAAAAATTGCAAAAGCGCGCTTCGCGCCCCGGCGTAATCCAGGGTCGCCTTGAAGAAATGAGCATGATCGATCTTTTGCAATCACTTGAAATGGGGCAAAAATCCTGCCGGCTGGTCGTTCAAAAAGCCGGAGAATCCGGCGAACTTTATTTTGGCAATGGCCAGTGTCGCGATGCGAAGATCGGCAGCATCGAAGGCGACGAAGCCGTCTACAAAGTCATCATGTGGACCGAAGGCGAATTCGAAATTGACTTCAACGCGGCCAACAATTCCACTCGTACTACCACCACACGCAACACTACGGGGCTGTTGATGGAAGCCATGCGTCTGATGGATGAAGCCAGCCGCGATGAAGTCGGCACCGCTTAGCACATTCGAGATTTTCAGCGCAATTGTTTGACAAGAATGGAAAACTTCAAAAGCTTTACAGAAAATCTCAGCAGGAACTTCAAATGTTGGTAGCGGTACTGACCATCAGCGACACCGTAGCGAGCGGCGAACGCGAAGACGCTTCCGGCCCTGCCGTCGTTGCCGCCTGCCGCGGCCTCGGTTGGGAAGTCACCTCCTCCTTGCGTGTCTCAGACGATCCAGCCGCCATTCGCGAACAGCTTCGCACCATCGCCGATTCCGGCCGCGTAAACTTAATCCTCACGACCGGCGGAACTGGCATCGGTCCCCGCGACAACACGCCGGAATCCACAACCGCAGTCGCCGACAAACTGATCCCCGGCCTATCTGAAGAAATGCGCCGTCGCGGTCTTGCGACTGCTCCCACGGCCGTCCTCTCGCGCGCCGTCGCCGCCACCCGCGGCAAAACCCTGATCATCAATCTCCCCGGCAGCCCCAAAGGCGCCACCGAATCCCTCGATGCCATCGCCCATCTCCTGGCGCACGCCATCAAGGTTCTGCATGGCGCCCGCCACGACTAGGAACTTCTCTTTGCCTGGGCGCGGCCTTGGTGCTGGCGACCCGCCGTCGCGAGTTCTTATTTTTTTCTTTCTCTGCGTTACCTCTTCTGCTCCTCACGCAACCCACGCGCAGACGTACCACCTCGCGCTACGGTTTCAAGTTTCTTGGTATAAGTCGGTAACCTATCCTCCAAATACAACCCCGGATCTGTAACTTTTCCTTTCGCGCTTTCGTCTACCAAACAGATGACTCGTTCGGCAAGTCGGAGGTGCCACCCATGCGGCCCGAAATTCTTGTCATTCTGCTGTTTTTTCTCCTGAATCCCTTTCGCCAAGTGTCAGCCCAGCAGCCCGCATCGCTCGTTTCCGGTAGTCAACCGCCCCAACCGTACCTCACAGTTCCACCCGGCACCAAAGTCATTCTTTCTGTGACCAGTCCCATCTGGGCCAAATCCGCAAAAATCGGCGACACCGTTTATGCCGTCTCCGTTTTTCCCGTTCCCGTCGACGGCCAAATGGCCATTCCGACCGGCACCTATGTACAAGGCAAAATTGACGCGCTCGCCCGCCCCACTTGGCGAACCAACAGAGCTCAATTTCAAATCCACTTTACAAAATTGATTTTTTCCAATGGCTATACCGTTCTCCTGTCTGACACGCCGTGGTCTTCCGCTGCCCCTGGGCAACCGTTCGCGAACGCCGACATCACAGCGGCCGCCGTTCCCGCCAGTGCCACCGCCACCGTCCTGGTACAAGTAGTGTCCCAGAGTGATCTTTTGCTCGACAATGGCGCCCAATTTGCGATGGATTTGCAGACTCCACTTTTCCTGAACTCGAAAAGCGTCGCCCAGGCGGCGCGTAGCGCAACGCCTCCGCAACTCACGCCGTATAAATCTTCAACCCGTTGTGTTCCCACGCCCGGAACTCCCGGCACATCCGATAGGGTCATCCCGGGAACCCCTGGCTCTCCCGGTACTCCTGACACGGTGATCGCGAGCGGTGTTCCGGGTGTTCCTGACACGGTCATTCCAGGCATCCCGGCCACTCCCGGGACTCCTGCCACCGTCATTCCGGGAACTTCCGGTTTCCCCGGGATCGCCTGCCCCGGACCTCCGCTCGTAGTTTCCTCGCCAAATTCCGCCAGCGCTCCCGCCGGGTCGACCACGCACAGCAGATCCATTTCCACCAGCAAAAACTACATGGTCTCGGGAAACGCCTTGCCGCGAGGCAAATACCAAATTAGCTGGACTGAACCCGGCCCCGATACCACCGTTGAATTCACCGGCCATGGCCAGAGTCTTTTCCGAGTGCCCGCCAAAATTATCGCCACTGGCAGCAAAGCCAGAATGAATGAGTTGTCTGGACGCACCAGCGCTGATGGCACCATCACCCTGCAGTCGCTCCGATTGTCCGACGAATCGACAGAATTGAATTTAGATATCAATAATCCACCTGGTTCTGAAGAAGCCACGGTAGCGCCCGCAAAGCCAGTTCAAGAGTAAACAGGAAACCATTTTCTTCATCGTCGTCTGAAGGAGAGAAAAATGCGTCTACTCGCGATCGTGCTCAGTTTCGCAGTCACCGCCGGCACTTGTGCTCAGCAGTCTCCGCCCGATTTACGGCCAGAACCCGCCACAGTCCCAGTCTTCGCTTCAGTACCGCCACAAACGAAAACGATAACAGTGCCGGCGGGCACCAAAATTCCGGTCACGCTCACCAATACAATCAGCACATCGTCCACCAAAGCCGGCGACGCGATCCGAGTCGTCACGGCTTTTCCAGTTACCGTCGAAACGCAACTCGCGATTCCCCCGGGCGTCTACGTCGAAGGGTCTATCGACAAAATTTCAAAGCGAAAGTCCGTGAATCAGGATGTACTCCGCATGCATTTTACGCGCCTTGTTTTTCCCAGTGGCTACCAGGTGGCGCTGGAAAAGGCGACCGCCATTGCCCGCGCCACGGAGAAAAAAAAAGGTGCAAACGAGTCGGCGGCGCTTCCGCAACACAACATCCCCGGCGCCATGTCATTTCAGCAGCCGCCTCCGCTTCCGCCTTTGCCACATCACGGAGTTCCCGCCGTTTTCGTGGGCGTGGCGGTCGGCACGGCGGCAATCGTCGTGGTCGCAGTTTTGGTTGGTCGCCACCGGGGACATGACGTGGTCTTCGACGTTGGCTCGCAGTTCGACCTTCTGCTTCAGAAGCCGCTGACTCTGGAAACTGCAAAGATTGCTGCGATGGCGCCGAACGCCGACTGAGCGAATATGCTTCGCTTGATTATTGAGGTACGACCGGCAACACCATTCTGGAAGCGTGCCCTTCGTCGTGGTAAATGCGAATATGGCCGGCCTGCATCTCAGCGTAACTTATTTCCGATTTTCCTGTCTGCAGGTTTCGCGAAAAATGGGGAGAAAACGCTCCCGATATTTGTACTCGAATTTTGTGGCCTGCCAAAAAACAGTTACTGGTCAGCATCCGCTGCAAATCCAGCCGGTAAATTCTTCCGGGCGCCAGCAATTCTGGTTTCGCCGAGCCAATCCGGTGGCTCGCGCGCAAAACGTCCAGTCCCGGACTCATCAAATTGAAAGCCGTCCCGTCCGGCGCAACATCCAGAACCCTTATCCACAAATCCAGATCCCGCACATCGGCCGAAAGATAAATTTCCGCGCGTAGGGGCCCGGTAATTTCCGTATCTTCGGTCAAAGCCTCCGTATCAAAGATCAATACATCATCGCGTCCGGCAAGCTTGCGGTAATCATGCGCGCCGTAGCCCCGGTAGGGATCCACGAGCGGGTTTTTCGGATCTGACAAGAATTCGGAATACCCCGCGCCCGATTTGCCGGCTCGCACTTCCAGACTTCCCACACGGGCTGAAGTCTTGTCTGCGCGCAGGAAATAATTCGTGGCAACAGCCTGCGCGAGCGGCCAGGCGCTCTCATCCCTCCAAATGTTCCGTCCCATAACAAAAAGCCGCACGGGCTTTTCGCTTTCCACTCCGTTGCCAACTCCGCGCAGGAAATGATCCATCCATTTCAAAATCAGTTCGTCATAGTCGATAGCGGAGTCGGCCGGAAATTCTCGTTCGCCGGCTTTTGTTTCCTGCTGTCCGCCATGTGTCCACGGACCAATAATCGTCCGCGTCCGCGCATGCTTTTCACCCTGCCGCGCCGCCAGCAAGCCATTGTAGTTCGTCGTAGCCCCGTCCGGTCCGTACGCTTCATCGTACCAGCCCGAGATGTTGAGCACCGCTGCATGCACACGGTCATATTTGTTCCGCAATTCCGCCCAATCCCACCAGGCGTCTTCCGGCGGATGTGCGAGCCATGTGTAATAAAACGGCGCGATCTCCCGCAAATCCGGCAACTCTCGCAGCGGAAGAAAATTCTCAATTCGCTCATGTTCCTTCTTCCAGGCGGCACCCGCCTCCTTGTACGTTTTTGGCCCAGTCAGATTCCGTCGTCGCCGCGCATCCGGCGCGATATTGCGCACGATCCAATCCAGCCACGAACCGTCAAAAACCCCGCCCGAGTAAAAGAAATTCCTGGGAGTCGAAAACGTCATCGCCGGAACCATGGCCTTCAGATGCGGCGGAGTCTCGACCGCTGCCAGCCACTGCACGGCACCCGGATACGACAACCCAAACGTCCCCACATTTCCATCGCACCATGGTTGCGCCGCCGCCCACTCAATCGTGTCGTAACCGTCGTGCCCCTCATTTTGATAAGGCAAAAACTCACCATCGGAAGCGTAACGTCCCCGCACATCCTGGATCAGCACGGCATATCCACGCGCCGCTGCCTTTGCAAATGTTTGGTACTCCGGGAGGGCAAATTGTTTTCCGTATGGCGTACGATAAATTAGAACGGGAAATTTCGTCTTGCGGGTGTCAGAGCCAGCCGGCAAGAGCAGATCTGCGCGGAGAATCACTCCGTCGCGCATGCGAATCGCGACGTCGGTTTGCAGCCTGTAAGAAGGCGCACCGTCTGCCCGCAACCGCGCAGGAGACAGCAACGCTGCCGCAATGCATAGAACCAAAGTCGCCGCCAGCGAGTCAAGAATCGAGCGTAACGGTGGTGCGGTCATGAACGTCCCCCAGGACTTCAACCTGCGCGCTCTTGCGCACGGCATTGTACCCGAAGCTGCGAAGAAACGGTGGTTGACGCGCCTGCGCGTCTCGTCAACAATGATTGCACTATGGCCAAAAAGCTTTCTGATAAAAAACTCGCCGTCCTCGGCATCGGAAAATTGGGCAGCATTTTACTGCGCGCGTATCTCAAGCAGGGGCTCTTCCATCCCAAACGAGTAACGGCCACGGTGAAACATCCGGAAAAAGCCGCCAAACTTGCAAAGGAACTGGGCATCTCTGTCACGACGGAAAATCGTAAAGCCGCCCATGGCGCCGACATCATTCTGCTTGGTGTGAAGCCTCAGGTAATCGGCGAAGTCCTGAAAGAAATTGCCCCGGAGTTGGACGAAAAAACTCTGGTAATTTCTGTCGCCGCATCCGTACCCACGAGTTACATTGAGCAACGCCTGGGCGGCAAAGTGCCGGTCGTTCGCGTGATGCCCAACACCTGTTCCGTGGTTGGCGCCGGCATGGCGGGAATTTGTCGCGGCGCAACCGCTACGGCAGAGCACGTCGAAATGGCCCAGGCCATGTTTGACGCCGTCGGCCGTACCGTAGTCGTCGACGAAAAAAACATGGACGCCGTTACCGGCCTCTCCGCCAGCGGACCCGCTTTCGCCTACATCATTCTCGAATCGCTTGCTGAGGCCGGTGTAAAGGTCGGCTTGCCCCGCGATATTGCCACTCTTCTCGCCGCGCAGACCATGAAAGGCGCAGCCAGCGTGGTTCTTGAGACCGGCGACCATCCCGCGCTGCTTAAAGACTCCGTCACCACTCCCGCCGGATGCACCATCGACGGCATCATGGAACTCGAAGAAGGCAAACTCCGCGTCACCCTCATCAAAGCCGTGGTAAAAGCCACCCACCGCGCGGGCGAACTCCTGTTCGAAAAATAACCAGGTTTACGCGCAGTGCCACGTTGTGGAGAGTGCAGCGCCCTGAGTTTGAGCGGGCGAAAGCAGTGCGCGAGATTTTTGGCGCTTGCCGCAACCTGGACTAAACCGTTTCCTGCGCGGCCAACCGATTCCCGCGCCAAAATACCAGAAGTGCCCACACCAAGACCGCGACACTAAAAAGGCACACTCCATTCCAGTGCGCGATCCGCCAGCTCCATGCGCCCAACAGCGATCCGAGCGAGCCGCCAATAAAATAACTAACCATATAAAAAGTATTCAGCCGGCTCTTCGCTTCCGGCGCCAGTTTATAAATCCGCGCCTGATTTGAAACATGCCCCGACTGAATCCCCAAATCCAAAAACACCACGCCGACAATGAGCCCAAACAGCGTGCGGCCCAGAACCGCCAGCCAGACAAACGAAAGAAACGTAATCAATACAGAAATGCCGAGTGTATAGCGCGGCCCATGGCGATCCGCCATGCGTCCCACAATCGGCGCACCCGCCGCACCTAACGCGCCAACCAATCCAAACATTCCTGCCACTTCGCTTCCATAGTGAAACGGTGGAGTTTCGAGCAGAAACACGAGCGTCGTCCAGAACGCGCAGAACACGGCAAACAAGAGCGCGCCCAGCAACGCCGACTCGCGCAGTGCCGCGTGCTCCTTCGCCAAACGCAAAATGGAACGCAGCAGTTGCGGATAGGGAAGTGATAGCTCCGGCTCGCTGCGCGGCAAGAAGAATCGAATGCTGAACAAAAGCACCAGCATCACGCCGGCCGCGATCCAATAGACTGCGCGCCAGCCAAAATGGGCTCCCACAAATCCGCTAAACGTCCGTGCCAGAAGTATTCCGAAAAGCAGTCCGCTTAAAACCGCGCCCAGCACGCGTCCCTGCTCTCGCTGCGGAGCAAGATGCGCCGCGAACGGCACAAATACGTGTACATTCGCTCCCGTCGACCCGATCATGAAGCACGCAACACCCAGCCAAACGGCGTTCGGCGCTGTAGCGAATAAAGTCAGCGCCACCGCCGCCGCCATCAGCAATGCGATGATCAGCGCACGCCGCTCGTGTGTATCGCCGAGAGGCACAAACAGCAGCATTCCAAACGCTGTGCCGATCTGGCTGAGCATCGCCAGCACTCCAGCCTGCGTAACCGACAAGCCAAAATGTTGCGCAATCTGCGCTAGTAGCGGCTGAATGTAATACCCGTTGGCGACCACCAGCCCGACGCTCACAGACATGAACCACACCGTCCGCGCTGGTACCGAAGGCGGCTCTGCAGACACGCGGCCCTCGCTCAATTCCGCTTGCGCAGCAGGCAATATCGCAATCCTTTGAGTGTCCGGCGGCATTGTAGTTGGATGCAGATCCGTCCGGCTCCAATACATTTTTCGGAGCAAAAAATATTCCACCTAAACGGCACTTAGCCCTTACTATATCGTGTCGAGCATGGCGAATGGCAACGTCCGCTTTGCGGGTCGTGTCAGGTCCGCCGGCCTTTTGGCAAAACCGCTCTTAGAAGGAAGTCGCCTAGCGCATGGAAAAAGCCGCATTCTACCTCCTGACAACAATTGTTCTTCTCTGCGCCGCAATTGCTGTTACCCGGCGCAACGTTACGCACGCGGCGGTGATCCTGGGAACTGCTCTTTTTGCCGTCGCGGGTATTTTTCTTCTGCTGCATGCAACTTTTCCGTTCATTTTGCAGCTGATTCTGGTTATTGCCCTCGCCGCCGCTGTTTGGGGATCCGCGGGCACCGAGAACAATGCACTACCGGCCAACCTTGGCGAACAGCGATCCTCCAGAGCCAGGCTCGTTGGAGTGGTCATTACACTCCTCTTGGTAGTGCACGTTGTATTCACTGTTTATTGGGGGCCCCGGCTCGCCCCACGCGGTTTGCTCCTTCTTGCTGCGGCCTCCCCTGCGGCCCAAACGCTCAAGATGGCGGAGGTTTGGCGTTCTCTTTTTCAAAACTATTTGCTGCCGTCTGAAATTATCGTTGCGCTGCTGCTCGTCGCTGGGGTTGCCCGCAACGCCATTCACAGGAAGGACATCTGATGCAACTGTTTTCCGTCAGCCATTATTTCTTTCTAAGCGTCGGACTTTTCCTCATTGGCGTGGCAGGCGCGCTCCTTAGGCGCAACCCCGCCGTCGTCGCCATGTCCATCGCCTTGATGGCGACGGCCGCGGCCATCAACTTCGCAGCATTTTCGCGGTTTTTCGGTGATCCCGCGGGACAAGATTTTTCTTTCATGCTGACCTTCGTCGCGATCGCAGAAGCCCTCGTTTTCATGGCTCTTCTGGCGAAATATGCGAAGACCGGCGCTGCTGTCCCCACGCCGCAATCCCCAACTGCACCGCCACTCGAGCAACAACCTGCGCCAACGGATTCCGCCGAATGAACCTTCCGACACTCAATGCCATCCGCAGCTATCTCCAGGGCGACGGCTCGGTAATACTTCCGGAAATGGAGCTGGTTCTTTTCGGGCTGGGCATTCTCGTTATCGACTTCTGGGTCCAGCAGAAAGAAAAGTACTGGAACGCCGCACTGGCCCTTGCGGGCACCATCTTCAGCGGCATGACGCTGTGGATGCTCCGCGGCCAACTCGCCACCCGAGGCGACCTGATCGGTTTCCACGAAACCGCCATCGTGGACTCGTACTTCCTTTTTTTCTCCGCCCTTTTTCTAATCGTCGCTGCGCTGGTAATCCTTCTTTCCATCCGCTATCTCGAACTTGAAAACGAGCAGCGTGGTTCCTACTACGCGCTAATTCTTCTTGCCTGCGCCGGAATGATGCTCATGGTCTCCGGTATCGACCTGCTGGTCATTTTTCTCGGCATCGAAACCATGGCGCTTGGGTTTTTCGCTCTTGCAAATTACGCGAACCGCGAAAAGCAGCCCGGAGTTGCGCTCCAGTACGCGTTAACCAGCGCCTTCAGCTCCGCCCTCATGGTCTTCGGTTTTTCGCTCCTTTACGGGCTCAGCGGCTCAACCAACATTGGAAGAATTGCCTCCGCTCTCGCCCAACACAGCGATCTGGTGCGAGCTCTGGCGCTCAGCCGCGAACACGGCGCTCCCGCCGAACAGATGCGCCAACTCATTCAGGAGCGCATCCCCATTGCGTTGCAATTTGACCCACACGCTTTGCAGTTCCTGCCGCTCGCCGCCCTGCTGCTGGTCGCTGCCGGGGTATTCTTCAAACTCTCCGCAGCTCCTTTCCACCTCTGGTCGTTCGCCGTTTACCGGAATTCGCCCACTCCCATCGCAGCATTTCTCAGCGCCGGCTCAGTCGCCGCCGCGCTCTCCGTGTTGCTGCGTTTGCTGATGACCATTTTTGCTTCCTTCCAGCAGCAATGGCTCTATCTGCTCACAGCCGTCGCTGTGCTCTCGATTCTTTGGGGTGCCGTAGGCGCACTGCGCGAGAGCAATCTCAAGCTCCTGGTCGCCTATGCGACAATCTCCCAGGTCGGCTGCATTCTCCTGGGTATGGTCGCCGGCAATGAAGCTGGTTTGACCGGCATAACCTTCTATCTTTTTTCCGGCTGCTTCACGCTGGTCGGAACTTTTGCAATCTTGATCGTCCTGCGGCAGAACGAGGGCGCCGCCGAGACCCTTTCCGACCTCGAGGGCTTGTTCTGGCGCCACCCCGCCGTCGCGTTTCTCCTGGCCGTTTTTGTTTTTTCTTTCACAGGTGTTCCCGGCACGTCCGGATTCCTCGGCAAGTACTATATTTTTAAAGCGCTGCTTGAAACAAAACACAAACCGTTCGTGGTTGCCGCGCTGATCTGCCTGCTGCCGTCCCTATTCGCGCTTGCAAGAATCCTTCTGCCAGTATTCAGAAAGCCCTCGCCCGACGCGCGACAGCTTCCGCACCCAGCCATGAATAGTGCCGAAGCGGTTGTTCTCGGGATCTGCGTGTTTGTAACCATCGCCGCAGGCTTGTATCCTGATCCGTTCCTAAGATTGGCCCGCTATGCCTTCGGACAATAATCCGCCTAAACCTTCACCCAGTGACGAGCCGCGTGCGCCGGTTGCGGAAAAAGCCCGCGCAGCCTCCAACGCGGTGGCCATGGCCATGGAGCTGCCATTCATCTTCGTGGGGGCCGTCATTGTCGGCGGCTTTCTCGGATACCTGCTCGATGGCTGGCTGCACACCAAGCCTATTTTCATGATTGCTCTGGGCTTGGTCGGATTTATTGCTGGCCTGCGCGATGTCTTGCGGCGAATACCCTCCAAATGACGGGCCAGCCTGACGCCGGACTGCCGGGCGCCGCGACCGAGCGCCGTATCTCCTGGCTTACGCCGGCTCTGGGCCTTGCTGCCGGAGTTCTGGTGGGTGTTTTCTGCGACCGAGTGTGGGGCTTTGGTGTCGCCATAGGCGGCCTGCTGGCCTGGCTGAATTTTCGCTGGCTTAAACGCGGTTTGGATGTGTTCCTGACAGCTTCCACAGCCCAGGAAGGCCGCACACAGCCTGCCGTTCCGCTCGCCACCTACTTCGCTGCTGCGTTTCGCTACGTCTTGCTCGGCTTGGCCATCTATGTTATTTTTATCTATCTTAAAGTTCCCGTTTTGAGCATGTTAGTCGGGTTATTTGCCTTGGGAGCCGCAACCATTGCGGCCAGTTTGTACGAAATCTTGCGTCCAGCGGACTAGGGAGCCGGGCCGCGCTGCGGCCACACCAAAGATGGAAGAGCACATAAGTATAGTCACGCAGTACATCAATCATTTTTTTGGTCACGCTGCCTTGGCGCTGCTCGCCGCGCTGCACATCAAGCCGAATCATCCCGAACTGCCCATCCCCGAGCATGTCTCGATGGCACTCGTAGTCTTAGTCATTGGCACGGTTCTGGCCCTACTTCTGCGCGCTCGGCTCTCGGTTGAAAATCCCGGTGCCACTCAGCAAATCGCGGAAGGCCTGCTCACCAATCAAGTGGGCTTCGGTATAAAAGATCTCCTGGAAGAAAACGTCCATCACGGCGCCGCCAAGATGGTTCCATTGGTCGGCTCTATCTCGATTTTCATATTGCTGTCAAACCTGCTGGGAATCATTCCAGTTTTTTCATCTCCCACGTCAGAAAAAACTGTTCCTCTTGCCTGCGCGACTCTTACATTCTTGTACTTTAACTACTACGGTTTTCGCCATCATGGTTTGGTGCGTTATCTGCTTACTTTCGCAGGTTCGCCCAAGTCTGTAGGCGACTGGATACTGGCAGTTCTCCTTTTTCCCGTCGAACTTGTAAGCACTCTGGCGCGTCTTCTGTCTCTGACAGTCCGTCTGTGGGCCAATATCGTTGCCAGCGAACTGATTTACGGAGTGTTTTTGAGCTTACTGACTGCCGCCGCGTTAGGTGCTTGGACAAAATCCTCAGTTCTAGGAATTATCGTCGCTGTATTCCCAGCAATCATTCCGGTTGCATTCATAGGGCTACATATCTTCGTTGCAGTCATTCAGGCCTATATCTTCACAGTGCTGCCATCTGTCTATCTCGGCATGGCAACCGCCGACGAGCACTAACGACTGTTGTTGTGCCGCTTCAGTGTGAGCCCGGCTGCACGGTGTCCGGGAACCACCGCCTGGCGGCTATCTAAGGAGAAGAAATGAAAAAGTTGTCTGCAATTCTGTTGGTACTTGTAGCAGTGATGTTTGTCGCTCCCGCGGCTTTCGCGCAGGAGGCAGCGGGAACTTCCAACCACAACGCCGGCTTGCTCGGCATTGCCGCATGCTTCGGCATGGGCATCGCTGCGCTCGGCGGCGCGCTCGGCCAGGGCAGAATCGCTGCCGCAGCGTGTGAAGGAATCGCCCGTAATCCCGGAGCAGGCGGAGCGGTTCGCGCAGCTATGATTCTCGGGCTGGTGTTCGTTGAAACCCTCGCGCTGTTTACATTCCTTATCGTCGTCTTGAAGGTCAAGTAGCACTCCCTCTGGAAAAACGATTTGTGCCATTTCCGAGCGGCCCGGAACCAAAATTTCCGGGCCGTCCGGTTTTTAACTGGTCTCGGCCGCACCCGGCAGGTCCCTCACGCTCGCTAGCTGCCCCCATCGATTGACCTATCTATAGTGTTTTAAATCACTTGCCCTGTCCGCGGAAAATAACCACCATCTCTGCACCCTTTTTCTTGCCGCCACATCTATTAGACGGTTGTCTAAATATCGAATCAAGGTTCTCGAAGGAAAGGGAGATTATCATGTCGAAACTTCAAGGCAAAGTAGCCGTCGTCACCGGTGCTTCAAAGGGCATTGGCGCAGCCATCGCCAAAGCATTGGCCGCCGAAGGCGCTTCGGTCGTCGTAAATTATTCGTCCAGCAAAACAGGCGCGGACCAAGCCGTCGCCGAAATCACTCGTAAGGGCGGCAAAGCCGTCGCCGTGCAAGCCGATGTCTCGAAACAGGCCGACATCACCAAGCTTTTCGCGGAAACCAAAAAGGCCTACGGCCACGTCGATATCCTCGTCAACAATGCGGGAATCTACAAGTTCGCTCCGCTTGAACAAATCGACGAGACCCACTTTCACTCCATTTTCGATCTCAACGTCCTCGGCCTGCTGCTCACCACGAAAGAAGCGCTGAAGCACTTCACTCCGGAAGGTGGCAGCGTCATCAACATCGGCTCCGCGATCAGCAGCTTGCGTCCAGCCAACACCGCCGTATACACGGCCACCAAAGGCGCAGTCGACACCATCACCGGCACTCTCGCCAAGGAACTTGCCGGCCGTAAAATTCGCGTGAACTCCATCAACCCCGGCATGATCGTCACCGAGGGCGTTGAATCCGCGGGCTTTCTGGGTACCGACTTTGAGAAAGGCGTGCTCGCCCAGGCCCCGCTCGCCCGTCTCGGACAGGTCGACGATATCGCCCCCACGGCGGTGTACCTCGCTTCGTCCGATTCGAAATACATGACCGGCGAAACCCTGCTCGTCTCCGGCGGACTTCGCTAAGCAGCCGTCTCGCAGCAGAGTCGTCCCAAACGCAGCGCGCCCGGCCACACCTCTCTGGTGGCCGGGCGTTTGCTTTTTGCAGAATTCCTGTCCTAGAATTCATCCATCTTTCGCCCTGCTCTGGGCATCGATAAGGCATCACCGAAGGAGCGACCCTAGACGTACCACGCATAAGACGGAGAATTCACATGGGCAAACTCACTGGAAAAGTTGCTGTAGTAACCGGCGCATCCAAAGGCATCGGAGCCGGTATCGCCATGGCCCTGGCCGCCGAAGGGGCCTCTGTCGTCGTCAACTATGCGACGAGCAAGGAAGGCGCGGATAAAGTCGTCGCCAGTATCACCGGCAAGGGCGGCAAGGCCCTCGCCGTACAGGCGAACGTTTCAAAGCAAGCGGATATCACCAAACTTTTCGCCGAAACCAAAAAGGCTTACAGCCGCCTCGACGTGCTAGTAAACAACGCCGGCATTTACAAATTCTCGCCTCTCGAACAAGTGAATGAAGAAGATTTTCATTCACATTTTGACCTGAACGTTCTCGGTCTCCTCCTCACCACCAAAGAAGCGCTCAAATACTTCGGCCCGGAAGGCGGCAGCGTGATTAACATTGGCTCAGTCGTCAGCCGGATCACGCCTCCGCTCAGTTCTGTCTACAGCGCCACGAAAGCCGCAGTGGATGCCATCACCGGTGCGCTCGCAAGGGAACTAGGTCCGCGTAAGATCCGCGTGAATTCCATTAATCCCGGAATGATTGCCACCGAAGGACTCGAATCTGCGGGCATTAAGGGCAGCGACTTTGAACGGGGCACCATCGCACTTTCCCCGCTCGGCCGTATCGGAGCTCCCGACGACATCTCCCCAGCCGCTGTTTTCCTGGCCTCCTCCGACTCCCAATTCATGACCGGAGAAATCCTGCTCATCGCGGGCGGCGTTCGTTAGCCGCAATCGATTCGTCCTGCGCGTCGCGGCGCAAGCCGAACCAGCCGGCGAAGGTTGAAATTCAGGCGGCCTCGGCGCACCGGACGCTCTGTCAGTTGAAGGAGCGCGAGCCAATCAGCGTTTGTTGCAGGATGAAGTGCAGGATGTGGTTGGGGAACAGACCGAAGTAGATTGTGCCGATGGCCGTGATGGCCAGAACACAGTTTACCGTTAGCGGGAAGCGCATCGGTCCGGCGGCGGCGAGTTCTGCGCTGGGCTCGCGCATGTACATCACGACGATGAGCCGCAGGTAGTAATAGGCTCCGATGACGCTGTTAATGCCCATGATTACGGCCAGCCAGATGAGATGCGAACTGACGGCGGCCTTGAAAATGTAGAACTTTCCGAAAAAGCCGGCGGTCACCGGCAGTCCGAGCAGCGAAAGCAGGAACAGCGCGAGCATGGCGGCCACTACCGGCTGGCGCGTGCCGAGACCCGCATAGTCATCGAGGGCGACGTTCTTTTCGCCAGCGCCGCCAAGTTGCGCAACGATGGTGAACGCGCCGATCTTTACAAGGGCATAGCTGAGCAGGTAGAACAGAACTGCGGCGTAAGCCGGAGCGGCATCTCCGTCTCTGGCCAGAAACGTGACAGCGGCAAAGGCCACCAGCAGGTATCCGGCATGCGCAATCGAGCTGTAAGCCAGCAGGCGCTTCACGTTGGTCTGCACCAGCGCCCCGAGGTTACCGGCAAACATGGTCAGAATCGCGAGGAGCCAGAAAGCCCAGAACCAGTAATGTGTGGCTTCGTGAACTGAAGCAAAGATGCGCAAGAGCAGCGCAAAAGTAGCCGCCTTGGGACCAGCGGAGAAGAGCGCCGTTACCGGAGTCGGCGCGCCTTCGTACACATCCGGAGTCCATATCTGGAAAGGTGCCGCGGCAACCTTGAAGGCCAGGCCGATCAGAATCAGCGAAAGGCCCAGCTTCAGAAGCGTGCTGTTCCAGTCGGCGCCGTCCATGCGCGTAAGATTGGTGGTCCCCGTTGCGCCGTACAGCAGCGCGATACCGTAGAGAAAAAACGCCGTGGCGAAAGATCCGAGCAGGAAATATTTCATCGAAGACTCGCTGGATTTCAGCGAATCGCGGCGATATCCAGCCAGCACATAACTCGAAATCGAACTCATCTCCAGACCGATGAAGGCAGTGAGCAGTTCTTGTGCCGAAGCCATGACGCCCATTCCCGCCGTCGCGAAAAGCAGCAGGGCATAGAACTCTGGAAAGTCCAGTTTTTCCCGATGCAAATACGGTCCTGCTGCCAAAATCACCAGGAAGGCAATCACGCCTAGAAGCGCCTGAAAGAACACGCTGAAAGTATCTGCTTGCACCAGTCCGCCAAAGCCCACACCGCCCGTGGTGCGCACCCAAACCGTGCCCGCGATGCCAAACCATGCGCCCACCAGGGCGAGAAACGTGAAGAAGTGCTTATTCTTGACAAACGGCTGCAACAGCATGATCAGAGTGGCAAAACCGCACCAGAGCAATTCTGGCAGGACGCGATAGAGATCTTCGGTGCGCAGAAACGAAGGCATTTAGCGGGTTCCGACCCTTTCCACGGGAGTTTGTTGGCTGGCCTCTGGCGCCGCAGCCGACGTTCGTGCCGGTTTTCCTGCAGGCGTTGCTGCTTCGTAGGCCCGGGCGGGGCGCTTCATCTCCTCGAGAACCGTCTGGCTCGCGGCCGCGGTGCGGTTCGTGATGTAGACCGAGCCGATGCCCATCCACAGCGTCACGACAGCCATGGTGAGGAGGATGAAGCGTTCGCGGGCGCTGGTATCCGGCAGCTCCGCGTTTCTCTTGTGCGTGATGTCGCCGAAGAACACGCGCTGATAGGACCACAGTAGGTAGCACGCGGACAGAATCACTCCGAGCGCGGCCCAGGCGGCCCATTGCCAGTGCGTCTGATACGTGCCGAGCAGGATCAAATATTCGCCGACAAAGCCGTTCAGAATTGGCAAGCCCAGTGACGACAGCGCGGCAAACAAAAAGAAGGCAGCGAGTTTCGGCATCGGTGTGGCCAGCCCGCCAAACTCGGAAATTTCAAACGTGTGGCGGCGGTCGTACAACATGCCGACAAGCAGGAAAAGCGCGCCCGTCGAAATGCCGTGCGCCAGCATCTGGTACACCGCTCCCTGCATGGAAATATTCTGGAACGCAAAGATGCCCAGGACCACAAAACCCAAGTGGCTGACGCTGGAATAGGCGACGAGTTTTTTGAGGTTGGGTTGAACCATGGCGACAAGCGCGCCATAGATAATTCCGATGATCGCCAGTGTCGCGACATAGGGCGCGGCTCGGTGCGCGGCGTCCGGGAAAAGCGGCAAACAGAAGCGCATCATTCCGTAGGTGCCGAGCTTCAGAAGCACGCCAGCCAGCATGACCGAGCCAGCCGTCGGCGCTTCCACGTGGGCATCGGGCAACCAGGTGTGCAGCGGGAACAGCGGAACTTTGATGGCGAACGCCACGAAGAAAGCCAGGAACAGAAGAATTTCCGTATGGCTGTTCAGCACCAGACTGCCGGTTTGCAGAGCGTATTGAATGACGGGAAGGTCAAACGTGCCGGTAACACTGTACAGCCAGATGATGCCGATCAGCATCATGGCCGAGCCGGCCATGGTGTAGAGGAAGAATTTTACGGCAGCGTAAACGCGGCGCTCATGGCCCCAGATGCCGATCAGGAAGGCCATCGGAATGAGCATTACTTCCCAGAAGAGAAAGAACAGGAACAGGTCGAGTGAGAGAAAAACGCCTACCACGCCCACTTCGAGCAGCAGGATCATTACAAAAAATTCTTTTACGCGGTGATGAACGCTGCTCCAGGACGCGAGAATTGAAATCGGCGTGAGGAAGGTTGTGAGGATGACGAGAAACAGGCTCAAGCCGTCCACGCCGAGATGGTAGTGAATGGCCGGATCTTTGATCCAAAGGGCAAACTCTTCGAGCTGATATCCGGGAGCGAACCAGGACGTTCCGCGGAACATGAGAAGTGAAAAGATAAGTTCAAACACCGAGACCAGCAGCGCGACCCAGCGGATAAATTTATGGTCCTCGTTATCTAGAATCAGCAGGGCCAGCGCGCCGAGAGCGGGAAAGAAGACCACGACCGAGAGCAGGTGTCCGCCCAGCATTAGCGCACCATCCCAACGACTGCTTTGGCAGGGTCGTTGCTGGGCCAGAAGAAAATGATGGCCAGAATCAAGACGGCTCCGACGACCACCCAAATGGCGTAACTGCGCGTGTTGCCGGACTGCATGTGGCGTGCCCCGTCGCCGGTGGCTGCTGTGCCGCTGGCGATGCCGTTCACCGCGCCGTCGATGAGTTGCACGTCGACAGTCTTCCAAAGGATCTTGGTGGACATCCACAGGAGCGGGCGAACGATCACGGCCGCATAAAGTTCATCGACGTAATATTTGTTGAGCAACGTAGTGTAGACGCCGTTCATGGATTTGGCGATACCGTCGGCCTTTTTCGGCTGGCGCAGGTAGAGCCAGAACGCGACGAGGAGCCCGATGGTGGCGGCAACTACCGCAACGATGGCCAGCGTGATTTCCAGAGAGTGCGCCGCGGCTTCGCCCGCTGCGGCAGCGCCTTCCGGAGAGCCGAAAACGGGAGCCAGAAATCTTGTGAAATAGTCGGTGCCGCCCCAGAAGGCGGGTGCCGCAACCCAGCCGCCGGCGACAGACAAAACGGCGAGAAGTACGAGCGGGCCCAGCATGCTCCACGGCGATTCGTGAACGTGGACGTGATGCTCGTCATATCTTTGCTGGCCAAAGAAGGTGAGGAAGACCAGGCGGAACATGTAGAACGATGTGAGCAGCGCGGTAAGCAGTCCGAGGCCGTAGAGAATGTGGCCGGCATTCGGTCCGCCGCTGGTGCTCTCAAACGCGCTGAGCAGGATGGAGTCTTTGCTGAAGAATCCGGCAAGCGGCGGGAATCCGGCGATGGCCAGCGTGGCGATAAACATCGTCCAAAAGGTGTATTTGATTTTCTTGCTGAGACCGCCCATGTGGCGCATGTCTTGTTCGCCGCCCATGGCGTGAATAACGGAGCCCGCTGCGAGGAACAGCAGCGCTTTGAAGAAGGCGTGCGTCATCAGATGGAAAATGCCGGCGGAAAACGCTCCGACGCCGCAGGCCAGAAACATGTAGCCGAGCTGGCTTACGGTTGAGTACGCGAGAACTTTCTTGATATCGGTCTGCACCAGGCCGATCGTCGCCGCAAAAAGAGCGGTGGCGCAGCCGACAATGGCCACGACGAGCATGGCGGTTGGCGCGTGCTCGAATAAAACATGAGAGCGGGCCACCACATACACGCCGGCAGTCACCATCGTTGCCGCATGAATGAGAGCGCTGACGGGCGTCGGGCCTTCCATGGCGTCGGGCAGCCAGACGTAGAGCGGAAGCTGCGCGGATTTTCCGCAAGCGCCCATGAAAATCAGCAGGCAGGCGACGGTGAGCGTGCCCAGCTGGCCGGTCGGTTCAACGGACCAGTTGTGAATTGTTTCGCTGGTAAAAATGGCGTCGAAGTCCAGGGTTCCAAAAACTTTGAAAAGCAAGAACATGCCAAGCATGAAGCCGAAATCGCCGATGCGATTGACGATAAACGCTTTTTTGCCGGCGTCCGACGCGGATTTTTTCAGGAAGTAAAAGCCAATGAGCAGGTAGCTGGCGAGTCCGACGCCTTCCCAACCGACAAAAAGCAGCACATAGTTCGCGGCGAGAACCAGAATCAACATGAAGAACATGAACAGATTCAAGTAGGAGAAGAAGCGGTAGTAGCCGGCTTCATGCGCCATGTACCCGGTGGAATAAATGTGAATCAGGAAGCCGACGCCAGTTACAACGAGGACCATGATGACCGTGAGCTGGTCCATTTGCAGGTCAAAGCCGGCGCGGAAACTTCCCGCGGCGATCCAGGTGAAAAATTCCCTGTGAAACGGTTGCTGGCCGCGGCCGAAAAATTCGCGGACCGCTTCAAGCGCAGCGAGCAGCGAAAGACCCGTGGCGCTGAGGGCCACGGTGTTGACGATTTTATTGGGCCACTTGGCGCCCAGCAGGCCGTTGATGGCCGAGCCGAGCAGCGGCAGCAGTATGACGATCCACAGATGATCGAGTATCGGCTGAGGTTGCATTAGAGTTTTAGCAAGTCCACACGCTCAACGTTCAACGATTTCCGGTTGCGCGCAATCAGGATGATGATTCCCAGACCAACGGCCGCTTCCGCGGCCGCTACCACGATAACGAAGAGCACAAAGATCTGCCCGTCGAGTTTTCCGGTGGCCTGGCTGAAGGCGACGAAGGCCAGATTGACGGCATTCAGCATGAGCTCGATGGACATGAAAATTGTAATGACATTGCGTTTGAACACGAAAGCCAGGACCCCAAGCCCGAACAGGATGGCGCTCAGGACAATGTAGTAATTTGTCGGGACCATTTAGTTTCTCTCCCGATGCGCGAGAACGATTGCGCCGAGAACGGCGACCAGAATCAGGAACGACGTTAGCTCGAACGGATACACAAAATCCTTGAAGAGCATGGAGGAGAGGTCTCGAGTCGAAGCGATTTGGCCGCTCTGCATCGTGCTTTGCACCGTGCTGGTAGAGCGGACGAGGGACGCGGCGATAAATCCGGCGAGGGCGACGGTCAGGAGTAGCCCCGGAGGCCCCGCCATCTTCGAGATGCTGGTGTGCTCCTCGACACCGGCGTTAAGAAGCATGATGACAAAGATAAAGAGCACCATGATGGCGCCACCGTAAACGATAATTTGCACGGCAGCGACAAATTCAGCGCCGAGGAGCAGGTACAGACCGGCGAGCGCGACCATGACGACGATGAGCGAGAGCGCGCTGTGAATCGGATGCTTTTGCAAAATCAGACTGGCCGCGCCCAAAACGGCGATGGCCGCGAGAACGAAAAATACGGCGAGTTGCGGGGTCATTTCGCACCCCACATCAGAATCGCAAACGCCGTGATGATGACGTTAGCAATCGAAACGGGCAGGAGGAACTTCCAGCCAAAAGCCATGAGCTGGTCATAGCGGAAGCGCGGAAGCGTGCCGCGCATCCAGACGTAGACGAAAAGGAAAACGAAAATCTTGGACAGCAGCCAGAACGGTCCCTGAATGTAAAGATTGACGACCGGAAGCGCGAGCAAAACGGCGCCAATGGCCACAAAAGCGGTCCCCAGTCCGGGCAAAATGATTTTGCCAAAAATCGTTTCGTAGTGAATGCCGTCCCAGATGACCCACAGGCCCGCGGGAATGAGAATGAGCGAAGGCAAGTAGTGGGTGAACGTCCAGGACGCGGGGAAAGGAGATAGCCAGCCCCCGAAGAACAGGATGGAGCAGAGCGCGGAGACCGTGATCATGCTGGTGTATTCCGCAATGAAAAACATGGCGAACTTGAAGCTGGCGTACTCGGTGTGGAAGCCGGCGACGAGTTCGGATTCGGCTTCCGGCAAATCAAACGGCACGCGATTGGTTTCGGCAACGGCGGCGATGAAGAAGCAGATGAAGCCGAGAATTTGCGGGAAAATGTTCCAGCCCAAGATGCCGAGTCCCGGATGACGGGGATTGAACTGCGCGTTGATGATGTCCTTGAGATTGAAGCTGCCGGCCAGAAGCAGTACGCCGACAACGGACATGGTGAGAGCCAGTTCGTAGGAAATCATCTGCGCCGAGCTGCGCAACCCGCCGAGCAGGGAATATTTGCTGTTCGATGACCATCCAGCGAGCGCGACGCCGTAGACCCCGAGCGCCGTAATGGCGAAAAGGCCGAGGATCCCGATATTGATATCAGGGGAAACGATACCCAAATAGATTTTGTGCCCGAATAACAGAATGGGATCAGGCCCGAAAGGGATCAGCGCGATCGACGTGAGCGCCAGCGCCAGCGCCAGAAGCGGAGCGAGGTAATAGGTAAATTTATCAACGCCAGCGGGCGTGGGGTCTTCTTTGAAAAGGAATTTCACGCCGTCGGCTAGCGGCTGCAGTAAACCGTGCGGTCCGACGCGGTGCGGGCCCCAACGCGATTGCATGTGCGCGACGACTTTGCGCTCAAACCAGGTGAGATAGGCGTTGACGGTCAAGACGATGAACATCAACAAAGCAATCTTGACGACAGTAATGATGAGTTCGGCGTTGGCTTGGAGAAAAGGAATCACGGCTTGGCTTCGGCCTCCGGCAGGGATTCCATCATGGTGCAGTAGCGGCCGAGGGTGCCGCTGGTAAACAGCGTGTCGTGCGCGGAGCGGATCAGGCCCAGGGGAACGTCGTAGGGAGCGTGACCGTTGCGCGAGAAACTGATTTTGGTCGGTTCGGCGCCGCCCGTCAGCAGGCCCGCGGGGTGCACGTCATAGCCGGGTACGGTTTTGCGAATCTCTTCAAACACGGCATGTTGCGATTTGTAATGAAACGCCTTGCCAAGTCCGAGCTTCTCGAGTTGGTGTGACAGGATTCGCAAAAGATCGAAATCGCTGCGCGGCCCCATGACTTCGGCCCCTTTGCGGAGCAGCTGGATTTCCCCGGACGTATTGGTGACCGTGCCCTCTTTTTCATAGGCCGAGGCGGCAGGAAACACGATGTCGGCTTGCTTCGAGGTTTCGGTAAGGAAAAGATCATGCACGATCAGCAATTGCAAATCGCCGCGACTGCCGCCACGTTTGGCTTGGTAGTGCAGCGGGTTGGCACCCACGATATAGAGTGCTTTGAGCTTGCCGTTTTGCGCCGCGTCGACCATTTGCTCGACAGTCAAGCCGGGTTTTACGGGAATCTGTCCGCCCCAGTGTTTTTCGAACACTTCGCGCGCGCGCTGGTTGTCAAGATAGGCATAGCCGGGCAGGCGATCAGGTAGCAGTCCCATGTCGGCCGCACCGCGCGAGTTGGCGTAATCGCCAAGCGCCAGGTATTTCGTCTTGCCCGGCAGCTTGGAGCCGAAAGCGACCAGCGAGGTGATGGCCGCGCCGGCAAGTTCTGACCCAAAAACGATGGCGACATCGGATTCAGCTTCCAGAGCGGTTTTTAACGCGCCGAGTTGTTCGATGGTCGCGGGATGGCCTTCGCCAGTGCCGAGCCACTTAATGGCAGCAGATTCATGGCCTTCGCCTACCTTGATCGTTCTTATGGCTTTGCGTGAAAGCTTAATGTCCTGGCTGTTGATGACGAAAAGCTTCAAATCGTGATGGCGGACGCCCTTGCGAATCTGCCAGGCGACGAGCGGATTCTGATTCGTCGGATCGTTGCCAATCAGCAGAACCGCCTTCGCTTTGTACAGACCTTCGATCGTGAGCATGGAGTGCGGCGCATCGGAGCCTAGCGCGGTCACCAGGCCCGTGTAATCGGCAGAACGCTGATGGTCAATATTGTTGGTGCCGAAGGTCGTGCGCGCGAGGCGCTGCAGCAAATAGTTTTCTTCGTTCGAAGTGCGATTGGAGCCGACAAAGCCGACGGCGTCTCGTCCGCCGGCATCGTAGATCGCTTTCAGCTTGCCAGCTGCAGTTTGCGCGGCTTCTTCCCACGAGACCGGAACGAGCTTGTCGCCCTTGCGCACCAGCGGCTGCTTGATCCGTTCAGGGTGCTTGGTGAAATCGAAACCAAAGCGCCCCTTCACGCACAGAAAATCCTCGTTGATGCCGGAAAGATCGCGATTGTTTGAACGAATGATTTCATGGTTGCGGACGCTAAGAGTCGTCTTGCACCCATTCGAGCAGTGGCTGCAGACCGTTGAAACATACTGCATTTCCCACGGCCGCGTTTTGTAGCGGTACGTGCCGCTGGTCAGCGCACCGACCGGGCAGATGTCGATGCACATGCCGCATTCTTCGCAATCCAGATGATCGCCGCCATTGGGAATGATGACGCTGTTCGCGCCGCGAACGCCCACGCCAAGCGCCTTCACGTCCATACCTTCATCGCAAACGCTCACGCAGCGGAAGCACAGGATGCACCGCGGCGCATCGTAGTAAACCAGCTCCGACCACTTCTCTTCCGGTCGGTGAATTTTTTCTTCGACAAAGCGCGAAGTATCGGCACCGTAGCGAAAGACCATGTCCTGCAATTCGCATTCGCCGCCCTTATCGCAAACCGGACAATCGAGCGGATGATTGCTCAACAGGAATTCCAGCATGTACTTGCGGGCATTGCGGACCTGTTCGCTGTCGGTGCGAACGACCATGCCCTCGGTAGCCACGAGCGTGCAGGCGGTCTGCAGCTTGGGCATTTTTTCAACTTCAACCAGACACATGCGGCAAGCCGCTTTGAGCGAAAGCCCGGGGTAATAGCAGAACGAAGGCACTTCGGTGCCGATGCGGCGAGTGGCTTGAATCACCGTGGTGCCCGCCGGCACCTGCACATCGCGATCGTTGATCTTCAGGGTGACGAGCTTTTCTTCTGCCATCGTTTCAGCCATTTAGGGTCGTCCTACTAAACTATTATCTGGAGCCGACGAGTGCTTCGGCGGATTTGTATGCACAACGTCCCTGCAAGTGATCTTCAAACTCGTTGCGCCATTTTTTCATGATGCTGATCGTCGGCATCGCGGCAGCGTCGCCCAGCGCGCAGAACGTGCGCCCGAGCATATTGCTTGCCAGCGAAGCGATATTGTCGATGTCTTCCGGCCGCCCATAACCGGCGTGAAAGCGTTCGAGGGTTTTGCGCAGCCAGGTCGTGCCTTCGCGGCAGGGGATGCACCAGCCGCAGGATTCGTGCGCGTAAAAGTGCATGATGCGGCGCGCCATATCCACCATGCAAGTGTCTTCGTCCATGACCACCATGCCGCCGGAGCCCATCATCGAGCCGATTTTGGCAACGGAATCGTAGTCCATCGGCACATCAATTTCGGCCGCCGTAAGCAGCGGGCAAGAGCTGCCGCCGGGAATCACAGCTTTGATTTTTTTGTTGCCGGGAATGCCGCCAGCGACCTCATAGATGAACTTTTTCATGTTCATGCCCAGAGGAACTTCGTAGATACCAGGTTTGTTGACATGGCCGGCAACGCAGAGCAATCGCGTCCCGCCATTTTTCGGAGTGCCGCGATTCGCGTACGTTTCGCCGCCTTCGAGGATGATGCTGGGGACAGCGCTAAGCGTTTCCACGTTATTAATGACCGTGGGGCAGCCGTAAAGTCCCACCACGGCAGGGAACGGCGGCTTGATGCGCGGATACCCGCGTTTGCCTTCAAGCGATTCCATCAGCGCTGATTCTTCGCCGCACTCATAGGCGCCCGCGCCCGTGTGCACCAACAAATCAAAATTGAAGCCAGTTCCAAGAATATTCTGGCCAAGATACCCGCGCTGATACGCTTCAGCAAGAGCGGCGTCGACGATATCGAGTACATAGCGATATTCGCCGCGAATATAAATGTAGCCCTGATTGGAATTGATAGCCCGCCCCGCGATAATGCAGCCTTCGATGAGCTGGTGCGGGTCCATTTCCATCAGCGGGCGATCTTTACACGTACCCGGCTCGGATTCATCGGCGTTGCAGAGGACATATTTGGGTTTCGGAGAATCCTTGGGGACAAAAGACCATTTCATGCCCGTAGGGAACCCCGCGCCGCCACGTCCGCGCAGGCTGGATTTTTTTACTTCGTCGATGATCTGATCGCTGGTCATCTGCTTGAGAGCTTTTTCAAGTGCCTGATAGCCGCCGTTTTGCAGATAGACATCGATTTTGGTGTTGTCTTTGATGCCCCAGCGTTTGCTGATCAAAACGGTCTCTTGCGGATCGCGCTCGTGCAGTGCGCCGGAGATCACCGGCTCGGGCGCGGGCTTTTTGCCAGCGTCAAGATCGGCAATGATGCGATCAAATTTCAGCGGCGTGAGATTTTCAAAGAAATCATAATTCACCTGCATGGCAGGAGCCCCGGTACAAGCGCCGATGCATTCGACTTCTTCCAGGGAGAAGACGCCGTCATTGGTGGTTTCCTTGTGGCCAATTTCCAAGCGCTTTTTGGCGCGGTCGAGAAGTTCGTTGCCGCCCTTTAACATGCAGGCGATGTTGGTGCAGATCTGAACGTGATTTTTTCCCCACGGCTTGCGGTGGAGCATTGAATAATATTCGAGAGTTTCTTCGACTTGAACGGTTTTAAGGTCCAGCCGCCGAGCAATTTCAGCAATCAGTTCGTCGCTGATGTGACCAATTTCGTCCTGACCATAAATAAGCATGGGGACGAGCGCGCTGCGCTTGACCGGATAGCTGGTTTGCAGCTTGTCGAATTTTTCCGCGAGTTTTGGGCTGAGTTGCATAATCCTTTTTTCTCTTTAAGACTGCCTGCCACGCCACACTCGGTACTGCATAAGACTATTTACCGCCGAACCGGGTTTCCTTAGCGATCAACTTCTCCCAGCACGATATCGATGGTGCCAATGCAGGCGATTACGTCGGAAATCAGTTGGCCTTCGATGAGCTTGGGAAGAGCCTGTAAATTGATGTAAGAAGGCGCGCGGAAATGCACGCGCAGGGGCTTCGGCGAACCATCGCTCGCTACAAAGCAGCCTAGTTCGCCGCGGGGCGATTCTATTGTGACGAACGCTTCGCCGGGCGGGGGAGAAAAACCTTCCGTGAAAATCTTGAAGTGGTAGATAAGAGCTTCCATCTCCGTCTTCATTTTTTCGCGCGGCGGCGGAATGATGCCGGGCGCGTCGGCC
>Ga0193726_1000868_pt1 | contig 27352 bp, 22 predicted proteins | sample H2c1metaG_FD_144928 | JGI IMG/M metagenome (GOLD analysis project Ga0193726, IMG submission 144928) | Soil microbial communities from a riparian zone of the East river system, Colorado, United States - H2c1 | ecosystem: Environmental > Terrestrial > Soil > Riparian zone | place: USA: East River...
TGCGATCGTCGCCTACGCGGATTTCGGCGCGGACGACGTGCGCCCGCAGCTCGACCGGCTCAAGCGCTACCCGCTGGTGCGTGGCGTACGCATGCAGCTGCACTGGCACCAGAACCCGCTCTACCGCTTCGCCCCGCGCGCTGATCTGTGCGCGGACCCGACGCTTCGTTGCAACATCGCGCGGCTCGCCGACTACGGCTGGAGCTTCGATCTGCAGGTGTTCGCGCCGCAGATGCCGGACGCGGCCAGCCTGGCCGAAGCCTGTCCGGAGGTCACGTTCGTGCTGCAACACGCCGGAATGCCGGAGGACCTGTCCCCTGCCGGTCGCGCGGCCTGGCGCGCCGGCATGGTACGGCTGGCGGCGTGTCCGAACATCGTCTGCAAGCTCTCCGGGCTGGGCACGTTCATCCATCGCAATGACCCTGCGCACACCGCCGCTATCGTTTCGGAGACGGTGGCGATCTTCGGGGCCGATCGCTGCCTGTTCGGTTCGAACTTTCCGATCGAGAAGCTGTGGACCAGCTATGGCGAGCTTATCGACGCCTATCTCGACACCGTCAAAACGAACCCGCGCCATCGCGACGCGATCCTGCACGATACAGCAATGCGGGTCTATCGTCTCGCGCCCTAGCCTTGCGCGAGGGAAAACAAACGAAGGGAACGGGAGGCAAGCATGGCGTTGGAAATCAAGATTCTTGACTATGGCGACATCGAACTGGAATCGAGCTTCCTCGTGCTCGGTCGCGACTGTGGGCGCACGCGCCGTGTGCTGACGCTGGGTTTTCTCATTGTCGGGGGCCCCTACCCGATCGTCGTCGACACTGGCTACCGTTCCAATCAGATCATGGAAACGCTCGGCATGCGCGGCCTGCAGTTCCACGAGAACATGATCGAGAACCAGCTGGCGCGCCACGGCGTGCGCATGGGCGACGTCCGCTTCGTTTGCCACACCCACCTGCACATCGACCACGCCGGCAAGGATGATCTGTTTCCGATGAACACGACGGTCGTCCTCAACCGCAAGGAGCTCGAATATTCCGTCTCCGGCCTGATGCACCCGCAATACCCGGCGCCCGACATCAAGCATCTGATCGATCGGCTGCACACCAAGAGCGCGTTGCGATTCCTTGATCTCGAGATCACCGGCCCGGTTGAGCTGATGCCGGGGGTATATTGCGAGGCGGCGAATGCGCACACCGAAGGGTCGATGAATTTGCACGTTCACACCGCCGAGGGAATCGCGACGATCTGCGGCGACGTGCTCTACGACATCAACGATCAGCTCGTGGATCCCTTCCGCGAGATCCACGACGCCGAGCCGCGCACCACCGGCAACCACGGCACGTCAAAGCGCGCGGAGAAAGCCGCCATCAAGAAGCTCGTCAACAGCTCGCGCTTTCTGCTGCCGGTGCACGACCGGCCGTGCAAGATCGAAGGCGGAGATGTCGTCGGGCGGCTGCAGGATCAGGTGCCGGGCCCGGTTGTTCAGTCGCTGCCCAGGCGCAACTGGTTCCCGGCCTGAGCCGGACGAAGGGACCACCCATGACCCATGCCACGCTGCGCCCCGAATTCGAAGACCTGATCGATCCCTATGCGCCCGTCGGTCAGCTCGGCACCGGCTTCACCTTCACCGAGGGGCCGATATGGCATCCGGTCGGTCGCTACCTTCTTTTTTCGGACATGCCCGCCGACATTCGCCGTCGCTGGGACGCCACGCGCGGCGTCGTCGAGGTCAAGCACCCTTCGAACAAATGCAATGGCATGACCTATGACGCCGACCTCAACTTGATCGTCTGCGAGCACGCGACGTCATCGCTGATCCGCGAACGCCCCGACGGCCGTCGCGAAGTCCTTGCATCACACTTCGAGAAACAGGAACTCAACAGCCCGAACGACGTCTGCGTACATTCGAGCGGCGCGATCTATTTCTCCGACCCCTGGTACGGCCGCATGCCGGTCTACGGTGTCGAGCGGCCGCGGCAGCTCGGCTTTCAGGGTGTCTATCGCGTGCCTCCCGGCGGCGGCGGCGCGCCACAGTTGCTGGTCGAGCGCTATATGTTCGACCAGCCAAATGGCCTCTGCTTCTCGCCGGACGAAAAGCGACTCTATGTCAACGACACCGTACAGACGCTGATTCGCGTCTTCGACGTCGAAGCTGACGGTTCGCTTTCCAACGCCCGAATCTTCGCCAACGGGATCCGCTCCGAGCTCGAGCCTGGCGTCCCTGATGGCATGAAATGCGATCAGCTTGGGAACATCTGGGTGACGGCGCCGGGCGGCGTGTGGGTCTATGCGATGAACGGCGATCTCTTGGGCAAGGTTCGCGTGCCCGAACTGGTCGCCAATCTGAGCTGGGGCGGCGCGGACTTCCGTACGCTGTTCATGACCGCGACGCACTCGGTCTACACGGTCACCACCAAGGTCGGCCCGCGCGCCGAGCCTTACATGACCGCCAAGGCAGGTGTGGGCGCCACGGCGCCTTCCGCGTCCGCACCGATCGTCGTGGGTGATGGCCTGCAGCTCGATCCGAAGCGTTGCGCGCTGATCATCCAGGATCTGCAGAACGACGTCATCATGGAGGGCGGCGCATTCGCAGAGTCGGGCGCGCCGGCCCACGCGCGCGCGCAGCACGTCGTCGACAACGTCCGCCGGCTCGCCGATGCGGCGCGTGCACGGGGCGTCGTCGTGATCCACGTCTGGTTCATCGTTGAACCCGGCGCGCCCGGCCTGACGCTGAACGCACCGTTGTTCGAGGGACTGGTCGATTCCAAGGCGATGGTGCGCGGCTCCTGGGGCGCGGCGCCGGTAGCGGGGCTGGAGCCCCGTCCGGGCGACTTCATCGTCGAGAAGATGCGCATGAGCGCGTGGGAAGGCAGCCGGCTGGAAACGATCCTGAAGGCGACCGGCCGCGACATGCTGATCGATACAGGTGCCTGGACCAACATGTCGATCGAACACACGGCGCGCACCGGCGCCGACAAGGGCTATTTCATGATCGTGCCCGAGGATTGCTGTTCGACCATGAACGCCGAGTGGCACCATGCATCGATCAACTTCGCGATGCAAAACGTCGCCATCGTCACCAACACCGATGCCGTGATCAAAGCGATCGGGTAAGTGTCTGGAGCGGCGTTAAGGAAGGCTGGAAGGCGTGCCCAAACTGTTCCACCTGCGTTGTTCGCCGCGTCCGGCCTCCGAATCCTCGGCCGGTGCGGAAGCGTTCGTGACCCGATTTCAAGAGGTGCGGCCGAACTGGGACATCGACGTGATGGACATCTGGCGCGAAACCCTGCCCGAGTTCGACGGCGACGCGCTGGAAGCCAAATATGCGCGCCAGAGCGGGCGGGAATTCAGCGCCGCCCAGCGTGAGGCTTTCGCCGTGCTCGAACGAATGGCGATGCGGTTCGCGCTTGCCGACCGGGTGCTGATTTCCACACCGATGTGGAATTTCGGCATTCCGTACAAACTGAAGCAATGGTTCGATCTGATCGTTCAGCCTGGGCTCACCTTCCGCTTCGATCCGGCGCTGGGTTACTTTCCGCTGCTGAAGAACAGGCCCACGATCGTGATCCTGGCCAGCGGCAGCGACTTCGTCACCGGCATGAATCGAGGACGCATCGATATGGCGACCCCCTATTTACGCGAGGCATTGCGCTTCATCGGCGTCAGCGACGTTCGTTTCGCGCTGATTGGCCCAACTGTCGGCCCGGCTGAGCCGGCGCGGCTCGCCCGCGAGGCCGCGCACCATCTGCTGGTCGAAATGGCGGCAAGCTTCTGAGGGAAGCGTCGGGGTGTCGAGTTAAGCCGGCGCTGCAAAAATGTCGCAGCGCGCACTATTAATATCGCTTCAGGCGAAAACCCGGATTTCATTGACCACTGTGGCCGGTCAATCGTCTATGGATCTTGTGGCGGAAGGATAGAAAGCATGGTCATCGAAACCGTTTTATTTATCGCTTTCGCGGTCGCCGGTGGGGCTGTCATCGTGAAAGCTTACGAGTGGCAACAGGACGTTCTGTACGGCCCGTATATGAAGCGGGCTGATTGAGCCCACAGGAGCAACGATGACAGCCATTCGCCGCACCCTTGGATTGAGCCAACGCCCCGCAATGACACGGGCTTGGCATTTACGGACGGTCATCATCCCGAGGCGCACAATCACCGGCCGGCTTGTGCGCGGACAGGTTTGGCGGCGCCACGACGGCCGTCGTTGGTTGTACAAAAAGTTCATCGCGTAACGGTTGGTCCGCGAGCGATGTCGGCCGTGGTCTTAGATCATCAGGTGCCGCTGCCGCATGGGTGTGCGATCAGGCGCAGATTAGTTCCTACCAGCCCACCCCCCGTAGAAACGCGGACCATAGTACGGACGATAGTACGCCGGGCGATATCCACGATAATAAGCCCGCCGATATCCGTAGTATGGTCGGCCATATCCATATCCATAATATGCGGGGGCGTAGCCGCCGTAGTAGGCGGGCGCATAGCCACCGTAGTAGCCATAGCCGGGTCCGTAATACCCATATCCCGGGCCGTATCCGTATGCGTTGGAAGCTAGACCGCCGATAAGGGCACCGGCAATTAATCCGCCTGCGATACCCGGACCCCAGCCCCAACCTCCACGCGCTTCAACCGGTGTCGGTATGGAGACTGCAGTCATGGCTGTTACGGCGGCGGCGGAGAAAACAACTGCTGCCTTCCGCATGGGCTTTCCTTTCACCAAAATGTTGTTGTCGATAACAAAAGTCGAATTCGATCGTTGGATCCGCAAGGGCCACCCGGAACGTTCTCATTGAATTTAATGTTGATGAATGCCCGCAGGCTGCGAGGGATGCCGGAATTCTCAAATGCCTTCGCCTGGCTTAGTTCATAGCCGCGAACCAAAATATATTTTGCGACCGGGCTCGTCTGGTATCTTCGGAAATCCCGCTCCGTCACACGCGGGGCATTCAACTTCTGCGCTAAGGAATGAAAGCTAAGTGATTGATATTGTTGGTATTGATGTGTCGCATCGGCCAAAATCGGTGCGGCAACATTTTGCTATTGGCGACGAGCGCCATAACCAGAGCCGGCATGCTACTTATCCACGCCTAGCAACGGCCTTGGCCGGCCAACTGACGGTAGCCTGAATGCGGGAACTCCTGTTCTTCGTCGCGTCGAGCTTCTGGGCGGGCGCCGCGCACGCGGCGACGCCGGGGCACGGCAAGACAATTGCGGCCGCCTACATCGTTGGCGCGCGCGGCAAGCCGATCGACGCGGTGATCCTCGGAATTTTCGTCACGCTGTCCCACACCAGCGGCATCGTGCTGGTCGGCGTGCTCGCCTCGCTCGGCTCGACCTGGCTGCGGCCGCAGCGCATCGAAGCCTACCTGGCGGTCGCGGTCGGCATCCTGGTGATCGTGCTCGGCCTGTGGATGCTGTGGGCGCAGCGCGATCTTGTGGCGCATGCCATGGGCGAAGCCGGCGAGCCGGGCGATGGCATCAGCGGAGCGGATGCCCACACGCGGGATCACGACCACGCTCACGACCACCCGCATGGCCATGGGCACGGCGAGCCCGTGGTCTGGCACAGCCACGGATTCGGCAAGGTCCACGCCCACCGGCTGGACGTCGTGGCCGAGAACCGTCCGAAACTGCCGGTGCTGCTGGCGCTGGGTATTGCGGGCGGCCTGCTCCCCGACCCCGCCGCGCTGGCGCTGCTGCTCGGCGCGCTGTCGAGCGGAAAAGTCCTGCTCGGCCTCGTTACTGTCGTGGTGTTCAGCCTTGGCTTCGCGGCGACGCTGGTGGTGGTCGGCATCGTTGCCGCGAAGGTCGGCGAAAAGGTGCTCGACTGGCTGGCCAGCATCTGGATGATCCGACTGCAGATCGCCACCAGCCTGCTGATCGTCGGCATGGGCGTGGTGCTGACCATCCGCGCAGTGTCCGAGCTGGCGGCGTTGCCGGCGGGCTGAATCTACTTTGCATGGGGTTGTTTTCGCGATTTTGGGTCCAGGCCCTGCGGTGCACCGCCCATGGCGTGTCGCACTGGCTACCGCGCACCCGCATGCCTGGCCGGCAGCATGCCGACAAATCCGCTGATGTCGGCGTACCAGACATTGCCATCGCGATCGACGGCGACGCTGAACGGCCGGGCATTGTCGCGGGGAAGCGCAAAGACCGTGATGTGGCCGTTGCGCAGCCGCCCGAGGCTCGCGCTGCGCAGCATGCCGAACCAGACGTCGTCATTGGGAGCCACGGCAATGCCGCTGAGACCGGCATTTTCCCGGCCCGCCTCGACATCCGAAAATTGTCCATCCTTGAATCGCCCGATGCGATTGGCGCGGAACTGCAGGAACCACACCGAGCCGTCGGAGCCGACCGCGACGTCAGTCGGCACGGCGCCGCCGCGCGGCAGGTCGAATGTCCTGCCGGTCCCGTCGGCGGCGATGTGGAGCAGCTGGTTGCCGTTCTGCAGCGTCGCCCATACGGCGCCGTCGGCCGTCACTGCGACCCCATAGGGTCCGCCGCGCGCGGACTCGATCTGATAGCGGGTAAAAACGCCGTCCTTCAGCCTGGTCATGCCATAGCCAGTCGGGTCGGCGAACCAGGCGGCGCCGTCGGGCGCGATCGCCAGCCGTCCGAGGCGAGCGATCGGAGTGTCGAGCACAAACCGTTCGATCTCGCCGACGCTGCTGATGCGCGCAATGGCGCGCGCGCCGAGGTCCGTGTACCAGGCGCTGCCGTCGGCCGCGACCGCGAGCCCGAGCGGTTCGTTGTTGCGGCTCGACGTCGGCAGCCGCTCGACGCGGCCGTTGCGCAGACGGCCGATCGCATCGGCATGGTCGATGGTGAACCAGATGCTGCCGTCGGTGCCCGCCGCAATCGCGATCGGCGCATCCTGCGGCTCGCTCATGCGGTACTCGACGAATTTCTGCTCCGGGACGGCGCGCGCCAGCAGAAGCGCGCCTCCCGCCAGGACCGCGACGCCAAGCACCGCGGCCAATGTCCCGATTCCGAAGTTCGCCAGCATTCGCGGCACGCTTCGTACCAACTTCGGAATCGATAGGGACACTAGCAACTCCATGATTCGGGTGCCGCTTTTGAACCCGAAGTTCTCAACGGTAATTGCCGCACGGTATGAGCGAACCTCGGGTTCGAGCGGCCATGCGCGGATCAGCGCGGCAAATGGGTGGCGGCGCGGCGGCGCGACAGGTGCCACGCCGCAAGACCGCCACCGATCAGCACCAGCACACAAAACGAGAGCCCGCCGGCGAGGCTGATCGGTTCGATGCGCGCCAGCAGGTTGCCGCCTTCGATGGCCATGCGCCAGACTTCCGCATAAGGCATCAGCGAGAACACCGCGTAGATGACGCCCGCATCGTTCGGATCGCGGGCGAGAGGCCCAGCCTCGATATGGGTTGGAACGTCGTCTTCTTTCGGCGTCCAGGTTTCGCCGCCGTCCTCGCTGCGATAGATTCCGCGATCGGAGGAGACCACCAGGGTTATCGCATCCGCGCTCGCCGCGATGCCGCGCACTCTGGTTCTCGCCTCAGGCAGCGAACGTCCGACGGAATGCCAACCGGCGCCGAGATCGTCGCTGACCACGATCCGGCCGCCCGCCGCCGCCCAGATGCGTTGCGGCCGCGTCGCATCGGTCGCGATCGTGTCGACCGGCGCGCCTGCGCCGCCGAAACCGGCGTTGCGCCAGCTGCGCCCCCCATCGTGGCTGATCATCGCCCGGCCGTCGATCACGGCCGCCAGAATGTCGGCCGATCCCGGGATCGCCACCAGCGCCGTCATCTCGCTCATCTGCGGCGGCCCGGGCACGACCGCATAGGTGCGGCCGCCGTCCTCGCTCGCGAACAGCCGGCTCCGGCCGAGCAGATAGAAACGATCGTTCGCCGGCCCAGCGACCAGCGCCCGTGCTGGAATCGCGGACTCCGGGGCCTCGGCGCGCAGCCAACCGTCCTGGTCGCGACGAAATACGCCGCTGGCTGCCGCACACACGGCCAGCTCGCCGTCCGGCGAGAAGGCGAGCGCAAATACCGCGCCGATGATGAGGTCGCGCGCCTCCGGCACCCAGCTCCGCCCCCCATTGCGCGAACTCAGGATTCCGAGATCGGTGCCGACCAGCAGGTGGGACGAATCGCGTGGATCGACCGCAATGACAAGCGCCGCATTGAGAAACAGGCCGACATCCGCATTCAACCAGGCGGCGCCGAGATCGCGGGAGCGAAACACGCCGCCATAGCTGCTCGCATCATGCGCCGACGCGCTGCCGGCCAGGAGGGACACCACGCAGGCAAGCCAGAGGGTCAACCGACACACGCCGATTGGTTTTTTTCCAATCCCAGGATGAAGCGGTCGGGGTGGGGAGACTGGTCCCACCCCGAAAACGCCCGTCACGGCTTGCGCGATTTCTCACCCGGCGCCAGCGCGATCTCGGCCATGCGTCCGCCGTTCAGCGCCACCCAGGAATTCTTCGTCAGCGGGTATTTGTCCGTGTAGCTCAGCGGCTCATGGGCGGCGACGCAGTTGTTGTAACCGCCAGTGATCTTGTAGCACTTCTCGTAGGCGAGAAACTGCTGGACCGTATCGGTCTGCTGCACGTTCGCCGTCATCCAATCGCGGATGCCCTCGTACGACGAGAACGCGTCCGAGCCGAACACCAGCTTGCCGATGCTGGTCGGCACCTCGAGCAGCTGCGAGCCGGCCGTATGGGCGCGAAACGCCGGATGAATCCGCACGCCCGGCAGGATCTCCGTCTCGCCGTCGACGATCACCGCCTTGCCCTTCAGCACCTTGCCGTAGACCTCCTCGATGGTGAGCGGCATGTAACCGCAAGCCGGCGTACGATTGCAGCCGCCGGGATCGGAGTTGACCGCCCGGATGTGCGGCTCCGGATAGTTAAGCGCCCACTCGATCGACTTGAGCTCCTCGCGTTGGACGTAGAGCACGGCATTGGGCAGGTCGGACAATTGGCCGGCGTGGTCCCAGTGGGCGTGGCCGATCACCACCTTGGTGACATCGGCGGCATTGAAGCCGAGAACCTTCAGCTGGTCCGGCAGCGGAGCCCAGTGCTCCGACCCGGTCATCTTCAGATAATCCTGCTGCTTCCAGCCGGTATCGTAGAGGATCAACTCATTGCCGCACTTGATCACGCCGATGTTCACCGGCAGATCGACGCTCGGAATGTTGCTCTCCGGCTTGGTGCTGCCGGGCACGAACGCGCGATCCGGCATGAACGATCCGAACGGCACGTTCATGAAACGGCTGCTCTCGATCAGCCATGCCGAGCAGATCGGTTGCTGGGCCTGCGCCGCCGCGCCGAACAAGCATGCCAGCGCCGCTATCACCGCGGTCCACACGGACGGACGAATTTGTAACGCGCGTTTTCTCATTGCCTTCCTCCCTAGAGCTAGATTGAGCTTCCCTGATTGAGATTGGACTGCGCTTGCTATCTTCTTTCTTCTTTCTTCGATCCGATTGCCCCCTAGTGCGGCTTGTATTGTCCCGGCCACAGCACTTCGCCGACGCGCAGCATGTCTTCCGAGGCCCTCACATCCATAAGGTGGGCGTCGCCGAGACGCTGCGGGTTACCATCCTCGGTGAATTTCAGCATCTCGGCGGCAGCGTTGGCAAAGAGCGCCATGGCGTCGACGTACTGCCCCTGCGTCCTGGACAGCGAGGGCGGCGTGCTCATGGTGCGGACCTGCATTTCGGCATCATGAAAGAATTTCGCCATCGGCTCGATCTTTCGTGCCAGCGCGCGCGTGTCCCGATCCTCGGTCTGATAGGTGATGCCGGCAAAGCTCATCGCCACCGCCAACCGGGTTGCCTCCCGGTGGACGGTCCACAAGGCTGTCGCGAAGCGTTCCTCGTCCGCCGTCAATGCCGGCGGCTGGGGTTTCTCGGCTCGCGTGCTGACAGTTTGCGCCGCCGACCGCGGCCGCACCTCGTGCAGCCACGCGGCACCCGTGATTGCTGCGAGCGCCACAATGACGCCGGCCAGCAACAACGACCGCCCGCCGGGCATGCCGATCGTCTGAATGGCGCATCCTCCATGTATTGTTATTTGTTATGTATCGTTGCGGGAGTGTATCCCTCGGTTTCCGCGGCGGTCAACCGGCGCGGCGACGAAACAGACCTGCGCGCACTACAGACCTGCGCACTCATGGCTTGCCGTTGGACCGCGAGCCGCGCTAGCGGTCAACGGGGTTCCCAAGTCGGCGCGTCGGTGAACAGGCCGCCCTCGGCAAAGCCGATGCCGTAGATCAGGACCACCCCGAAGACGAAGCTGACCAGGCCCGACGCCACGCGGAGCCGCCAATTGAATTTCGGCAGATTGACCGCCGTGAACGCAAACGGCGCCGACAGGATCAGCGTGATCAGCATCATTCCGACGATAGTGCCGAGCCCGAACAGCAGCAGATAGCCGAGCGCGGCGAGCGGTTCGCGGATGATGGACAGGACCATCAGGGCGACGGCAGCCGATCCTGCAAGGCCGTGCACGAGGCCGACCGCGAAGGGTCGCAGCCACTCATAGAACGCGATCCGGCCGAGCCCGCTGCGGTCGAGCCGCGCCAGCGGCGTGTGCTCCTCGGCGTGCCCGTGCGTACCGGGGCCGTGACCGTGCGGGTGCTGGTGCACGTAGTCGCCGTGCGTATGCAGATGATCGTGGAGGTCGAGCGCATGTCCGCCGGGGACGCCCGCATGGGCGTGGGCGGCGCCGACCGCGCGGCCCATCCCTGTCAAGGTGAGAATGCCGAGCAGGACCAGCATGATGCCGACGGCGAATTCCATCGACAGACCGAGCTTTGGCGGGATGACGACCCCGAACACGATGATCGCCGCGCCGACCGCCATGACCGTGATGGTGTGCCCGACGCCCCAGGCGGCACCGATCAGCGCCGAACCCACCATGCTGCGCTCGCGACTGACGATCGTCGCAATGGCGACCACGTGGTCGGCGTCAGTTGCATGCCGCATCCCGAGAAAGAAGCCGAGAAACAGGAAGGACACGACGTTAAGGGCGGTTCCGGTCATTGCTCTATTATGCAGCGTTTCTGCCCAACGCCAATTCCCATATGCGCGTGCGCCCCGGCCTCAGCATCCCCCAGGCTGGGGCCGTTACTATGTCGCGGCTTCTAAGCCCCCCTTTTCTTCGAGCGAGCGCATCGCCGGTAGCTAACTCAAACGGTGATATGCTGAGCGGGTATGTTTCGCCCTTAAGTTGCTGACCTTGATATGTCGGGCAAAGCGGACTAACTTGAGCTTCGATTCATCAGCGTGACATACGTCCAGCCTAATTTGTGCTCAGTTTTTTTAGCGTCCATTTGAGTTTGTTGGGGGTTCAAATGAGTTCTATTCAGCAGCGCCGTTCAAGCGCCACCGATACCCGCCTTGCAGTCGTCATCAACGCCGCAGCCAATCTCAATGTTCAATTATTGGAATTGAACAGACTGCGCGACCTGGTCAGGAACGCGCAACTATCGGCTCGGAAATCGCCGCAGCTACACAGAAAAAGAAAGCGCATTCCGGCTTGAACCTGCGGCGGGATGACTTTTCTTCGAATCGTCATACCGCTCTGCCTTTTTGTTTGAACATGGTCTCCGGGCAAACGCGTCGCGTTTGTCCCGATGGAAAACCGGTACCCATCCATCGGGTCGTGGCCCGAGGGCATGTTTTTCCGGATCATGCTCTACTAGGGGCCGCTTACGCCGCCGCTAATGGATCCGAAAATCGTCGATCCGTTTTCCGAGCTTAAGCTGGGCCGTCAGCCAGCGCGGCTTTTTCCCGCGGCCTGCCCAAGTCTCGGACGGCTCCGCGGGATTTCTAAATTTCGGAAAAACCTTCGGGTAAGGGCGCCGCGCGTGACTCATCTTGTGGGGTTCAGCACCCAGGCGGAGCTGGCGCAATCTTTGATCAAGCCTTGCTTTTTCGGCTGGTATTTTTTGAGCCAATGCGGAGGAGACAAATTCGTGAAGCGAGCATAGCTCGTCCACCGACATCGATTTGAGATCATAAGGTTTCATTTTTTTAAACCCAGATGATTAGCCGTTGTCGAAGGCTGCTTGTGCCGAAGGGCCAATTCTGGGCGATTCCGGGCCGCTTCAATGGTCGAAGAAGGCCAAAACTGGGTGCCCGACCCCCACATTCATTCTACCATTTTACGGCGCCCACCCTTTCCTTCCACCAAAGGTTGCGGATGGATGAAATGGCGGCGCGCCCGTTGGAAGACTCATGCCAAGCCCTCACGGGGCGGCTTTGGCGCGCTTGGGTACCTTTGGCGTCACGATGCTACCTCCAGAGCGGGATGACTTTTCGTCGAATCGTCATCCCGCTCTATCTTTTTGTTTGAGCGTGATCTCCGGGCATACGCTTCGCGTTTGTCCCGAGGGAAAACCGGTACCCACTTTTCCGGGCTACCGGCCCGCCCAATCGGAGATTCGGGGCAAGTTTTTCGGGATGCCCTGGATGATCCCGAACCTGCTGTTTCACGATAAGCCAGTTCCGCTCTCGAATGTGCGAAGCCACGGGCGTAACCAGGTGTTCTGCCGCCGGCGGCTCAGTTCAACCGTAGTTCAGTGATGTGCCGCGGATCCGGGCTCAGCTCATTACGTTCCACGCGCTTGACGATGTCCGTCAGCACGGCATTGGCGGTGCACGAGAGGCCGACCTTCTCGCCCTCCCGCACGACGAAGCCGTTGAGGAATTCGATCTCCGTGCGCCGGCCTTTCTGCATGTCCTGGCCCATTGAGGGACGCTGCTCGGAAGAGGTACGCTTGCCGTCCTTGAAGCGCTGCTCGTCGCAGACGCACATCGCCGTCTCGTCACCTTCGCCGGCACGGGCTATCGTCTCAGCCGGCAGATGCAAGATCTCTTCCAGTTGATAGCCGTGCGCTTGCCCGACCCGGATCGCTTCGCTGCCGAGCCGCGTGGAGAAACGGCGGATCGGCTCGCTTTGCAACATATCTGCGCCGGGCAGACCCGTGCAGGCCGAGAGCCCATTGCCCATGGCATTGGCGACCAGTTTCGACCAGCGCTCGCCCCATAAATTGCCGGTCACCTTGGCGCTGTCGGCGTAGCCGACCAGGCGGCAAATTTCTTCCGCCCGTTGCGTGATACGGCCGTGCACTTCGCCGGCGCGAAATACGGTGTGCGCCGCCCCGCCCTTGCCAGCGCCCCGGTGGATGTGGCCGGGCTCAGGAAGGTTGACCGTGATACTGCTGGCAATACACCCCAGTGTCTTGCCCCAGCCGACGATGCCGGCGATCGTCTCTTCATTCATGCAGTTCTGCAGCGACACGACATAGCCGTCCGGCGCCAGATACTGCCGGATCAGCGTGGTAGCCCAGGCCGTGTCGTAGGACTTCATGCACACGAAGGCGATGTCGACCGGCGTCTCCTTGGCGAGCTGCTGCGCGTCCGTGACGTGCAGCGCTCGCACGGGAACCGAGAATTCCGCGACGTCCCTTGCGTGGGTGACGCGCAGCCCGTGCTTTCTCATGTGCTCGATGTGCTCGGGCCAGGGATCGATGAACGTCACGTCCTCGCCCGCCTGCACCATATGGGCGCCGGCATACCCGCCAACGGCACCAGCTCCGACGATAGCTATCTTCCGACCCATACTTTCCCCCTGGCATTTCTTGCGGCCCACGACGCCACCGGTCCGCTAATCGTTGGAGGCCACTTTAGCGGATCCGGGCCCTTCGCCAACCGTCAGTTTCGCGCCACAAGCTGACACGCCGTCGATGTCGCTTTTGACCTACAACGGACATGGATGACCGGCTTTACGTCGGCGCGGCCCCCCGGCCACGACTTCAGCGTGGCGCAAGTCCGGCGCATCTTTTAGAATATTGTGCATGTAGTCGGAGGAACAGCGATGCAATTGCGGGTCTTTGGGCGCACGGGAATGCAGCTCTCGGTGCTGGGCTTCGGCTGCGGCGCAGTCGGCGGAATCATGGTACGCGGCGATCCTGCCGACCAGGAGCGCACCATCGCGCGGGCAATCGCCGCCGGCGTGAACTACTTCGACACCGCGGTGCAGTACGGTGATGGCGAATCGGAAAAGAACCTTGGCCGCGTTTTACAGAAGCTGAAGCCGGCCAACGTGGCCGTCGGCACCAAGGTCCGGTTGCCGCCCAGCGAGTTCGGCCGCATTGCCGATGCCGTAACGATGTCGCTCGAAGGCAGTCTGGCGCGACTCCGTCTTGACCGGGTCGACATCCTTCACCTGCACAATGCGATTACCGAGACAGGAGGCGGATCGGCGCTGAGCGTCGAACAGGTGCTCGGCGACGTGGTACCGGCGTTCGAGCGCCTGCGTCAGCAGGGGAAGATTCGTTTCCTCGGGATTACGGCAGTAGGCGACACGGCGGCCCTCCATCAAGTGATTGATGCAGACGCCTTCGACAGCGCGCAAGTAGTCTACAACATGCTCAATCCATCCGCCGCCGAAGAATTGCCGACGAACTATCCGGCACAAGATTATGGGCGATTGTTCGATCACACCAAGGCAGCCGGCGTCGGCGCAGTGGGCATCCGCGTGCTCGCCGGCGGCGCCCTGTCGGGCTCAGCCGAGCGTCACCCGATTGCGAGTCCGGCGCCCGAGCCGATTGGTTCGGCGATGAGCTACGACGCCGATGTCGAGCGCTCACGCCGTCTAATCCCGCTGGTAAAGGAGGGGTTCGCCACCAGCCTGACCGAGGCCGCCACACGGTTTGCACTGTCTCACCCGGCAATGGGAACTATCCTGGTCGGCATGGCAACGCCGCAACAGTTCGAAGACGCACTCGCCGCGGTCCAAAAAGGCCCACTGCCGCAAGCTGCGCTCGACCGGCTGTCAGCGCTGCGGCAGGCATTCTCTGGCGAACCACGATGATCCCCCGGCTTCTGGCACATCTCAAACGTCAGCTTTTCGGTGAACGTCCGCTTTGCGCGGTGGCCGTCGCACGACAGATTGAGCAAACCGGCGAGCCGCCATGACGAGGGTGCGCGCGTGTTGACTTTCCGACGCATTCTCCAAATACTTGGCTAAAAAGAAGAAAAGCCAGTCTGAAACGACGGTTCAGTGGGAGGACATGATGCCGACTTCACGCAGAACGCTGCTCAAGAATTCCGCGGCTGCGGCCGCCGTGTTGAGCTTCGATTGGACACGCGCAAGGGCACAAGCCGAGACGTTGCGCATCGGCCTGATCTACGACTTGACCGGTCCCTTTGCTGCGGGCGGGTCGGTTGCCTCCTCGATCGGCGCGCAGATTGCAATCGATCTCGTCAACGAGAAGGGCGGCATCGGTGGCAAGTACAAGGTCTTCCCTCTCGCCGCCGATTCCCAGAGCAAGCCCGACGTTGCGATCAATGAGGCCGAACGCCTGATCAACCAGGAGAAGATCGACATCATCAACGGCGTTTATGCGAGTTCGCACGCGGTCCCGCTCGCGGGCAAAGTCGAGCAGCACAAGAAGATCCTCTGGATCACGACCGCGGTTGCGACCGCCGTGTTCAAGGACAAAAACCTGCAATACGTTTTCCGCGCGCAGATTCATTCCGATCAGTACGGCCAGGCCTTTGCCAGCTTCATCAGCGAACACGCCAAGGCCAAGCTCGGCATCGAGCCCAAGGACGTCAAGGTCGCGCTGATTCACGAAGACGGCCCCTACGGGGTCGGCGTTGCCGCCGCCGACGAGGCCTATTCCAAGGAGGCAGGCCTCCAGGTCGTGCTCAAGGAAGGCTATTCGGCGTCCGCGCCCGACCTCTCGGTGCTGGTAACCAAGCTCAAGCGCGCCAAAGCCGACGTGATCTCGCACGCCGGATACAATCCCGACATCACCCTGCTCCTACGCCAGGCACGCGAGAACGGCCTTCGCTTCAAGATGCTGTTCGGCGCCGGCGCGGGCTATAGCCAGCTCGACAAGCTGCGCGCGGCTTTCGGCGCCGACATCGACAATTTCTGCAATATCGATCCGGTGCCTGCGCAATTGCTCGATCCCTCGAAACTCGCGCCCGGCATCGGCGATCTCATCAACACCATGGTCGCGCGCTACAGGGAGAAAACCGGCGCCACCGACGTTCCGCCGCACTGTTCGATGGGCTTCAACCAGACCTGGGTCCTGCTCAACAACGTCCTGCCCGTCGCCAAGGAGAAATACGGCAGTTTCGATCCCGAGGCTGTTCGCAAGGCGGCGCTCGACGTGGATATCCCGCCGGGTGGTACGATCCAGGGCTATGGCGTGAAATTCTACCCACCCGGTACGCCGCTCTCCGGCCAGAACGAGCGCTCGACGCCGGTCGTGATGCAAAATGCCGGCGAACATATCTCGGTGATTTGGCCGAGCAATATTCGGACGCGGGACCCGGTTTTCCCGCTCCCGAAATCGTCGATCTACGCCGCTTAGAGCGTTTTCAAGCGAAGTGGAAACCGGTTCGCGTCAAGAAAACGCGTCAAAACAAGAATCTAGAGCCGCGTTTCGATTCCATCGAAACCGAAAAAGGCGCTAGACGGAGATGCTCGGCGTCGAGGGCCTCGGCAAGCGGCCAAGCCGGTTGCGGCGCGAGAATCTCACAGGGTGACGCGACGGCCCTCTTCGGCCGCCCAATAGCCGGCGTAGTTGACCTTGATCGTCTCAAAGGCCAGCGCGAGATCCGCGAGCGGCTGCCGGCCGGTCGCGACGCATTCCATGAAATCCTGGATTTCCTGCAAATAACCGCGCGTCCATTCTTCCTCGAGGCAGATGTATTGCCAGCCGGTCTTCCGGTCGACCTTTTCGGTGAAATAGACGCTTGCGAGCTTCTCCTCGTTGGTCTGGTAGCTCATCATGTGCGTGTTCGGCGTGATGTTGGCGAACAGCGAGCCGCCGCTGGTGTAGGTTTCGATCAGGTTGCGCACGCCGCCCATGATCATGTCGCCGGAAAACACAGTCGCCTTGGTCCCATCGGAGAAGGTGACGGTGAGCATGCCCCAGTCCTCGACGTCCACTGGATTGGACTTGAGCACAGCTCGTTCGTCCGGCCGCAGGCACGCCGCAACGTTGCCGACGTCGCAGGTCACGCTGGCAACGCTGATCGCCTCGCCGCGTGCCTTCGCCTCGACCTGCTTGAGATAGAGTACTGTTGCCAGCGGATGGCATCCCATGCGGATCAGCGAACCGCCGCCGGTCATGGCCCATTGGGCGGCGTGTGCCGCATGCGAGCCGCTGTGACTCTCTTCACCCTTCATGAACAGGATCTTGTCTTTGGTGGCCTTTAGGATCTCCACGGTCTTGGTCACCGCCGGCGCGTAGATCCAGTCTTCTGCATACATGAAGAGCCTGCCAGTCCTGCTGATCGCCGCGCGGGTGCTTTCCATTTCTTCCAGTACGCGCTCGTACATCTGGGCTTTTGGGACGTGCTTGCCGATTGGCACCTTGTCGTCCTCTCGCCCGAAATAACCGGCAAATGGCTTTTCGCAGATGACATGTTTGCCGGCCTGCATCGCATCGACGATCATCGAGGTGTGTAAATTGGGCGGCGTGCAGATGTCGACAACATCGAGCTCGCCGTCGGCGATTAAGTCGCGAAAGCTGCGGTACGCCTTCGGTATCTGATGCCGCCGAGCAAAATCGAGAACATGGTCGCCCCTCGCCGCGACGGCTTTGACGTCGACATCGATTCCGTAGACACGCCTGTAGGCGTACATATGCAGCTCCGAAACGAAGCCGCAGCCGACCAGACCGATCCTGATCCTTGCCATTGAGGATGCCTCCAGTGGTCGATTTACGCCGCGGAATTTTGATCGGCTTCTATTCGATTGCCCGTGAGACAGCGTAGCGTTTTGTGATAGCTACGCAACGGCCACCTTCGGGTGGTCTTTTTGCTCAGTGCTCAGGAACCGAGAAAAATAAGAAGACCGCGCGCAAAGCCGGAATGCCGAAAACTAAAGGTGCGAATTCGATCAACATGGCTCATCCCGGTGTGCGAAACTCTGCCTGGAGTTCCGCCCCGTGGTTTCTTTGCCCGCCAGTCGATGTGCACGGTAACCTTGACCGGTTAGGTTAAGGCGTAGATTGCGTTGTGGCCTCGCCCGGTCACGCTATCATCTGTCGATGACGCAAAAACGCCTATCCAGTTTTTTCTTTTCGACCGTCCTGATTGCCGTGACGGCGTACTGGATTTGGTTCTTGTTCTCCCATGCCGATCAAATTTTCAGGCACTAGCTGCCATTCAAGCGACGTCAGTTCTTGTTTCAAAATCGACAGTTCGTGTGTCGGCGCTAGATCATCCGCGCCACAGTGGACATTTTCCGCAGCAGGACGGTCAGCGCCCAGCTGATGGAAAGCGTGCCGGTGAATACGATCGCGAATTTGGCGAACGCCGGGAAGGCTGGATCGTAAACGGCGTATTGCAGCCAGATGAGCGGAATGAAGTGCAGGAGGTAAATACCGTAAGCCGAGGGCCGCATCGCGTCGAGCAGCCCAAACGAAGATCGCTCAAAGCGCAGAAAAACCGCAGGGACGGTGAACGTCATCGCCGCGCTGAACATTGCAAAGACGAGACCATAAGCCGTGTGCCACCAAAGCGGCGGTGAATTGAAGTCGACCAGCCCACTGTGGTGCGTGTAGACCAGAAGCAGGATGGCTCCATAGGAGGCGATCGCAATGGCGAGCCATACTGTCCAGCGCTTTACCAGCATTCCATTCTCAGCAAGGATCCCGGCTCTCAGGCTGACCTCACCGACACCGACGCCGGCAAAAAAATATCCGGCATATAGCAGGATCCGGCTGGTTTGAATCGGAAGCGGATAATGACCGGGCACCAGCCAGGATGAATCGCCAAAGATCAGGCGCATCGGCAGATAGATTATGATTGAGAAGACCAGGAACGCAACGAAGGCGGTCATCGGCCGGTCGCACAGGGTATGGATGAGTTGCCCGAATGCTTCGATCACTCGGGGGGCCCCGGCCCACAGCAGCGCGGCGATCGCATCGAGCGCCAGCAGGACCCACAAGAACCACGCCGAGCCTGACGGCCAGGGACCGATCGTCAGCGTGTGCCACCAGAAATGAAGGAAATTAAGGTCCGTTATTCCCGGCAAATGATAGCGCAGGAAGGTCGGATAATAGGCAATCGGCATCACGACGAAGATCGAGACCAGAAACGGCACACCCAATCGCCAGGCACGCCTGCCGAGGAAATCCGCCGGTCGCCTGCGCGCTAGGCTGCCGCGAACGAACAATCCAGAAATGAAAAACATGCAGGCCATAAAGAAGCTGTCATTGAACAGCACGACCAAGTCGAAGCCGAGCCAGCGCATGCTGTCGCCATGGCCGAAATAGGTGTAGTTGATAACCGAGTGGTGCAGCACCACCAACAGCGTGATGACGGAACGCGCGCGGTCGAGCGCAACGATGCGCACCGGCGTCGCCACGGCCTGATCTCTTGCGTCTGGTTTCTGCAGCATCATTTCTCGCCGAAGCCAAATCCGGAGCTGTCCGCTGAATAATAAGCTGATGCGCGCAGATGTTTTAGACCGACAACCCACCTTCACCATTAAATTAAACTTCAGGAAGGGCTCCGCGAGCAGAGCATCGGCATCTCGCATCGGCAGTCCGGTTTGCGGCGCCCGAGTGAATTTCGTGCGTTTTACAACCCACTACGGTTTTCGAAAGACATGAGCACACACGTTGCGCAATCCTGTTGGGTGCTTCAGCCGACCTCGACAAGTGAGTCTGTTCTCTGGTGCATGGGCGTCAACGATAGGAACGGGTGATGTCAAAAACGGCTTGGGAACTTCTGGTCCGCGCGCTCGAACGGATTAAAATGAAATGCACCGGTAGCGAGGATCACACATCAACGGAACCCGCGATGTCGGCTCGCCTCGGCGTTGGTTCGTGGATTATCTTGATTGTGCTGCTGTCGCTATTGATCGCCACCGGCGTTGTCATCTATCGCGGCTGGACACTGGGAGACGGCACCGACATGCCAGCCTCAGGTTATGCGGCGATGGTGTTCGGGGTGATTATTTCACTGGCCGTCGGGTTCGGTCTCATGGCGCTTATCTTTTACAGTAGCCGAAAAGGATATGACGAACCGCCCGTGCTGATCGCCCCTGAAGATGACTCTGTGGAATCAAAGGACGTTGCTGAGACAAAGTGACATCGGTAAAGCGGCTCCATGTTCGCATGAGAGACTCACGCGGGGGCTATCGCCTTCTGTCGTGTGTCATTCGATTTAACGGTTGTTTGGACTTGCCAGGTCACTCGAGTTCGGCTGTTGCTCGTTCTTCAGAGGGTAAAAGTCAGCCCTGTTGCCGTGGAGTATTGGTCGCATTGGGCTGCGTTGCCATTGGACCTGGCTGCATCGACTGTTGAAAAGGCTTCTTCTGGAGTCGCCAAGAGTTTTGAGCGCGTCCGAGTTCGTGCCACCGCTCGGCCTGCGCAATCCATTTTCCTCTATTTCGGGGTTCAGACCTCGCCCGCTCCAGGCAATGCAGTTCCATTATCGCGCACTTGTTGTCGCTCATAGGTTGTCCTCCCTTATCCACAACCTTATTTCTTCTGTTGCGTCAGAGTCATTATGATTATGCGACAGAACTATCTTAGATTTGTGGGTGAATGGACCGGCTCTTGACCGCGTGTCGACGCGGGCTCGTAAGGCCAGAATGTCGCCATTGAATACCGGCGGGCGGTCACAAGCGAAAAGCACCCTGCCCGTCAGGTCGATCCGGCCTGCGCTTCGAGACGCCGGCTGTAGCGTGACATGGCAAAGCAGAAAGCGAAATAAATCAATCCCACGAACAGGTAGACCTCGACACTGAACGACTGCCACGCGGGATCGATGATGGCGGTCTTCGCTGTCGTCAACAGGTCGAAGATGCCGATGATCAGGACCAGACTGGTATCCTTGAAGAATGCGATGAACGTATTCACCAGTGGCGGGATCACATGACGGATAGCCTGCGGCAAAATGATCAGACCGTTTTTCTTCCAGTACGAGAGGCCGAGCGCGTCGGCTGCCTCATGCTGTCCCCTCGGAACAGCCTGCAAGCCGCCGCGTATGACTTCCGCAAGATAGGCGCCGGCGTAAAGCACGAACGCGATCTGGGCCCGGAGCAGCTTGTCGATGTTGACGCCATCAGGCATGAACAACGGAAACATGACGCTGGCCATGAACAATAGGCTGATCAGCGGAACGCCACGGATGAGCTCGACATAAAGCACGCAAAGCGAACGGATCGCCGGTAGCTTTGAACGGCGGCCGAGTGCTACGACAATCCCGAGTGGAAAGCCGAAAGCCAGCCCGAAGGTCGCGAGAATCAGCGTCACCGGCAGCCCGCCCCAGCGATCCTGGGAGACATAGGGAAGCCCGAAGACGCCGCCCCACATCAATAAGCCGATCGCGACCAGTGCTGCGCCCCACACCAGCACCAATTCCTTGCGCCACCAGTTGCGCCGGCTCGACACAAAGAAAAGTGCAATGAACGTCAGGGTCGCGACGGCGGGCCGCCACTGCTGGTCGAAGGGATATGTGCCGAACAGAATGAAGCGAAATTTCTCGGGGATCACCGCCCAGCAGGCGCCAAGTCCACGGATCGCCCGGCAGGCGCCGGTCTGGTTGTCGGGAACGCTCCAGATCGCGTTCCAGAAACCCCACTGCAGCAGGCTCACGCACGCCTTCGCGAGCAGGAAAATCAGCAGCAGAGAGATCACGGTCGAGGGAATCGAGGAGAATAGATTGGCGCGCAGCCATCCGATCGCGCCGCCTCTGCCCCTGCGCGATCGCGATCGACCGACGGGGAGCGGATTTTCCGGTGCATCCGCTATTGAGGTCATCGCTCAGCGCTCCACCAGCGCGATGCGCGCATTGTACCAGTTCATGAACAGGCTGATGCCGAGGCTGATGGTCAGGAACACCAGCATGATCAGCGCGATGGCTTCGATCGCCTGGCCGGTCTGGTTCAGCGTCGTATTCGCAATCGACACGATGTCCTGATAGCCGACCGCGACCGCCAGCGAAGAATTCTTGGTCAGGTTCAGATACTGGCTGGTCATCGGCGGAATGATGACCCGAAGCGCCTGCGGCATGATGATGTGCCGCAGCGCGAAACTGCGGCGCAGACCGAGCGCCATGGCGGCGTCCCATTGCCCCCTGTGTACGGCCTGAATACCGCTGCGCACGATCTCGGCAATGAAGGCCGAGGTATAGGTGACGAGCGCGACCAGCAGCGCGAAGTATTCCGGCGACAGCGTCCATCCGCCGACGAAATTGAAGCCGCGCAACTCAGGCATCGCGATGGTCCAGGATGCGCCGAGACCCCACGAGACCAGCGCCGGCCATCCGATCACAAGGGCAAGGGCATAGGGCCAGAGCCGACGCGGCTGGCCATCTCGCAGATGCTGCGCGATCAGTCGCCGGTTCAGCACGTACGACGCGATCAGCCCGGCCGCGGCGGCAGCCATCACCCAAAGGTTTCCTTCATCGATCGGAATCGACGGCAGTATGAGGCCGCGGTTTGAAAGAAATACGCCGTCGATCGGCATCCATGCCGCGCGGGCTGCCGGAAGTCCCTGCATCAGCACGTACCAGAACAAAAGCTGCAGCAGTAGCGGAAGATCACGCAGCACTTCGACATAGACCGCGGCCAGCCGGGACAGCAGCCAATTGGACGATAGCCGCGCGATGCCTATCATCGTCCCGAGCACGGTCGCGAGCACGATGCCGATGACGGCAATACGCAGCGTGTTGACGAGGCCAACGATGAAGGCGCGCAGATAGGTGTTTTTGGGGCTGTAGGCGAGCAGTGCGTCGGCAATCGGCATCCCGGCCTCGCGACCGAGAAAGGCAAAGCCGGTCGAGATGCGGCGCACCGACAGATTGTGAGCGGCATTCGACCAGAGCCAGGCGACGACAGCGATCGCGATCCCCACCACCACGATCTGCCAGAAAAGACCCGCGAGGCGCTCTTGGCTCAGTGAAATGCGCAACCGCTTGCGACGAGCAGGTTCGGGCGTGGATGCCGTCACAGCACAAGATCCTTCTCGCAGCAGAGATCTTCGGCCATGCGCTTAACAGCGCGTTTCATATGTTGCACAGGAAAGCCCGTTGTGCAACATATGTTTCATGAGCCAGCCGCCCCCCCCATCCTCGCCCCTCAGCGAACTCTGCAGCGCCTTGCCATCACTGCCGATGCGGCTGCGGGAAGTTGGGCGATTTGTTGCCGCCAATGACTATGACGCCACGACCCGTTCGATGCGCGACCTCGCCGCCGCGGCGGGCGCCGATCCTGCTTCCTTCACGCGGCTGGCGAAGGCACTGGGTTATTCAGGATGGGACGGACTCCGCGCCGCTTTGACTGAGGCGCGCCGGCCTGCGCAAAGCTCTCCGTTCTCGGGCCGAACCAAGGGGCGGCGCCATGGTCCGAATTCCGACGTCATGCTGGTCGCCGATAAGCTCGAAGCTGAGGCGGCAGGCCTTGCCCGCATTTCGACGGACAGCGTGGCAAGGGCGGCCAAGAGCCTGCAAGCGGCGCAGCGCATCTGGATTGCCGGCTTTCGAAGCTGCCGCGGCGTGGCGGAATTGCTCAACTACCAGCTTCGATTGTTCCGACCTGATGCGGTACAGCTCGTTGGTGGATCGGGTCCCGAGGATCTTGATCTCGGCGCATTCCGTGCCGGCGACGCCGTCATCGTCATCGGGTTTGCGCCCTATTCGGCGGCAAGCGTGTCATCAGCCCGCGCGGCGCATCGTTCCGGCGCTGCGCTGATCGCGATTGCCGACGCGGTCGCCGCTCCGATGGCTGAGGGCGCCGATCACGTGCTTCTGTTCGAGGCGGCCGCGTCGCCTGGATTCTTTCCGAGCCTGACCGGCGCGATCGCGATCGCGCAGTCGCTTGCAGCGGTGACGTTTGTGCTGGGCGGCGTGGGCGCGAAGCGGCGCCTCGAAGAGACCGAAGCTCGCCTCGCGGCGATGTCGCAGTATGTTGCTGATTGAGGTTGAATGTCATGGCCGCTAGACAAAGCCGCGTGCTGCATCGAAGCCTGCGCGGGCAGCCTCCCAAGGCCGTCGGCGGTGACGGCGTGTGGCTCATTGCCGAGGATGGCCGCCGGATTCTCGACGGCTCCGGCGGCGCTGCCGTTTCCTGCCTCGGACACCAACATCCGCGCGTGATCGAGGCCATCTCCAGGCAGGCGTCGAAGCTCGCTTATGCCCATACAGGCTTTTTCTCTTCGGAGCCGGCAGAGATGCTGGCCGACCGGCTCGTCGGCGATGAACCTGGCGGCCTCGCCTACGCCTACTTCGTCAGCGGCGGGTCGGAAGCAATCGAAGCCAGCATCAAACTGGCCCGGCAATATTTTATCGAAAGCGGTCAGCCCCAACGCCAGCGCTTCATCGCCCGTCGCCAGAGCTACCACGGCAATACGCTGGGGGCGCTGGCGGCAGGCGGAAACGCCTGGCGCCGCGAACCCTACGCGCCGTTGCTGTCGACCGCCTTCAGCCACGTGACACCTGCATTCGCGTATCACGAGAAGCGCGACGATGAATCCGAGGCTGATTTTGTGGCGCGGCTGGCGGCCGAACTGGAGGCGGAGTTCCAGTGCCTTGGCCCCGACACGGTGGCCGCATTCATTGCCGAGCCCGTCATCGGAGCGACGGCCGGTTGCGTGCCGCCGCCCGAAGGCTACTTCAGAGCAGTGCGCGAGATCTGCAACCGGTACGGCGCCCTGCTTATCCTGGACGAGGTGATGTGCGGCATGGGCCGCACCGGAACGCTTCACGCGTGGGAACAGGAAGGCATCGCGCCCGACATCCAGGCCATCGCCAAGGGGTTAGGCGGCGGCTACCAGCCGATCGGCGCGATGCTCGCAAGCGCTGATATCATCGACACGATCAGGCAGGGCTCGGGAGCTTTCCAGCACGGACATACTTATCTCGCGCACCCCCTCGCCTGCGCGGCGGCGCTCGAGGTGCAGCGGATTATCGCTGAAGAGAAACTACTCGATCGGGTCAGGGATCTCGGCAATCACCTCGAGCGGCGATTGATCGAGCGCTTCGGCAATCACCGGCACATCGGCGACATCCGCGGACGCGGCCTGTTCCAGGCCATCGAGCTCGTCACCGATCGCGCCAGCCGCGCGCCGTTCGATCCCGGCCTCAAGCTCCACCAGCGCATCAAGGCCGCCGCGTTCGAAAACGGCCTCGCCTGTTATCCGGCAGGCGGGACGGTGGATGGCCGCAGCGGCGATCATGTCCTGCTCGCACCGCCCTACATCGCGACATCACACGACATCGACATGATCGTCGACAGGCTCGGTACCGCGGTAGACCGCGCATTGGAAACTGTTGGTCAATAGGAGGATGAGCACAATGAAAAGAATCTTCGTGGCTACGGGATTGCTCACAGCATGGTTTTCCGGGGCAGCGGCCGGAACGCTCGACACGGTGAAGCAGCGCGGCACGCTTGTGTGCGGCGTCAGCGCAGGTTTTGCCGGATTTTCCACGCCAGACTCCCAGGGAAATTATAAAGGCCTCGACGTCGATTACTGCCGTGCCTTGGCAGCTGGGATTCTCGGTGACGCCAGCAAAGTACGTTATGTCGCACTCACGGCACAAAACCGCTTCACCGCGCTGCAATCGGGCGAGATCGACGTCCTCTATCGCAACTCGACGCAGACCTTTCTGCGCGGCGTCACGCTCGGCCTGCGGCAGGGGCCGATCAATTTCTATGACGGCCAGGGTTTTGTGGTTCGGCGCGACAGCGGCGTCAAGGACCTGAAGGGACTGAATGGCGCCACCGTTTGCGTCGCACAGGGCACAACCCACGAAGTGACGCTCGGCGATTATGGCCGCGCCAATGGGATCGAATGGAAGCCGCTGGTGTTCGATCGCATTGACACCATGTATCAGACATTCTTCGGTGGGCGTTGTGATGCCATGACCCAGGACGCCTCGGCGCTCGCCGGCGCTGTCACCACCGCGGCGCCGAATGCTGCCGACTACCTGGTTCTGCCGCAGGCGATCAGCAAGGAGCCGCTCGGACCGTTCACGCGCAACGGCGACGAGGTGTGGACCGACATTATCGCCTGGCTTCACTACGGTCTTATCGAGGCTGAGGAACTCGGCGTGACCGCAGCCAATGCAGACGAGATGTCAAAGTCTACCACGCCGGCGATTCAGCGCCTGCTCGGCGCCTCCGGTGATCTCGGATCGCGCCTGGGCCTCGACAACAAATGGATACTGCGGGCCGTCAAGACAGGCGGCAACTACGCCGAGATCTTCGAGCGCAATGTCGGCAAGGCGAGCCCGCTCAAGCTCGATCGCGGCCTGAACGCGACGTGGAGCAAGGGCGGCTTGATGTACGCCATCCCATTCAAATGAGAGTTACACTGCGGCTCACTTGGAATAACGTCGTAACACCCTGTTTCCCTGTGCTTAACGGAACGCCTCAGTGCCATGACGTCAGATCCCGATATAGGCCGCGCCGAGGCGCTTCGCCGCTCGATCTTGGCCTTGATTGCCAAGGGCGGCGAGAATGCGCATCCCAGCGTCTGGGCGCCATTTGTGCTGGTAGGAAACGGCAGCCCGTAGCGCGCCATTGCGCAGTCGCTCTCGCCTCCGCGGCAGCGCTGAGTTATCGCCTGATGACCTCATCCTGAGGAGCGGCGTCTTCGCCGCGTCTCGAAGGATGGGCCACGGGCCACATGGTTCGAGACGCCCGCTTACGCGGGCTCCTCACCATGAGGGGCCTCAGCAAGCCTGACGGGCAAATCAGCGACCTGGCTGTCCAGCCCCATTTTCAAAATCTTCCTATTCCCACTTACCCCAAATCGATTCTGGAACTCTCGCATCCCGTCCCACAGAGGGGCGTATCGCGATCGTCACGGACGCGGGGTGGGATGCGGTGGACGCGGCAGCGTTTTGCGCGCGACGGGATTGCAGGGCGAGTTGAAAGACTTGTGAGCGATCAACAAGCGAGCGGACGAGAGATGTTGCAGCGTACGGCGAAGTCGTGTGGTCCTGTAGTTCAGTTACTTTTTTGGCACCGAAAAACGCAAGAAATACCTGCTAGACAAGGGCTTTTACAATTTATCCCGAATAAGAAAAAGGCCCGCCCAAAAGGGGCAGGCCCCAATAGGCCCTAGAACGTTCCATCCTCTGAAAGCTGATTTGACGCCCGCCACCTATGGCTACCTTTTCGTGTAGCGGATGCACCAGCCGTACGAAACAACAGTTCCATCCACCACTTTGCACGACGAAGGAGGTTCAAACAGCGCGCAATTCTCGCAGCGTTGTTCCCCTTTTGGTGCTTGCTGATACTTTGCCGCCTTCTGTGACATCCTCGCCGCCTGCGCTGCCGAAGTGCCGATCATTGCTGCTGTACTTGTAATCGATGCGCCACCAGCGC
>Ga0193726_1000869_pt1 | contig 27350 bp, 21 predicted proteins | sample H2c1metaG_FD_144928 | JGI IMG/M metagenome (GOLD analysis project Ga0193726, IMG submission 144928) | Soil microbial communities from a riparian zone of the East river system, Colorado, United States - H2c1 | ecosystem: Environmental > Terrestrial > Soil > Riparian zone | place: USA: East River...
AGACGCCGCTATCGGCGGGTGCACTGGCCGACTGGCGCGACACGCTCGTGCGGACCGACAACTGGCTGCACGCCCGCGGGGTCGCGTACGTGTTCACGATCGCACCGGACAAACACGTCATCTATCCCGAGGAGTTTCCAGCGTCAATCCGACGAGTTCGCGAGACCTCGCGAACCGATCAGGTCGATCAGATCCTGGCGCAGACGCAGGTGCCGGTGGTGGATGTGCGGGACGCGCTGCGCAGCGCCAAAGAGACCGAGCGCGTGTACTTCCTGACCGACACGCACTGGAACAACCGCGGCGCGTTCGTCGCCTACCAGCGGATCATCGACGCCGTTCGCCGCCAGGCGCCGGCGGTCCCGCCCGCGTGGACGCGAGCGGACTTCGAGCCGGCCGAGCGGGAAATAGAGGGCCAGGATCTCGCGCGCATGATCGGGTTGATGCGCGTGCTGCGCGAAACGGACTTGTATCTGCGGCCGACGCGCGCGCGCCTCGCACGCGTGATCGAGCCGGCGGGCTCAGAAGCGTCGGCCGAGGAAGGACGACTCGTCACGGAGATCCCGGGCTCGACGCTGCCGCGCGCGGTGATCTTCCGTGACTCGTTCGCCTCAGGCCTCGCGCCCTTCCTCTCGGAACACTTCAGCCGCGCCGTGTATCTCTGGCAGAACGATTTTGACGCCGACGCCGTGCTGAAGGAACATCCGGACGTCGTGATCCAGGAGATCGTCGGACGTCACCTGTACGGATTCATCCCAACGCCCAGCCTCGTTCCGGCCAGCCACTAGCCACCAGGCACTAGCCACTAGCCCCTAGTCCCTGTCGTAGATGCCGTTAAACAGGAGCTTGAACGTCGCGTGCGGCTGCGCGCGCCACGTGATCTCCGGCCCGAACAGCATCAAGTGGCCTTTGCCGATCGGCGCCTCGATCACTTCGACCGCCTGATCGAGATACTGCTGCCCCCACGCCCATCCGCTGCGCAGCGAATTCGGCGAGTCGATCCACGCAACCGCCTTGACGCCCTTCAGCTGCGCCTCCGGCTGCAGCCGGAACGCCGGGCTGTGATCGAAGAAGATCATCGTCTTCTCGTCCATGCCGTACGCCAGCGGATTGCTGGTGTCGACGCGCGCTTCGAGCAGCGTCCCCGGGATGAAGAACTTCTCCGCCGGCAGCGGCCGCTCGGCGAAGCCTGTGACCCGCTCGACGAGCGCGTTCTTCATCGGCAGTCCGGCGTGATAGCCCAGCGACGTCGCACTGCCGATCGCCAGGATCGTGCCGCCGTCTTCCATGAACTTCTTCAGCTGCGGAATCGTCGTCGCCACCGACGTCGCGCCGAGATGATCGCGGAACTCGGCGGGAATGGTCTGCGGATCCGGGCCGCGGCCGAAGCCGCCGGCGTCGCCGGTATCGCCGCCCTGGCCGCCGCGTCCACCGCCCGCACCGGGAATCGCGGGAATGCCGCCGTCCACGAACACGAGGACGTCGAACTTCGAGATCAGATTGCCGGCGTCGAGCGCCTTGGGATACACGACCTCGAACGGGAATTCGTACTGTTCGAACAGCCACCGGACCCAGCCTGAGGGCATCGATCCGCCGTACTGATCGTACAGGCCGATGCGCACCGGCTTCAGCTTCATCGCGTCGCCGGACGGCCGCGCGGGAGCCGCGTCGAAGTTCAGGCCTTTGTCCGACGCGAGCTTCTGCACGATGGGCAGCGTGGACGCCTTCGCCGGAACGAACATCGTCCCGGCCGGGTAGGACTTGCCGTTCGCGTTGAACGGCGCCTTGACCCAGTAGACCTCTTCGTTCGCCTTGAGCAGGCGGTTGACCGCGACGAACGAGTCGTTCACCTGGTGACTGAGGATGTATCCGCCGCCCGCCGGCGCCTGCGCCACCTTTCCGGCCGGCGGCGGCACGACGTCCGCGAGCTTTTCGAACGGGCCGTCGAACGCGTCGAGGATCCGATCGAACTTGACGCCCATCGAATACGCGATGTTGTAGCCGGTCGCGTCGTACGGCGGCCGCGGCGGTCCGCCGGGATACGGAATGTCATCCGGATGATCCTGCGGTTCGAACATGTCCATCAGGTGCGCGCGGAACGACTGCGCGCTCTTCACCACGTAGGAGCCAACGGGATAGGTCTTGCCCTTCACCGTGAACGCCCCCGTCGCGCGGTGGACGGCCACGCCGGCCTTGATGAGGATGTTGACGAACTTCGTCGCGGTCGGAAAGTCCGGCTGGTCGGAGGGCACGATGAAGCCGCGTGGATCGCGCATGGCGGGGTCGTGAAGGACGTTGTTGTAGACGTCCATCGACGCGCCGCCGCGTCCGCCGCCGCCACCACCGCCGGCTGCGCCGCCGCGCCCGCCTCGTCCGCCGCGGCCCGCCGCTCCGCCCTCACCCTGGGCTTCGGCGATCGCCTCTTTCGCGGCCTCGATCCGCTTCGGATGAATCGTCCAGTTGTCGCGGCTGCCCTTCTCGATCGCGTTCTTCCCCATCTTGTACATGTTGAAGAGGAAGTCTTCCTTGCGCTTCGAGGCGATGTCGAGAATCGCGTAGTTGTTGGTGACGGAGTACTCGATCGACTGCCGGAAGTGCCACACCTGTCCGGGCGTGATCGGGTTCGGCACGTCCGCGCGCGGCAGCTGCATGTCGGGCACGAACGGGATCGTCACCGGCGTCGGATTGCCGATCGTCTCGGTCAGGATGCCGATCTGGTTGTGAAAGTACGACGTCGTCCGCAGCCCGCCGTTGAACCACGTCGAGTACGGCGCGCCCGACCGCATCACGGCGCCCGGCTTGTTCTCCACCGCGAGCCGCGTGTGGATCGCCGAGCCCACCATGTCGATGCCGAGCGGGATCAGCGGATCGAAGTTGTAGTTGAACGGATCGCGGAACGGCGGCGCGAACAGGACGGCGCCCGCCGGTCCCGTCTGGTGATGGTTGTACATGATCACCGGGTACCACTCGCGATACATCACCTTGTTCGCGTTGGTGCTCTCCGACATGTTCATCATGTAGAAGTCGCGGTTGTCGTCGTGCCCCACGTACTTCTGATACAGCCGCGGGATGCCGCCGGTCGATCGCTTCATCGGATCCGGCTCGCGCATGTACCAGTTCGACACCAGCTCCATGCCGTCGGGATTCACGAGCGTGCACAGAATGATGTCGTCGTTGAGGAGCCGCAGCGTTTCGGGATCCGTCTTGCTGTTCAGCCGGTAGATCGTCTCGATCAGCTGCTGCGCGCCGAGGACTTCGGTCGCGTGCAGGCCGCCGTCGATCCACACGACCGACTTCCCGTCTTTCGCCAGTTGATGCGCCTGTTCGTCGGTCAGCCCCTCAGCGAGCGCCAGCCGGCGGTTCATGTCCTTGTACTGCGCGAGCTTCTTGTGGTTTTCGGGCGACGTGATGATCGCGGTGAGCTCCGGCCGCCCTTCCTCGGTCTTGCCGATCTCGACCACCGTCATCCGGTCAGATTCCTTGTCGAGCTTGTGGAGGTACTCCACGTATTGCGTGTAGTTGACCAGGAAGTAGTCGTCGCCGATGTCGTGGCCGAACTGCTCCTTCGGGCTCGTGAGCTTCGGCGCCGCGCTCTTGCCTTGCGCGAGCGTCGCGTGCGAACCGAGGGCGCCGAACACCGCAACGGCGACCGCCGCGGCGGCGCACGTCAGCACGCCCGCGCGGCGGAGCGATCCTGCAGACCGTATCACCATGAAGAACCTCATTTATGAAGAGCGAAGACGAGGGATGGTAACGCGGACGGCGGGGCTTGGCAACGAGCAGCAGGCGGACGCCGGCTAGTGGTTCGTCGCGGCCATCAGGAGCTTCGGCCACCGCGACGCGACGATCCGCTCCTGGGATCGCGCGATGGCGAAACGCCCATGATCCGGATCGAAGAAATCGGTCGCCGGCCGGGCCGTCTGCATCAGGCCCGTTCGCGTGTGTGCCCGCGATCCGAGCAGGTAGTGGCCCAGCTCGTGCGCGAGCGCGCGGCCGAGCGCCCGCGACAGCAGCGCGTTGCGTTCGGCAATCGTCAGACGAAACACCTGGTCGGCGCCTTTGACATCCTGCAGCAGCGTCACCGCGTTGTTGAAGGACAGATGGATGTCTTCCGTGGGTTCGTCGGCATCGAATCCGATCCAGCCCAGCGGCAGCATCCGGCGCGACGCACCCGGCGCCGCATTCTCGATGACCACGCGCAGCGAGCAGCCGGACTCGGCCGCGTCCACGACCCAGTGCAGCGTGAGCCCCGCGCCGCGCCAGATCGCCGCGGCCTCTTCGAGCGCTTCAGGCACGATGGGCGCCGGCACGCCGGGCGCCACATGCACGTTCAACGTGAGCGTGGCGGCGACCGCGAGGGCTGCGAACATCTTGAGCGGTTAGACGAATCTCGCTCGCAAAGGGTTTTATGTTCGAATGCGAGACGAACGGACAGCGCCTGCGGACAGTGTCCGCAGGCGGGATCGTCAGATGTCGAAATCGACGGCGACGATCGAATCGCACGCCGCCGCGCCCGCCTGCGCCACCGGCACGTGCTGCGGATTCACCTGGTAGGCGTCCAGCGCGGCGCGATCGCGAAACGTGACGGCGAGACCGGTGTCGTACGACCTCGGCGATCCGACGATGTCGCCGCCGACCTTCAAGTCGACGATGCCGTCGATGCCGCGAAGACCCGCGAGCCGCGCGCGATGCTGCGTCCGGGCCGCGGCGTCGCACTCCTTCTTGTACTTGAATGACACGAGGTGCAGAATCATCTAGAGCTCCACTCCTTCGATCTCATCGTCGGCCACGTCCACGACGACGCTGTGCACGTCGACCCGGAACCAGTCGCGGAAGGTCGCGAGGTCGCGGGTCGGCGGCCACGTCGATTCGTCGTCGGTCCAGGCCGAGAGCTGGAACTCGAACAGCACGGTGGCGTTCTCCTCGACCCACTCCATCAGATCTTCTTCGAGATCGAATTCCGGCAGCAGATACGCCGAGCCGTACGGCTTCGCCCGGGCGACCGTCAGCGTGCCTTTGCTGGCGTCGGCGTCCTGACCGAGCGTCCAGTCGATGTACGGTTTGGCGCCCACAACGGTGATGGACGTGCGATTGATCACGCGCATGCGCGAATCCTATCACCACGCGGGCGACTGCGAGATAATGGGACCGCCACCATGGACGTGTCCGAACGCTTCGAACAGCTAATGGCGTTTCTGGGCTCGCAGCTGCCGGCCCCGGTCGAGCAGCAGGCGAGCGAGGACGGCGCCATCATCTATATTGGCGGCTCGCCGGCCGAAGTCGTCGTGCAGTTGGACGAGTCGAATGTGATCGTCTTCGAATACGCCGGCGTCTGGGAAAGCGACGGCTTCGTCGTCAAGCCGCGGCGCGTCGGGCTCGTGAAGTGGCGGCGACTGTCGGAGACGGCGGTGATGAACGCGGTGTCCACGCTGGTCAAGGGCGCGCGGGAAATGCGGCTCGCCCGGTATCGCGTGTGCAGCTGGTGCGGGGACAAGAGCGCGCCCGAACTGTTATTTGGAGACGACCTGTGCCACCGCTGCGCCGATCGGCAGCGGGATATCGTGCACTAATCGCCGCAAGGCCGAGCTTGCCGGCGTGCGTGCGGCAGCGTACAGTCGGCGTGGAGGTTAGCCATGCCGGAGACTCAGAAGTGCGCGCATCCTGCCTGCAACTGCACCGTGGCTCCGGGCGGCCCCCACGGCAAGTACTGCAGCGAACACTGCAAGGAATCCGGCCAGAAGACGGAGCTGCGTTGCGAGTGCCAGCACCCGGCGTGCCGGTAACCCCGGCATGCATTGTGCTCCCTGAGTCCGCGTGACTTCGTCCGACTCACCACGTCATCGGACGGGGCGTCGCATCTGGCTCTGGGCAGCCCTCGCCAGCGGCACTTTTTTCCTGATCGCGCTCCTGGCGATCGCGTCGTGGGTGCCGTTCTCCTCGGACACGCTCCGCGCCAGAGTCGTCGCCACGCTCGCCGAGCGGCTGGACGCTGAAGTCGAGCTGGAGGACCTTCAGCTGCGCGTCTTTCCGCGGTTTCGCGCGGAAGGCATCGGCCTCACCATCCGCCATAAGGGCCGTCACGACGTCCCACCGCTCATTTCGGTCAAGACGCTCAGGGTCGACGCCAATTTCATCGGGCTGCTCCGCAAGCACGTCGCGGAGATCACGCTGAACGGCCTGGACATCGAAATCCCGCCGAATCGTCCGGGCCAGCCCGGCGACGCCGATACGCCCGAAGTCGCGCCGCCCGGCGGCAAGCTGCCCGGCAGCGACGTCATCTTCGATCACCTGCGCACGAACGACGCGCGCCTCGCGATCATCCCGTCCACACCGGGCAAAGCGCCGCGCGTCTGGGACATTCACGCGCTGGACATGCGCAGCGTCGGTTTCGATCGCGCGATGCCGTTCGACGCGACGCTCACCAATGCCGTCCCGCCCGGCGAGATCACGACGAGGGGAAGTTTCGGGCCGTGGCAGCGCGAGGATCCGGGGAAGACGGCGCTCGATGGGACATTCACGTTCGCGCACGCGGACCTCGGCGTCTTCAAGGGGATCTCGGGAATCCTGTCCGCGCACGGGGAATTCGGCGGCCAGCTGGGACGGCTCGGCATCCACGGCGAATTTCACGCTGAGCGTCAGCGGCCATCCGGTGCCGCTGCACACGGACTACCACGCGACGGTGGACGGCACCAACGGCGACACGCGGCTCGATCGCGTCGACGCGCGGCTCCTCGAGACGTCGCTCTCCGCCAAGGGCGGCATCATCGACGGACCAGCGGGCGAGGGGCGCACCGTGTCGATCGACGTCGAGATCCCGAAGGGGCGCCTCGAGGACGTGATCCGTCTTGCCGTGAAAGCGCGCACCCCGCCGATGTCCGGGATCCTGACGCTGACCGCGAAGCTGGTGCTGCCGCCCGGCCACCGCGACGTCGTGGACAAGCTGCGCCTCGAAGGCGATTTCCGGATCGCGACCGTCCGTTTCGCGAGCATCAACGTCCAGCAGAAGATCAACGAGCTCAGCCAGCGCGGCCGCGGCCATCAAGCGAGCGACAATGCGCCGAGTGTCGTGTCGAACTTCAAGGGGCACTTCCGGCTCGCGGACGCGACGATGACACTGCGCGATCTCGCGTTCGACGTGCCCGGCGCCGGCGTCCACCTGGCCGGCACGTACGCCCTGCGCTCGGAGCAGCTCGACTTCACCGGCGTGCTGTTGATGGACGCGAAGATCTCCGAGACGCAGACGGGCGTGAAGCGGCTGCTGCTGAAGATGATCGATCCGCTATTCAAGAAGGAGGGCGGCGGCAGCTCGGTGCCGATCCGCATCGTGGGCAAGCGCAGCGACCCGTCGTTCGGTCTCGATCGCAGCCGCGTGTTTCATCGCGGTCACTGAGCACAAATGTTCCGTAAAAGTGTGACATCCGGTGACAACTAGCTTGCATACGGCTGCGAAAATCGGAATACTGATTTTTCTCGATGTGGATCGTCCGGATCGCGCTGCGGCGCCCCTACACGTTTGTCGTTCTCGCGCTGCTCATCCTGCTGGTGGGCCCGATCACGATCGCGCGTACGCCGGTCGACATCTTCCCTAACATCAACATTCCGATCGTCTCGATCGTCTGGACGTTCGGCGGCCTGTCCGCCGAGGAGATGGCGAGCCGGATCGCCAGCGTCTACGAGCGATCGGCGACGACGACCGTCAACGACATCGAGCACATCGAATCGCAGTCGCTGCGCGGCATCTGCGTCGTCAAGATCTTCTTCCAGCCCAGCGCGAGGATCGACCTCGCCCTCGCACAGGCACTGGCGGCGGCGAACACGACGATCAAGAGCCTGCCGCCCGGCACCCAGCCGCCGAGCGTCCTGACGTACAACGCGTCGAGCGTGCCGGTCCTCCAGCTGTCGCTGTCGGGCAATGGCCTCTCCGAGCAGGCGCTCTCGGACCTCGGGACGAACTTCCTGCGCACGCGCCTGGCCACCGTGCAGGGCGCGCAGATTCCGTTCCCGTACGGCGGCAAGCAGGCGCAAATCACGGTGGATCTCGATCCGGCCGCCCTCCAGGCGAAGGCGCTCTCGCCGGTCGACGTCGTCAACGCTCTGAGCGTGCAGAATCTGCTGCTGCCGGCCGGGACGTCGAAGATCGGGTCGCGCGAGTACGACGTCGACATCAACGGCAGCCCGCGCACCGTCGCCGAGATGAACGACCTGCCGATCAAGACGGTCGGGGGCAGCACGATCTACATCCACGACGTCGCCCACGTGCGCGACGGCAACTCCCCTCAGACCAACATCGTCCGCGTCGACGGCCAGCGGGCCGCGCTCCTCATCGTCCAGAAGACCGGCAACGCCTCGACGCTCGACATCATCAGCCAGATCAAAGCCGCGCTGCCGCGCATCATGCCGACGCTGCCACCCGAGCTGAACGTGAAGCTCCTGGGTGACGCGTCGGTGTTCGTGCAGGCCTCCATCACCGGCGTCCTGCGGGAAGCCGTCGTCGCGGCGTGCCTGACGGCGCTGATGATCCTCGTGTTCCTGGGCAGCTGGCGGAGCACGCTCATCATCGCGGTGTCGATTCCGCTGTCGATTCTGATTTCGATCATCACGCTCAGCGCGCTGGGCGAGACGATCAACATCATGACGCTCGGCGGCCTCGCGCTCGCGGTCGGCATCCTCGTGGACGATGCCACCGTCGAGATCGAGAACATCAACCGCAACCTCGCGGAGGGCAAGCCGACCGAGGTGGCGATCCTCGACGGCGCGCAGCAGATTGCCGTGCCGGCGTTCGTCTCCACGATCTGCATCTGCATCGTGTTCGTGCCGATGTTCTTCCTCACCGGCGTCGGCCGCTTCCTGTTCGTACCGCTGGCGGAGGCGGTCGTCTTCGCGATGCTCGCGTCGTACTTCCTCTCCCGCACGCTCGTGCCGACGATGGCGAAGTACCTCCTGCGGGCGCACCCGGAGGACCCGACGGCCAACCTCCGCAGTCCGCATCCGCTGGTCCGCCTCCAGGCGAACTTCGAAGTGCAGTTCGAAAAGCTCCGCGACCGCTTCCGCGACATGCTCGTCGTCGCCGTCGCGCGGCGCGGACTGTTTGCGTCGGTGTTCCTGCTCTGCTGCGTGGCGTCGTTCGCGCTGCTGCCGTGGGTCGGCGAAGATTTCTTCCCGTCGGTTGACGGCGGCCAGTTCCGGCTGCACGTGCGCGCGCCGAGCGGGTCGCGCATCGAAGAGACCGCCATGATCTGCGACCAGGTCGACGGCGCGCTGCGCGAGGTCATCCCGCCGCGCGAGCTCGGCGGCATCATCGACAACATCGGCCTGCCCTACAGCGGCCTCAACCTGTCGTACAGCACCTCGGCGCCGGTCGGGCCCGGCGACGCGGACATCATGGTGGCGCTGGCGCCGAGTCACCGGCCCACCGCCGAGATCATCCACGATCTGCGGATGCAGCTTCCCGCGCGTTTTCCGGGCGTCACGTTCTCGTTCGTCCCGGCGGACATCGTGACTCAGATTCTGAATTTCGGGCTGCCCGCGCCAATCGATATCCAGGTGATGGGGCGCGACGTGCAGGGCAACCGGAAGGTCGCTGCGGACCTGCTGCGGAGCCTCGTGCGGGTCCCGGGCATGGCCGACCTCCGCATCCAGCAGGAATTCAATCAGCCCAGCATTCACCTGAACGTCGACCGGACGCGCGCGGCCCAGATGGGCGTGACGCAGCGCGACGTCGCGAGCAACCTCCTGATCTCGCTGAGCGGCAGCGCGCAGACGACGCCGACGTTCTGGCTCAACCCGGCGAACGGCGTCAGCTACAACGTCGCGACGCAGACGCCGCAGTACCGCGTCAATTCGCTCGAGGAAATCGGCAACATCCCGGTCACGAGCGCGTCGGGCACGCACCCGCAGCTGCTGCAGGGGCTGGCGGCGCTCACCCGCGGCACCGACCAGCCGGTGGTGTCGCACTACGACATCGCGCCGGTCATCGACCTCTATGGCTCAGTGCAGGGCCGCGACCTCGGCGGCGTCGCGCGCGAGATCGCGCCGATCATCGAGGCCGCGAAGAAAGGGCTGCCCCGCGGATCGGACATCGTCGTCCGCGGCCAAATCGAGACGATGCGGTCGTCGTTCATCGGGCTGGTCGAAGGGCTGGGGCTCGCCATCATCCTCGTCTACCTGCTCATCGTGGTGAACTTCCAGTCGTGGCTGGATCCGCTGATCATCATCTCGGCGCTGCCGGCGGCGCTGGCAGGAATCGTCTGGTTCCTGTTCGCGACGCACACGACGTTCAGCGTGCCATCGCTGACCGGTGCGATCATGTGCATGGGCGTCGCCACGGCGAACAGCATCCTCGTGGTGAGCTTCGCGAAGGACGAGATCGAGCGGGGGCGCAGCCCGGTCGACGCGGCCGTGGACGCCGGCTTCACGCGCTTCCGGCCGGTGCTGATGACCGCGCTCGCGATGATCATCGGCATGGTCCCGATGGCGCTGGGATTCGGTGAAGGCGGAGAGCAGAATGCGCCGCTCGGACGGGCGGTCATCGGCGGCCTGATGTTCGCCACCGTCGCGACGCTGCTCTTCGTGCCGGCGGTGTTCGCGCTGTTTCACGCTCGGAAGCGGCGCGCGGCGGGCGGGATGGGTACGATGGAGACGCAATGAGAAGAGGTGGAGTCGGACCCGTCGTGGGCGGAGGCGTGCTGCTGCTCGTCGCCCTCGGCGTGGCGGCCTGGGGCATCTCGACGCGCGCGAAAGCGCTGTCGGTGGTCACAAAGGAGACGCGCGAGCTGGCGGTGCGGACGGTGTCGGTCACGCGGCCGGACAAGGGTGCGCCGCAGCAGGAGATCGTGCTGCCGGGCACGATGCAGGCGTTCGCCGACGCGCCGATCTTCGCGCGGACCAACGGCTACCTGCGGAAGTGGTACGCGGACATCGGCACGCGCGTGCACGCCGGCCAGGTGCTCGCCGAAATCGACACCCCGGAGGTCGATCAGCAGCTCGCGGCGAGCCGCGCCGATCTGGCGACGGCGGATGCGAACCTGCGCCTGGCGAAGACGACGGCTGATCGGTACCGGGATCTGATCAAGAGCAACTCGGTGGCGCAGCAGGATCTGGACAACGCGAACGGCAACCTCGAGGCGCGCCAGACCGCCGTCGCGTCGTCGCAGGCGAACGTGAAGCGGCTCGAGCAGCTGCACGACTTCGGACGCATCACGTCGCCGTTCGACGGCGTGATCACCGCGCGGAACACGGACGTCGGCGCGCTGATCGACTCGGGCAGCAACGCCAGGGAGCTCTTCCACGTCGCGTCCGTGAACAGGCTTCGCGTGTTCGTGAGCGTGCCGGAGGTGTACTCGCGCTCCACGCATCCCGGCATGGAAGCGGACCTGACGCTCAGTGAGTATCCGGGACGCCGGTTCACCGGCAAGCTCGCCCGCACGGCGGAGTCGATCGACGTCGCCACGCGATCGCTGCTCGCCGAGTTCGACGTCGACAACCCCAAGGGGGAGCTGCTGCCGGGATCGTACGCGCAGGTGCACATCAAGCTGCCGACGCAGACGACCTCCTTCAAGCTGCCGGTCAACGCGCTGATCTTCCGCGGCCAGGGGCTGCAGGTCGCGACGGTCGTCGATGGCTCGCGCGTCGAGTTGACGAGCGTCGTCGCCGGGCGCGATTTCGGCACGTCCGTCGAGATCGTCTCGGGGCTGACCGGCAACGAGCAGGTCATTCTCAATCCGCCCGACTCGATCCAGGCTGGCGAGACTGTCCGCGTGGCGCCGGCACAGCCGACGCCGTCACAGAAATGAGATCGACCGCCGCGGCGCTGCTGATCGGCCTGTCGGCTGTCGGATGCGCGCCGAAAACCAAGTATGTCGTGCCGGCCGCCGCCACCGCGCCGGCGTTCAAGGAAAACGCGGACTGGAAGACGGCGCAGCCGGCGGACGCAGTGATCCGCGGCGCGTGGTGGGACACCTTCGGCGATCCGCAGCTGAACGCGCTCGAAGCGCGGATCGATGTGTCGAACGAAAGCCTCAAGGCCGCCCAGGCGCGGTTCGATGAAGCGCGCGCGGCCGTCCGCGGCGCGCGGTCCGGGCTGTACCCGCAGGTCACCGCGAATCCATCGATCGCCGCGGCGCAGCAGTCCGGCAACCGCGCGAACTCCTCTTTCCATCAGGCGTTCGGTGATTTCCTGCTGCCGGTTGACGTGACGTACGAAGCCGACGTGTGGGGCCGCGTGCGCGGTACAGTCGCCGCGAGGCGCAGCGAGGCGGAGGCGACGGCCGCGGACCTCGAAGCGATTGGCCTGAGCGTGCACGCCGAGCTTGCGGTTGATTATTTCGCGCTGCGCGGACTCGATCGCGAACATCAGCTGCTCGAATCGGCCGTGAACGCATTCGCGCAGGCGCTCGATCTGACGCAGAACCGTTTCCGCGGCGGCCTGGCGTCGGAAGCCGACGTCGCGCAGGCGCAGACGCAGCTCGAGACGACGCGCGCGCAGGACGTGGACCTCGGGGTCCAGCGCGCGGCGCTCGAACACGCGGTGGCGGTGCTCGTCGGCCAGCCGCCGTCCACGTTCGCGCTCGCGGCCTCGCCGCTCGCGAGCGCGCCGCCGGCCGTGCCGGCCGGACTGCCGGCGGACCTGCTGGAGCGGCGCCCCGACATCGCCGCCGCCGAACGCCGGGCGGCCGCCGCCAACGCGGAGATCGGCGTCGCCAACGCGGCGTTCTATCCGATCCTCTCGCTGACCGGCTCCGCGGGGTTCGAGAGCTCGTCGATCGCGACCTGGATCTCCAGCGCCAGCAGTCTCTGGAGCCTCGTCCCCTCCGCCGTCGTCAACGTTTTCGACGCCGGCCGCCGCCGTTCCGTCTCCGACCAGGCGCGCGCGGCCTACGAGGAGACGGCGGCGAGTTACCGCGAGACGGTGCTCACGGCGCTGCAGGAAGTCGAGGACGAGCTCGCCACGCTACGCGTGCTCGACGAGGAGGCCGCCATCCAGGCGCGCGCCGTGGACGCAGCCGAACGGTCGCTGACGCTGGCCACCAACCGCTATCGCGGCGGCATCGTCAGCTACCTCGAAGTCATCGTCGCGCAGAACGCCGCGCTCGCGAACGAGCGCGCCGCCGTGAACATCCTCACGCGCCGCATGGCGGCCAGCGTCCTCCTGATCAAAGCGCTCGGCGGCGGATGGAACCGCTCCGCGCTCCACGCCGTTACTTCGGAGCCGTAGTCTTCGCGTTGCGCGGATCGTCGGACGGGTTCACGTACTTGAACTCGACCGGACCCGTTCCGTACAACACGATGGTCGTGGCCGCGCTTCCCGTGTACGCATAGTGATTCATGTTCGCCGCCGCGATGGCGAACCCGCCCACGCCGAGCGCCTTGTTGCCCGAGGCCGTCTTCGACAGTTTGTCGCCCATGCCAAGCGTGAGCGTGCCGGAGACGACGACGACGTGCTCGTCGGTCGGGTGGGAGTGCGCGGGGACCGCGTAGTTCGCCGGGAATTTGAGCCGGACCGCGTACGGCGCGGCCTTGCCGGGATCGCCCGACAGCACCGCGATCTGGGCTCCGGCCGGCAGCATCGGCGGCGCCGGTCCCCACTTCGCCTCGCTCGCGTTCTCCACGACCGACGTCATCGTCTGCGCGCGCATCACGCCGATCGAGCCGGCGGCCAGCGCAGCCGTCATCCCACAGGCCCACACGCTGTTCATCCGAAATTGCTTGGTCACGTTTCTGCCTCCTTGGAGAAAGGCGTCATGCCCTTCGCCGTTGCAGCCGCGACTTTATGCGGACGCCGGACGGCGCCGCGTCCACTATCCGGGTCATTTTGAAAGGGCGCCCCAAAATGGCCCGAGCGGGCCACTCAACGGATTGCGGATGGGGGATTTCGGATTTCGGTCCTCAATCCAGAATGCGACGTCTTGCGGCTTGAGCGACGGCGGCGGCGCGGGATGACACGCTCAGCTTGGTCAGGATGTTGGCGACGTGGCGGTGGATGGTGTGCTCGCTGAGGAACAGGCGTTCCGCGATGATCTGGTTGTTCAGCCCTTCGGCGACGAGGCGGAGCACCTCGATTTCGCGCGGCGTGAGGCCGGACGTTTTTGCCGGCTTCGAGTTCCCGGGCGCGTGCGCGGCGGGGAGCTGATCGACGAGCTTTCGGGCGCGGGCAATCTCGAGTTCGGCTCTCAGCTCCGAGAGGACGTCGATCGCGCGCTCGGCTTCTTCGATCGCGGCGTCGGTCCGGCCGAGCGAAACGAGCGTGTGCGCGAGCGCGATGCGCGCGCGGCCGAGCTCGAACGGCGCGCCGCTCTGTCGGAACAGATCCACCGCGTCCTCGAAATGCGTCCGCGCGGCGTCGGCGTCGTTTGCGCCGGTGGCGATGTATCCGGCTGCGAAGCTCGCGGCCGCGCGCAGCGGCGCCGTGGCGACCAGCGTGGCAATCGCGCTGAGCTCGGCGAAGGCGGTGCGCGCCGCCTCGTGCTCGCCAAGGCCGACGCGGGCGCGCACGAGCAGATCGAGCCCGAGCGCCCGGTCCGTCCGGTTGTGCGGCGGTAGCCGCCGCAGATAGCGCTCCGCCTCGTCCGCCGCGACCTTCAGATCGTCGCGGTCGAACGCCAGCTCCGCGCGTCCGAGCGACGCCAGCGGATGCGGCTGGCTCTGCTCGAAGAGCGACGCCGCCTCGACGAGGCGGCCCTGCCGGCGGCGCAGCTCCGCGAGGAGGACCATGCCGCCGGCCGTCATCGCCGGGCGGCTCGAGGCGAGCTCCTCCGTCGCGGTGGTCAGCTCGCGCTCCGCTTCGAGCCAGGTGCCGCGCCACATGCAGATCGAGGCGTATTGCGTCCGGCAGACCGCGAAGAGCGGACGGAGTCCCCACTTCTCACTGAACGCCTTGAGCCGCGTGCACCACTGGATCGCGCGGTCGTAGTCGCGCACGCGCTCGCACGCGCCGATCATGTAGCAGCACGAGAGGCCGATCGCGATGAGGTCCTTCATCTCGCCGGCGACCACGGCGGCGTTCACTTCGTCGAGGTTGCGCATCCCCTCGGCGACCGCGCCGGAGGTGACGAGCGAGAGGCCCTGCAGGGCGCGCCCCAACATTTCGACGTCGATCGACTTGAGCGTGTGGCCGATGCGGATCGCTTCCGTGGCATGGGCGTGCGCGCGATCGGGATCGCTGTCGTCGAACAACGCGAATGCGCCTTCACGCAGTTCGAGCCACGCGCGCGGCGGCGTGTCGCCGTGCCCTTCAAGCAGACGGCGGGCGCGCTGGAGCCAGCCGTTGGCCACCGCGGTCTCACCGCGGAACGCCCAGCAGTCCCACGCCAGCCAGATGGCGACTCGCGCCGCGGACGCCCAATCGTCGCGCTCGCGGTAAAGCGTGTACGCCCGCTCGCGCGAGTCGAAGACTTCGGCAGCGAGGTCGAGCCACCACGCGGCGAGCCCCAGTCCTTCGAGGGCTTCCGGGAGTTCCTTCGCGGCGAGAACGCCCTGGAAGGCCGCGCGGGCCTCCTCCCACGCTCCTCGCGCGAGGGCGGCGTCGCCGATCGCACAGTCCGCCGGCCGGGCCGGGTTGGGCATGTCGGGAGGGATTATAGCGGGTGTGCGCGGAGCCACTGGCGCGCCGATTCGTAGTCCGGGCAGGCCTGCGCGACGAGCTTCCAGAACTTCGGCGAATGGTCGAGGCGCTTGAGGTGCATCAGCTCGTGAATCAGCACGTAGTCGCGCACCCAGCCGGGCATCTGCGCGAGGCGCCAGTTCAGGCAGATGTGGCCGGCCCTCGAGCATGAGCCCCACCGCCAACGCTGACTCCGGACGCTGATTCGCGCGACCGTCAGGCCGTACTGCGCGGCCAGTTCGAGAAGCCGGATCGGCAGATCGCGCTTCGCCGAAGCGCGGAGCTCACGCTCCACGTCCGGCGACATGGCCGGCGCTGGCCGCTGCTTGCTCTCTTCTTCGAGACGCCGCAGCTGCTTCTCGATCCACCCCTGCTGCTCGCGCGCGAACTCGCGCGCCTCCCGCGCGGATCCCCAGCGCGGAATCGTGACGCGGACCGTGCCGTCCGCGCGCACGCCCACGACATAACGGCGGGCTTTGGGATGACGGATGAAGACTGGTGCGGGGTGCGAGGTGCGGGGTGCGACGTGCGGAGTGCCAGGTGCGACGTGCGGAGTGCGAAGTGCGTCGTGCGTGGTGCGGGGTGCGAACGGCAGTTCGATCTGCATCAGGGCTAGACGCGCTCGACTTCTTCCGTTTCGGGCTCGAGCTCGCCGTCGTGAAACGGCAGGCCGTCGATCAGCTCCGGCGCCTGCAGCATGCGCGGCGCCTTGTCGATCGGCGTGAGCTGCGGGATCTCGTCGCCGTTCGCGACCTGCAGATCCTTGAAGCGGCGCGCCTTGATCAGGACGTTGCCTTCGAGCGATCCGACGGCGCGATTGTAGGCTTCGAGGCTCGCCTGGAGCTTGCCGCCCACGGCATCGAAGTGTTCCGCGAGCTTGGCGATCGAGTCGTAGAGGTTGCGTCCGAGCTCGCTGATCTTCTGCGCATTCTCCGTGTTGGCCTGCTGCTGCCATCCGTACGCCACCGCCCGCAGCAGCGCAATCAGCGTCGTCGGACTCGCGGGCACGACGCGCTGTTCGACGCCGAATTCGATCAGCGACGGATCCTGCTCGAGCGCGGCGCTGAAGAACATCTCGCCCGGCAGGAACATCACGACGAAGTCCGGCCCTGGCTGCACATGCGCGGCGTAACCCTTCCCCGCCAGCTGGGTGAGATGGACGCGGACCTGCTTCGCGTGATCCGCGAGGAGCGTCTGCCGCGTCGCTTCGTCCGGCGCGTCGAGCGCCTTCAGGTACGCGTCGAGCGGCGCCTTCGCGTCGATCACGACGCGCTTGCCGCCAGGCAGGCGGACGATGACGTCCGGCCGCATGCGCCGGTCGTCCTCGCCATCACGCGCCGTGAGCGTCTGCTGCTCGACGAAGTCGCAGTGCTCGACCATTCCCGATAGCTCGATGACGCGTTTGAGCTGCAGCTCGCCCCACCGCCCGCGGACGCCGGGCCGCTTCAGCGCATCCACGAGGCGCGACGTCTGACTGTGCAGATCCTTGCCCGTTGTGTCGAGCGAGATGATCTTCTGGATCAGTTCGGCGCCCGTCTGGACACGCCGGCGTTCTGATTCCTTGATCTCGCGATCCACGTGTTCGAGCGTCTTCGCCATCGGCTCGAGCAGATGCTCGATCGCCGTCTTGCGCGCGTCGATGTCGGCGGACGCCGCCGCGCGCGCGGCGGTCAGCCGCGTTTCGGCGAGATCCAGGAACGCTTCGTTGTTGGTCTTGAGCGCGTCGGCGCTGAGCGCCTGGAACGCTTCGCGCAGCCGCGATTCGGCGCCCTGATGCGCCTGGCGTGCCGCAGTCCAGCCGAGGACCGCGCCGATCACGAGTCCGGCGACGGCTGTAATCAGCGTGACGACGATGATGGAGAGTGGCAAAGGGTCCTTATGAGTATCGCACCTTATCGGGACATCACAAACGGCAACCACGCGTCAGGCAGTTGCAGCTCGGCGGCGTGAAGCGCCGATCCCATCGCGGCGCGGCTCTCCGTCGGCGCGAGTTGACGCGCCTTCAGGCCCGCCGCGATCGCGAGCAGCGCGTGCCGGGCGGCGATCTGCGCCTGACGCCGGCGATCCACGTACGCACCGGCGCCGATGCGCGCGGCCGCCCGCGCCTCGGCCCGCTCCGCCTTCAGTTGCCCCAGCCGCACGTGGTTGACCGGATCGAACGGCAGAGAGTCCTGAAACCTCGCGTCCGACGCCGTGTCGAGTTCCCCGGCTGCCTTCAGCGCCGTCTCGCGATCGAGCTCGGCGCGATAACATTGGAAACACAGGGTGGCTGCGGGCTTTTGGCCCTTCCGGCAAGCTGCGCAGAGCACCTTTGGGCGTTTGCCTTCCAGCTCGCCGCCAGGGAACTTAACCCACTCTGTTTCTTGCAGTTGTGCGGATGTAGGCGCCATATGGGAGCAGTTTAGCGCGGGGGTGTGACAGGGTAGGTCAATCTCGCGGCTAGTGCCTGGGGGCTTGGGACTAGGGGCTGGGGGCTCTGGGGCCGGGCCGTTATACGCTAGGGCCTTCATCAAGGAGCACGCATGCGCCGTCGTCAGCTCGTTGCGTTTTCATCATTCCTGCTCGCCGCTGCGCTTTCAGTGGGTGCGCAGCAGCCGCCCGCGGAGCGTGTCCGCGCCATCACGCCACCCGCCACGCCGCTCCCTTCCGAAGCGGAATCGCGCGGCGTGACGAAGTTCTCGTTCATCGTGTACGGCGACACGCGCGGGCGCCGCGACGGCATTGAAGTCCAGTACGAGCACTCGCTGATCGTGGACTCGATGCTCGCGCGCATCCGGCAGCTCTCCACCTCGCCGTACCCGGTGCGATTCGTGATCCAGTCGGGCGACGCGGTGCTGAACGGCCGCGATCCGAAGCAGTGGAACGTCAGTTTCGCGCCGATCATCGAGCGTCTCACGCGGGACGCGAACGTCCCGTACTTCCTCGCGCCAGGCAACCACGACGTCACCTCGGCGCTGACCGCCGATTCCCCCGAGCGCCAGGTCGGACTGCGCAACTATTACGACGCCGTGGGCGCGCTCATCCCGAAGGACGGATCGCCGCGCCGTCTGTCGGGACAACCCGCGTACGCGTTCGGGTACGGCAACACGTTCGTCATCTCGTTCGACGCGAACGTCGCCGGCGACGAGAAACAGTTCCAGTGGGTCAAGGGACAGCTCGACGGTCTGGAGCGCGCGCGCTTCACGAACGTCATCGCGTTCTGTCACCAGGCGCCGTTCTCCTCCGGCCCGCACGGCGCGGCGATCACCGAGGCGCAGACGACGACGCTGCGGGCGAAGTACATGCCGCTGTTCCGCGCGCATCATGTGCGCGCGGTGTTCTCCGGCCACGAGCATCTGTTCGAGCACTTCGTCGAGCGCTACACCGATGGCGCCGGACCGCACCGGATGGATCTCGTCGTCACCGGCGGCGGCGGCGCGCCGCTCTACACGTATCAGGGCGAGCCCGACCTGCGCGAATACCTGAAAGCCGGAGAGTCGAGCAAGGTGTCGGTCGAGCACCTCGCGAAACCCGGCATGGAGCGCGGCGCCAGCCCGTACCATTTCCTCGTCATCCGGGTGGACGGCGAGGCCCTCGATCTCGAAGTCGTGGGCGTCGACTGGGGCGTGGGATTTCAGCCGTACCGGAGCAACAAGGTCGAACTGAAGGATCCGGGGCGTTAGGTGCTTTCGTAACGATCAGACCGTCACGGACTCGGCGGTGTGCCCCGAGGATTCCAGAAACTTCAGGAAGTCGGCGTACGCGATGACGAGCGTCGCGGTGTTGATGTTGGGGTGAAACGAAATCCGCCGGGCGGACTGCAGATCGCGATCGATGAAAACGCGCACGACGTGCTCGCGGTCGTGCGGGAGGCCGAACGGCGACACTGAGCCCGGCGTCAGCCCCAGATGTGTCATCAGCCGCTCCGGCGACGCGAAGCTCAGTTTGCCGTCGCCGATTTGATTCGCCACGGCGCGCAGGTCGGCGCGCTTGGTGTGCTCGATGATGACGAGGTAGTACCGCATCCCCTTCTGATTCCGCAGAAACAGATTCTTGCAGTGCGCGGCGTCGATGCCACCCCAGTGCTGCGCCGCTTCTTCGGCGGTGGCGACGGGCGGATGCGCGTGCGGCTCGTAGGCAATGCCTAGCGCGTCCAGCGCGTCGCGGACGCCCTGCTCCTGCGGCGTGAGCGTCACGGAAACCGTCCGAGTGCCGTGAGAAGCTCCAGGCGCGCGCGGCGCAGGGTGTCCTCGGCGCCGGCGACGTTCGTGTCCGCATCGCGCGCGCTGCGCTCGGCATCGATCACTTCGATGTTGGTCGCCGCCCCCGCCCGGAAACTGATGTTCGTGATGTTCACGACCTGCTGCGCCTGATCGGCGGCCGCGCGCGCGCTGGCGAGCCCGCGCTCCGCGCTCTGCACCGCCTCGCGCGCGGCGCGCACTTCGGACCGCGCGCCGGTCACCGCTCCGGTGAAGTTCGCCTTCGAGATGTCGAACGCGGATTGCCGCTCGAGCTTCTGCCCCTTGCGCTGCCCGCTGTCGAAGATCGGGACGGCGAGCTGCAACTGGAACCGCCAGCTGTTGGCCGGCGCGAAGATGTTCGACGGATACAGCGTCTGCGGCAGGAAGATCGCCTGCAGCTCGGGGAAATAATCCTTGGAGCTGTCGTGCAGCACACGCTCCGACGCCTGCTGCGAGGCGGACAGGAACTGCAGATCCGGGCGGAACTGCAGGATGTTCGCGTCCGATGCGTCCGACGGCAGATCGAACGCCGGCTCGTCGGCGACGTCCACCGGTCCATCCGCCACCAGCAGCACGCCGAGCGCCTCCTGCGCGCGATACAGCGCGAGGCGCGCCGACTCCACCAGCCCATCGTCCGTGGACACTTCCTGCTGCGCACGCAGCTCGTTCAGCCGGCTGCCGGTGCCGAGCTGCTGCAGCTGGTGCGCGAGATCGAAGTGCGCCGTCGCCACGTCGCGCGCGCGCTCGTTGGCTTCGACGACGCGGCGGCGCGCGATGACGGTCAGGTACGCGTCCGCCGTCGCGAGCGCCGTCTGCTGATGGGTCTCTGTGGTGCCGAGCTCGGCGACGTGCACCGCGTCCGCCGCCTGCGCCTTCCGCGCCCAACGTCCCGCCGCGAACAGGGGCACCCGCACGTCGAGCCCCGCGGTCACCGAATTGCGCGGCGACACGACCGTGCCGTCGAACTCCACGCCGGTATTGAGGGTCGTGGTGGTGACCGTGCCGTTCACCTGCAGCCGCCTGCCGGCGCGCTTCGCCGAGGAGCGCTTCCGCGCGCAGGATCCCGGCGGCCGCGATCGCGGACGAAGGATTCTTGTCGATCGCGCGCGCGATCGCATCCTTGAACGACACGCGCTCGGCCGGCGCGGGCGCCTGCGCGTACACGGGAGCCGCCAGGGCGATCGCGATCACGAGCGCCGCGCTACGCGTTGGGTTTCGACTCATCTTTGCCTCGACGGCCGACGCTCTTGACGACGACATACAGCACCGGAATGAACGCGAGATTGAGGAACGTGGACGCGATCATCCCGCCGGCCACTGCCGTGCCGACCGAGTGCCGCGCTTCGCGGCCGGCGCCGCTCGCGAAGACGAGCGGCATCACGCCGAGGATGAACGCCAGCGACGTCATCAGAATCGGCCGCAGGCGGATGCGCGCCGCTTCGACCGCCGCTTCGGCGATGCCCATCCCGCGCTCGCGGAGCTCCTCGGCGAACTGCACGACGAGAATGCCGTTCTTCGCAGAGAGGCCGATCAGCATCACCAGCCCGATCTGGCAATACACGTCGTGCAGTTCGCCGAGGCCCCACTGCGCGAGCAGCGCGCCGAGGATCGCGATCGGCACCGACAGCAGGATGATGAACGGCAGCGTGAGGCTCTCGTACTGGCCCGCCAAGGTGAGGTACACGAGCAACAGACCGAGGCCGAAGATCGCGGTGGACTGGCTGCCGGCCTTGATTTCCTCGAGCGACAAGCCCGACCACGCGTAGCTCATGCCCTGCGGCAGCGTCCGGTCCGACAAGTCGGCCATCTTCTTCAGGGCGTCGCCGGAACTGAACCCGGGCGCGGCGGAGCCGTTGATTTCCGCCGATCGGAACAGGTTGAAATGGCTGATGACCTTCGGCGCCGTTGCCTCGCGCACCGACACAAGGTTGCTGAGCGGCATCATCTGCCCGGCGCTCGTCCGCACGTAGTAATGCTCGAGATCGTCGGGCTTCATCCGGAATTTCTGATCCGCCTGGACGTACACGCGATACGAGCGGCCGCTGAAGTCGAAGTCGTTGACGTACGACGATCCGAGCAGAATCTGCAGCGCGTCGGTGATGTCGTTCAGCCCGACCCCGACGCTCTTCGCCTGCTGCCGATCCATCGACACCACGAACTGCGGATCGTTCGCGGTGAACTGCGTGAACAGGCCCGTGAGGCCCGGCGTCTGGTTGCCCTTCGCGCTGATGTCCTGCGCCGCCGCGGCCAGCCCTTCGATCGGCCCGCCGCTCTGATCGAGCAGCTCGTACGTGAAGCCGCCGAACTGCCCGAGGCCGTTGATCGCCGGCGGCAGGAACGGAATCACCAGCGCGCCGGTGATGCGGCTGCTGAAGCCGCCGAACAGCTTGCCGACGACCGCCTTGGCCGAATGTTCGTCGCCCTTGCGCTGTGCCATCGGCTTCAGCAGCGAAAAGATGAGCCCCTGGTTCGGGCTCGATCCGGCGAAGCCGAACCCGCCGACCGCGAAGGTGCTCGCGATTTCCGGCGTCTGGCTCAGCACCTCCTCCGCCTGCTTGGCGATGTTCATCGTGTAGTCGAGCGACGCGCCCTGCGGCGCTTGCATGAGGATGATGACGTAGCCCTGATCCTCGTCCGGCACGAATCCGGTCGGCACCCGGTTCGCCACCCAGTAGGTGCCCGCGAGCAGCACGACGAACACGATCACCACGAGTGCGCGCACGCGGATCAGCCCCTGCAGCACGCGCACGAGCCCGTTCGTGCCGCCGTCGATCACGCGGTTGACGGCGCTGAAAAACAGACCCTTCGGCTTCTCCACCTTCTGCAGCAGCAGCGCGGCGAGCGCGGGCGTCAGCGTGAGCGCGTTGAACGCCGAGATCACCATCGACACCGCGATCGTCAGCGCGAACTGCTGGTAGAGGCGCCCGGTCGTGCCCGGGAAGAACGCCACGGGCACGAACACCGCCGCGAGCACCAGCGCGGTCGCGATGACGGCGCTCGTCACCTCGCCCATCGCGTCAGACGACGCTTCCGCGGGCGAACGGTGGTACTCGTGAATGTGCCGCTCGATGTTCTCGATGACGACGATGGCGTCGTCCACGACGAGACCGGTCGCGAGCGTGATGCCGAACAGGGTCAGCGTGTTGATCGAGAAGCCGAACAGCTTCACGAACGCGAACGTGCCGACCAGCGACACCGGAATGGTGATCGCGGGGATCAGCGTCGTCCTCCAGTTCTGGAGGAACAGGAACATGACGACGATGACGAGCACGATCGCGGCCGCGAGCGTCGTCGCGACTTCCTTGATCGAGTCCGAGACGACGGTCGTCGTGTCGAAGGCGATCTCCGCTTTGACGCCGGGCGGGAATCGCTTCGAGAGCTGCGCGAGCTCCTCGGTGACGTGCTTGTACACGTCCAGCGAATTCGCGGAGGGCAGCTGCAGCACGCCGAAGCCGACGGCGTCGTGCCCGTTGTAGCGCAGGTTGGTCGCGTAGTTCTCCGCGCCGAGCTCGGTGCGGCCGACGTCCTTCATCCGGACCAGCGTGCCATCAGGCGTCCGCTTCAGGATGATGTTGTCGAACTCCGCCGGGTCCGCGAGCCGGCCGACCGCGCGGACGCTGATCTGATAGGTCTGTCCCGCGCGTGCCGGCGACTGCCCGACCTGGCCCGCGGCCACCTGCACGTTCTGCTCGCGCAGCGCGTTGACGACGTCCGCCGCCGTGATGCCGCGGCTCGCGAGCCGCTCGGGATCCACCCACAGGCGCATCGCGTACTTGCGCTCGCCGAAGATGACCACGTCGCCGACGCCGGGCTGGCGCTTGATGTCGTCCTTGATGAAGCGATCGATATAGTTGCTGAGAAACAGCGAGTCGTACTGGTTCTTGTCCGCGTACACGCCAATCGCGGCGACGAAGTTGGTCGAGACCTTCGTCACCGACAGGCCGACGGCCTTCACTTCGTTCGGCAGGCGGCCGGTCACCTGCGAGATCCGGTTCTGCACGTCCACCGCCGCGACGTCGATGTTGCGCGTGATGTCGAAGGTGATCGTGATGCCGCACGAGCCGTCGTTGCCGCTCGTCGAGGTCATGTAGCTCATGCCCTCGACGCCGTTGATCGCCTGCTCGAGCGGCGTCGTCACGGTCGTCTCGACCGTCTGCGCGTCGGCGCCGTTGTAGAACGCGTTGACCTGAACCTGCGGCGGCGCGAGGTCCGGGTACTGCGCGATCGGGAGCGTCGGGATCGCGATGAGGCCCGCGAGGATGATCACGAGCGAGCAGACGCTCGCGAGGATCGGCCGTTTGATGAAGGTATCTACGAACATTGTCAGTGACTAGTCTCGGGGACTGGGGGCTGGGGACTGGGCGCTCGGGGCCTCGGGCGCAATCGGGACGCCGTCCGCCAGCTTCTGCACGCCCGAGACCACAAGGCGCTCGTTCGGTTTGATACCGTCGAGGACGGCGTAGTTGTCGCCCGCGATCGCTCCAAGTTTGACCGCGCGCTGACGCGCCACGAGCTTGCCGTTGGCGTCCTCCGCGACGAACGCGAAGTACTGTCCGTTGACTCGCAGTACCGCGGTCACGGGGATCACGAGGCCGGACGTCGTCTTCCAGATGATCCGCGCGCGGACGAACTGCGACGCGCGCAGCGAGAGATCCGGATTCCGCACTTCAGCCTTCACGAGGATCGACTGGGTCTGATCGTCCACGTGCGGTGAAATGAAATTCACCGTGGTCGCTCCCAGCGGCTGCGCGCCGTCGCTGCTCAGAATCTGAACCGGCAGGCCCTTCTTCAGGTCGCCCGCGCGCTCGAGCGGCACGGAGATGTAGACCTCGAGCGTCTGGTTCTGATCGACCGTGGTGAGCAGGGTGGACGTCGTGACCTGCATCCCCTGCCGCACCGGCACGTCGCCGACGACGCCGGCGGTCGGCGCGGCGATCGTGTAGTAGCGGAGCTGCACCTGCTGCTGCTGCACCTGCGCCTGCAGCGCCTTCAGGTTCGCTTCCGCGGTCTTGAGCGCGGTGTCGGCCTGCTCCTGTTCCTGCTTGCTGATCGCGCCGGCGGCGAACAGGGCGCCCGCGCGCTGCGCCTGCTCGCGCGCGTAGGCGACGCTCGCCTCGGTGGCGGCGCGCTCCGCTTCCTGGCTCGACACCGCCGCCTGCTGCCGGCGCGGATCGATCTGGACGAGCGGCTGCCCCTGCGTGACGCGGTCGCCGGACTTCACGAAGATCTGCGTGATCTGGCCGTCGATCTGCGGCTGAATCGTCGTCGAGTGCAGCGATTTCAACGTCGCGACGAACTCGGTGGCGTCGTCGATGTTCGCGGTGGACGCCGTCATGAGTTTGACGGGTGCGGGGGGAAATCCTTGAGCGCCCGGCGGCGCCTGTTTGCTGCTGCAGGCGGCCGACGCCAGAACGACGAACGCGGCGGCGGCGGCGACAGCGCGGGAAACCGTAAATGCGCGCATGGTGGCTTTGACTCTCTCGAGCGCTGACTGGGTTCGAACGCGGCCGTTTTGCTGTGAACGGCCCGTCATTTTAGGCGAAGTAAAAGCGAATGTCAATGGGTTGGTCGTCCCGACGCAGCAACACGATCGTAATTCGACGACACAAATGTGATCGTTCTAACAGTTGAGCTATCAAGCAATTACATGATTCTCCTATGATTGCCCACCAGCGCACGCGATCGGAGGCGGCACCACGCTTGCCTCTGGCGTGTGCAAACTCCCTGGAGGTTCCCACGTGTTCTCGGCCATGCTCTCCCACTTCTCCCACGATCTCGCGATCGATCTCGGCACCGCCAACACCTGCGTCTATGCCCGCGGCAGAGGCATCGTCGTCAGCGAGCCTTCGATCGTCGCACTAAACAAGGTGACGGGCAAAATCGAGGCGGTCGGCACCGAGGCCAAGGAGATGCTGGGCCGGACGCCCGGCAACATCACGGCGATCAAGCCGATGAAGGACGGCGTCATCGCCGATTTCGAGGCCGCCGAGAAGATGCTGAACTATTTCATCCGCAAAGCGCACCGGGGCGGCGGCTGGGTCCGGCCGCGCGTCGTCATCGGCGTGCCGTCGGAAATCACGCAGGTCGAACGCCGGGCCGTGAAGGACAGCGCGATGCGCGCGAAGGCGAGCGAGGTGCATTTAATCGAAGAGGCGATGGCGGCCGCGATCGGCGCCGGCATGCCGATCACCGAAGCCTCGGGCAACATGGTCGTGGACATCGGCGGCGGGACGACGGACATCGCGGTCATCTCGCTGGCGGGCATCGTGTACGGCCGGTCCGTGCGCGTCGCAGGCAACGAGCTGGACGAAGCCATCGCGCTCCATGCGCGCAAGGCGCACAATCTTCTGATCGGCGAGCGGACGGCCGAGCAGATCAAGATCGAGATCGGATCCGCGTATCCGCTCGAGAAGCGGCTGACGATGGAGGTCAAGGGGCGGCACCTGATGGAGGGGCGTCCCGTCACCGTGACGATGGACGACGAAGAAATCCGGAAGGCGATGTCCGAGCCGATCCGCGGGATCGTCCAGGCGGTCCACGACGCGCTCGAGCGGATTCCGCCGGAACTCTCGGCCGACATCTTCGATCGCGGGATCATCCTGACGGGCGGCGGCTCGCTGCTCAAGAATCTCGATCGCCGCCTCCGGGAGGAAACCGGCCTGCCGGTGCAGCTCGCCGAGGATCCGCTGTCGTCGGTCGTGCTCGGCGCGGGGAAGATGCTGTCGGACTTCAATCTGCTCCGGCGCATTTCGCTGGAGTAAAAACAAAGCCCCAGCGCGGAGATGGCAGAGACACGCAGAAACACAACACCATTCTGGTGTTCCGCTGCGATCGGACTCATGATACCGGCAGGGTCCGGCTGAAGCCGGATCCTACCGAGGAATTCTTCTCCAGCCGCGCATTCTTTCAATGTCCCCTTCGTCCTTCACTTCCTGCAATTCTGCAATTCTGCAATCCTGCCCTCCTGCAATTGCTAGAATCCCCAAGTGCCGAGGAACGCCGAGGTCATCCGCCAGTGGACCATCCTGCGCGAGATTGAGAGCGCTCGCGGCGCGGGCGTGACCATCGACGACCTTGCCTCGCTCTGCGGCGTCACCACGCGCACGATACGCCGCGACCTCCAGGCTCTCGAAGAAGCCGGCTTCCCTCTGTACGACGATCGCTCGCACGACGATGGGCGGACGCGGTGGAACGTGAACGGCCAGGCGTTCAAGGGCCTCGCGGCGGGGCTGACGTTGTCGGAGTTGTGCGCGCTCTACTTCAGCCGCACGCTGCTCGAATCGCTGTCGGGGACGCCGTTCCGGACCGAAGTCGAGAGCGCCTTCGACAAGCTCTCCTCCGTCCTCACGCCGCACATGCGGCAGTTTCTCGATCAGCTCCCGCGCGTCCTCTCGACCAAGGCCGATCCCGCGCGCACGTCGCCCGACGCCAACGCGCCGCACCGCCAGCTCGTCGTCGCGCGCGCGCTGGAAGCGACGCTGCACCTGCGCCAGGCGTCGATCGTGTATTTCTCGAAGTCGAGCGATCGCACCACG
>Ga0193726_1000870_pt1 | contig 27316 bp, 51 predicted proteins | sample H2c1metaG_FD_144928 | JGI IMG/M metagenome (GOLD analysis project Ga0193726, IMG submission 144928) | Soil microbial communities from a riparian zone of the East river system, Colorado, United States - H2c1 | ecosystem: Environmental > Terrestrial > Soil > Riparian zone | place: USA: East River...
ACTCCCGGTAATCTATATTGGGAACTCCGGGAGCTTCTCCGCAAACGATGTCGCAACTAACTAATTTACCAAAAGCATTCTTACACAAGGCGCGGTCTAGCCAAACCGTTGAATGCCCGTGGTAGGTTCCAGTTTCAACGACTAGGGCGGGTTTGAGCATGCGCACGAGGCCATAGAGCATATCGCCCATTTCGACTTCGGCGGCGACGTCGTCGATCTCAGTCCACATGTTCCACCTGTGAAAAGCCGTAACCCAGATGATTATAGAGGCACTTGCGCGCGAAGCCGGTCTTGAGGCCCTGATCGGTAACGACTTTGGACAGAATGCCATCGTACTGCCGCAGCGGGCCATCAGGGAAAGAGAGAGTACCTTTGCGGACGAAGTACGGACAGCCGATAGAGTGGGCTTCAATCACGTCCTCGGTACGTTCGGCGTAGGGCTGACCCGAGAGACCATACTCCAGCGGAAAACCCGCGAGCATGCCGTATTCCGGATGGTTCTCGAGCGCGATACGGCCTTGCTCAAAGAAGTCGTTGGGGAGGGGCAGCTGGTCGTCGTCCATGACGCAGTAGATGTCGGACTTGGCCAAATGTTCTGCATTGCATTTCGCAAAGATATGGAAATTGGCTTCAGAAATCTCGCCAATCTTGAATGGGCCGACCTCGTTTTGGTACCAGTAGGTTTCGCTATCAATGGGAATTTGAGAGCTGGGGCTAAGAATAGTCACGCGGATATTCGGGAAATCCTCGAGGCGGTAAAGCAGGGCCATGGTCAAGCAACTCCGCACAGGAGTCCCGCGGTACACGCGCACAAACACATCCATCAAGGCTGGTGCTCCTTCCGGTGACACGCGCCGCAAAGCCACATAACGTCCAAGGGCTTATCGTAATCCGCATGATGACCCTCTGGCTTGCATGCCGTAGAGCACTTAGAACAGGCGGGAGGTCTAAGCAACTGACCGCGTTTCACGGCTTTGTACAAAAGGTTCTGCGCACGCCATTTTTGGCGATGCTTTATTTTCCAACGGGCTGTGGTCCGCGCGCGGTCTTTCCGCCACTTCGGCAGATTGTTGGTGCGGTAACGCTTTCTCTCGACGGTGTTCATTTTTTTTCTGACAGGGAGCCCCGACCCCTCGAGACTCCCCGCCCCGCCTTGCCTGAGGACTCCCCAGGTAAGCTCAAGATCAGAACAAACAGCCAGCAGAAGATGCGCCAGCACACCCACCCAACCACGGCCAGGAGCGCCAAGGCGCCGGCCAGCTTAATCGCCAGGTCAATCATCACTCACCTACCTTTGCCAGTCCGCCGCAGAAGCCGCAATTGTACCCACGCTCTTTGCCATGCGGACAAGTTTTTGAAATTTTTTTGGATTTACGAAGCTCATTCGTAACCGCCGCCTCAAAGTCGCCCTGACTCGGATTCCGCGGGTCATCGGTAGGCACAATCGTACCAGGTGGCAGTATCGCGCGCGCATCCCCGTTGCAGCGCCTGCGGATCCATTCCGAAAGATTCAACCCGCACTTCGCCGCTGCCGCCTTCCACGCTTCACGGTCGTAATCATCAATCTTTATCATGAGTGGGCGCTTCACAAAGGTATATACGCATCGTGGCACAGGTATGTACGATTGTCAATACCTTGTTTGAGAGTTTTAAATTCCGGTGGCTGGCAGTATAGGGATTTAGAGAGGGTGCCAGGGTCGCCTCCCCCTCCCCTCGAGCCCATATAAGCAATCTAAATGCGCCAAATGCAGCGTGTGTCCACGTCCTGACACGATCTATGGGGTGCTATGGGGCCTCTCGGGCCAGGCAGGGGGTGTGTTGTCTCACTGCAGAGTTGGTTAACCTTTTGCTTGTCTGTAACTTGAATGATATCAATGGCTTAGAGTACTGCGTCGCATAAGAAACCTTATGTAAAGTGGTTATGTAAACCAGGAAAACGACTTTCGAGGCGTTCTTTTTACTTGAATGTTGCGATTAAATCAAGTTTAATCAGCGTCTGTGAGCGCGCAAGAAGCACAAAAGCCCCTTTCTGATACGAAAGTCCCAGACTACAAATTGCTTGCTCGGATGGTAATTCGGGAAGGTAAGACGTTCAAAGAGAGTGCATTAGCTGCTGGTTACAGTGAATCAGTAGCTGTGAGTGGGCTGAAACGCTTGGTTGCTGATTCTAGCCCCGCTGCTGACGCCATCCGCAAGGAGTCTGAGGCATTCATAACGCTCGACCGCTTGAAACCGCTCGCTGTGCAGCGTCTGTGGAGTGAAATCACTGATCCAAAGAGCAGCCTGGGGATTAAAGCCATTGAGATTGCCGGCCGGTTCAAAGAGACGGATTGGTTTGTCAAGTCTGGTGGCGAAGTCAGCATTGGCGTGTTTGCCCAACTGAGCGAGGCTGGCTCCGTAATTGACGCCGCCGCTGATTTGACGCTCGCGAATGAGCCTTAGCGCAGGTCTTACACTTCCTGCCGCGCCTATCTAAATACAGATTCTCGGGCGTGAACTCATGACCATGAATACAATGCGTTTGCGCTGCCTTCTTGGCTGCAAATGATTCACCACGCAGAATGTTGATTCGCTGCGTTATGGGCTCCAAGTGCTCGGGATTCACGCAATTTCTTACCCTGCATAGATGATCCAACTGAAGTTTGGCTGGGATCGGGCCGTTTACGAGCTCCCACGCCACACAATGAGCCATCCTGAGAATACCGTGAACGCGTACTTGCGAGTAGTCACCCTTGCAAATACCAGTGCTGCGAATCCAGCAAACCGTCCTATACCCACGGTCTTCTTGTTTGATATGGCGAATGGATTCGAGAATTAAATCAAAACTCATTACGGTGCATTTTACCGCGTAATCATTGAATATTCAAGCGTTTTCAACAGGGAACCACGCCTAATCTACTATTCCAGCACACAGGTGGTTTCACTTGCGGATTGTTCACGTACCAGCTCCGGATCCCAAATACGCTCGAGCCCAGACTTGCCAGCTTCACCACGTACGCTAGTTTTGGATAGCGCGCGCCCAGGGCGTAACCTGTTGCGTATTCGCTCGCAAATGCTGTGCTCAAGAGGAATTTGTTGTGCGCGACCGGCCGCATGATTGGATTGTTCTCCGTTCCGTGATTGTGCATGCCTGAATCGGTCAAGAATGCGTCATACGACAGAGCCGCGGCGCCGGCGATGTCCAAAGCGATACGAGCCGTTTTAAGGGCTCTGCGCTTGAACTTGGGCACTTTGGTTACATAGATCACCGGTTGTAGCGCGTAGCCAGTCGCTGGAAGCGCAGCGGTGGTTTGTAGAGCCATCAGTAAGACACATTCAATCAGCATAGTCCCTCGATCTGCAAACTACATCCATGATGGCTCCGTAATTGCTCAGGACTCGATTTGCGCGATCCCCGCTCCAATTTCTAATGTTTCATCCTTGTTTTGGTCGATATGGCCGATTTCTATTTTCTTCAGCTGGAACAGGCCATGCGGGTCCTTATCGCCCTCAAATATCAATTGCTCGGTAATCATCAAGCAATTCGTAGGGCAAGTACTTTCCTCGTAGTAATACCGTTGATTCTCGACAAACTTTTCCGGCGAATCATTCTTCGAATGTGCATATTTCCAAGCATTTAGCTTAAAAATAACCGGAGGAACGGTCCGAGTTTCAAGCGTCACGGTAATGGGATAAGCTCGCTCGCCCGTTAGTTCAATGGAATAAATGGGATTGGCCTTGCTTCCGCTCACGGTAACCAGCGAATAATACCCACAAACATCGCAATGCCACGAACCGGGTCGCTCGCCAAAGCTCAGGTGGGAGACGCCAAACTCATGTTTCTTACAATGTGGGCATATAGCCACAATCTTAGTCCTGATTTCGCTCACGCTTTGCTCCCTTTCTTACTCCGAGGTCCCAAAAATTACAAGTTCTTTTCTTTTTATGCGCTTAGAGAGCCCGGCTTGGTCCAATGCTGACTCAGCGGCAATCAATATCTTGTCGCGCTCGCTCCGGTTTTCGATGCAGCGCACGAGCCCCAACTCAAGAACTTCGACCTGTTTAGCGAGGCGCCTTGTCTGAGCGGCCAATGCCACCACTTCTCGCGCGTCGCTTCCATCGTCGCCACAGCACTCACACCGTCTTGCTAAACTCATCTTGTCCTCTTTCCTCGCGGGACGCCCGCCCGGCGCTGCACTCACCGGCCAACCTTCATATATGCCAATCTGCAATACCGGCCAGCCTTGAGCTTTCCAATCTCGCCGTCCTGGTACATCGCTTCCAGCCATTCTTTCGCGTGCTGCCAATCGCACTGAAGAAATTCCGCGACATAGAAAATTGGAACCGACTTATCATAGCTTTCGATAAATTCGAGTATTTTTTTAATCATCACTCACCCCCATCCCGCTGTTTCCGGCGAGGCTTGGCATAACCCTTCGTCCAAGAGGAATTTTATGGCTCATGACTTCGCCTTCCGCTGCTCCGATTTGCCCCGCGGCCTGCCACCAAGACGGCCGTTCTTGCGCGCTGCGGCTGCCTTAGCAGGGCTCTTGACCTTGCCACCGATCTTGCCGCCTCGCCTGCCCAGGGATACTGCTGCTCGATTCTTAGCCACGGCTCACCAACTCGCCCGATAGTAAACTGACTTGTGGCAGCCCTGTTCACGCGGGATAGCAAGCCATTTTAGGGCCTTTTTAAGTATCTCGATGCTTTCCAATTTGTCAGTTTCATCGCTCGCGCCAAAAAAGAACCCCTCAGTATGAGGTAATTGGTTGGCATCTATAGCGGCAAGGATTTGCTTAATATCGGCCTCGCACAGGTCAATCTTTTGGCACTCGTCCTTGCCGTCCGCAAACGTATTGACGATATACCCATGCAGGTCGGGATGCTTGCGCCAATAGCCGAGCCTTAAATCTTTTGTTTCCAACTTGAATCCATCCTCGACGGGGCACTCTTCGTCGTAAGTCGAATAGTACTTCTCGCCAACCAAATACATATCAAGTCCCATTTGCCGCCTCCATACGTATACCCTAAACCGCTTTCGGTTATTTTGTCAAGCCCAAAGTTGCCCAATTCGTACATTTCTCTCTGCATGCACGAAAACGTACATGCTTGCAATTCAGTGGCCGTCTATTTTAACTTTCCTGTTGACACGATTCTTCTAATAGGTGTACATTCCACGCATGGTTAAGTACAAACAAGCGAAGGTGCAACACCTGACCACCCGCGTGGAACCCAAGATTCGGCGCGACGTGGAAGAAGTGGCCATCAAAGAACGGCGTACGCTGTCCCAGATGGTCTCAGTCCTTATCTTAGAAGCCCTCGAAGCACGAAATTCCAAAGAACAGGCGGCTTAATTTTTTATGTCCAACTCTGTCGCCAAACAACTGAGTCTGATAGGTAATATTAAGTCAGTTAGAATCAATCACTTACGGACATTAAGCGCTCCCTCTATGGGTAACAATCTACGTTTGAATATCGCGTGGTATACAGAACGTGGCGGGGTACTAGAACCTCAGGCAATCCTTCTAACGTCGAACTCTTCCGGCTCCCTGAATTTGAGCAAGCGCTGTTTGCCATCCACCACCAGTTTAGCCAAGTCGATGATGTCGCTTCGGTGGTTAGCCAGGAATGTGCATATATCGGCTATTCCGCGATACGTGAGAGCTTGCTGGTGCTCCACTCTGGCTTGCTTCTCCGATTGCGCGGCCAAGTCGTACATCTTCAGTCCTAAATCCTGCAAAGAGTTTATTGAGCAGTCGAACAAATATTCAAGTGGCGGTAGCTGCGAATCCATCTATCGGGCCTCCAGGTTTTGCGGGGAAGCCGGACTATCACTTTTTGTACAAGTAGCGTCAAGAGCACACAAATACGTACGTATTATACCGGACAAATTTATACCGCAGAGAAATGAGGATGTGATGGGTGTGGAGATGAAGTCTATCAGCGTGAAGCTTAGCGAGGCTAGGCTCCGCAAATTGGCACGTTTTGAGGATGCATTTACCCCGCTCGTCAATAACCGCACCGACGTGTTCAATCTCATGATCGATCTGCTCGATGAAATGTTGCCGAAGTTTGAAACGCTGCCTCGCTTCACCATGGCGCTGACAATACTCGGCGCTCTGGGCAGGTTGCAAGACTTACTTCGTCCGACTTTGTGTGTCGAAACGCACAGTTCTGAAGGCTCACAAGTTCAAATCGAATTTCCTGTCCATCAGGAAAGGCCGGTGGGACTAATCCAAACGCTGCCTACGTTGTCTCACCGGTTTCAATTACTTAATCGCCCAGAAAACCTCCTGGGCCATGCGGCGGAATTGGTAGCGGCGGCGTATAAACCACTCTCCCTTCCGGGCTTGGCTGTGCGCCCTTACTACGTTCGGAGGGTAGCATGAGCCACGGATACGACCCCAAGTGTTACGAACTCGCGAAACATTTTACCTCTGAGATTGACGACTTACCCGAAGAAGTAGAGCGCGAGACAAAAGAGCTTGCACAGGCAATTCAGGACGCCGTGGAGAACTGGTTTGTGGGGATAGCATGAGCCGCCTGCGAACATTCCAGATTCAGATATGCGATGCCTGCCTGAACTCTCGCGGCGAAATGTGCGATACGCCGGGATGCGTTTTAATCTGGCTCACCACGGAAGAAATTGAAGAATACTTGAGCAAATTTCTTATTCGGCCTCGCTTCGAAGGAAGGCTGCTGTTCGAAGAAATTCTCGGCGAGGTTTCTCAGTGAAGCACATTCCCACACGAGTCGTTGAATTCTTACGCGACCTTTCAAATGCAACTAGCTATCGCTCCCACGATTTGGGATACGAAGATTCCATTGATGTCCACTGGAAAATCGATGCCGCAGATTTACTGGCGTCTCTTGCTGAAGGAGATTGTGTTGGCGAGCGCTACGACGACATGCCGAACAATCCCGGAGCGGACCTGTGAAGCACATTCCCACCTTTGTTTCGCTCATCGCTGCTCTGCTGGCTGCGGGTTACGCCATGAAGTTTCGCTCTCTGCCGTGGCAGGTTCCTGCGTATCTGATTGCGCAAACACTGTTCACCGTTGTGACCTGGGTAGCGATTCAGAAAGAAGCCCTGGATAGCACGAATTACATGCGGGCGTTTGGCGCGATGTTCGTGGTTGTTCTGGGCCTTGCAGTTTCGCTCAGCGTTAGTTTTCTCGCGGGGCATTCCTGCCGGTTGTGGGCGGTTGTTTCTGCGGTTTCTCTCTCTGCCTGCGTCGGCGTGGCGATCTACGAAAGACTTTCTCAAGTCTACGGCTCGGTTCCTCCGCAAATAACCTTGGCCCTTCTAAATGGCGCTGTGCTGTCGTTCTGCGGCTTGGCAGTCTTTATCTCGCTGATCGTTGAGCCCGAACCTGCTACCAGATACGCGGCAATAGCTCTCGGTTCCTTCTGGAGCGTGCTCGGCGTTCTGTCGTTTGCCTTCAGCTTGGGAATCATGGGCGTGAAACGCGCCGCCTGGATTCACCTCAATGACTTTGTTCCTTCCTTTTTGGCAATGATTTGTTTTGGCTGGCTCGTTTTGCAGCTGTCGGGCTTGCAGGCAGAACTGGCTCAGCAAGCGATTCACGCGGATGCGATTACGGAGGCGAGATGAACGTTAAATTGCTAAGAAAAGTGAAGAAACACATTCTAGAAAATCCCAAGCGGCTTTTTATGGGGCGCTGGATAAAGCGTAAGAGCGAGACTCCCTACCTTTCATTCGGCGAGGGTAAAAAACGCCCCTTCCCTCCGTGCGGAACAGCTGCCTGCATCGCTGGATGGACTTGCATCCTTTCAAAACATCAAATTTCCGACAACCAAAGTACCGGAGAATTGGCAACTAATCTTCTGGATATTAACGAGTTGCAAGCCAGTCGTCTTTTTGGCCCGCATGCTTGGCCAAGTAAATACCAAGCAGGGATAAAAGACAACGGGACTAAAAAGACAGCAAAGATTGCCGCAGCTCGTATCGAGCACTTCATCAAGACCAAGGGAGCCGAGTAATGAGTGACGAAACTTTGTGCGCCACCTGCGGCCACACCAAGGGCCATCACTGGGACCGCTACGGATGTGTAGTGGAAGGCGGAGACGCATGGGTCACAGGGAATCAACCGGAACAGCCTACCGTGCTGGTAGCGCGGCCTCCGTGCTGCTGCACCGATTTTGTAGCTGAGGAAAATTCATGAACGAGCCACTCAAAGAATTCCAGGAAGCGCTGGGTGAAAACGCTGGATTCGATTACGAAGCTCCAGCCAAGGGATTGTGCGGAGCTTGCGGTTTGCCAGCAATACCACGCTGCTACTCGGATGATGGGCGAAAAGAATTCTACATCAGCGGCCTGTGCGAGATTTGCTTCGATGAAGCTTGCAAAGAGGAAGACTAATCATGAGCTACGAATCAATGGACGGATTTGTTTGTTCCAAATGCCTCCACACCATTTTCAAGGATGAGTGCCTGTGTACCGACCTTGAGAAAACAGCCGAAGCGCAAGAGGTAGCGATGGGCCGCACTGGCAAGCCAACGCGCGAATACCTGGAGAAAGTTTTCGCTGATGGCGAGAGATTGCGGGCCCAGCAGCGGGCTAATGCGGCTTTCCGAGCTAACCAATCGCTGCTGCTGAATGCCGTGTTTGGGAGCCACAAGTGAACGATTCAGACCAATTCCCGAACGTGCTGTGGCCGGGAGAGGTGCGCCTGTGATTTTCACGCGGAACGATAAGGAATTACTGACTTCTACTCAGGGTTTAGCTCTGGGTACGTATTCCAAAGCTGACGAGATAATCAACTTGCTTAATGAATTGGGGCAGTCTACCGGAACGCTCGAATCAACGCTCAAAAGCCACGCCCGCTATGACGCTGATCACATTCGCCAAATGGATTCCATTCTCATGCTATTTGGAAAATTACATGACCGTATGGAAGGCCTTGAGAAGCGCCTTGACGGCATCGAGCCGAAACAAGACGCAATTCTTGGCAGCCTCACAGCGCTATCAGGGCAGATTTCTGGCGGCTTCGATGGATTGAGCGAACTCGCTGTAACGCATGGCGAGAATTACGAAATGATTGTGCGGGAACTGAAAACTTTGTTTGCTGAAGTCGCCGAGCTGAAGCCAAAAGAATCTTCCATTTACGCGTTCCTGCATTGCTGCTTCAAACACGAGTCTGGTCAGGTCGGTTATCAGGAAGACGTGTGTCCGGTTTGCGCCGCCAAGCCGCAGTCCGCTCCCCGCAAGAAAGGCAAGGCCCGCCGATGAGACATGGGACTAACAGTGGCTACAAGAAATATAAGTGTCGGTGTGAAGAATGTTGCGCATGGAAAACGATTGAAAATTCAAAAAGACCTGGATGCGGTGATAAAGGCAGGCGTTTGTCCTACCAATGCCCGGGGTGCCTTATGAGTTTTTGCGCGGCAGCCAACTTTAAGCAGCACTGGAAAGAAACGCATCAGGGCAAGCCATGAGCCGCCAGCGCAGAGCAGGCTGCATTGCATCGGGATGCGAACGTGAACATCTTGCGCTTGGTTTTTGTAGGCATCACTACGAGAGAAATATCCATAAATACCGGAAAAACGCGTTGCTGCACAGGGAAGAGCAAAGAAGATACGCCAGAAAAAATAAGTTAAAAGTGACTGCTCATAAGAAGGTACGGAGGGCTGTCATGGACGGGGTCTTGAAAAAGTCTCCATATTGCCTTAATTGCGGCCTTATATCTCAGTTCATCGAAGGCCACCATGCGGATTATTCCAAACCTCTAGAAGTTCTATGGCTATGCAAAGAATGCCACGTAAAACAGCACTTAAAGGAAAAGAAATGAGTCAGCGCTACAAGGACGCTGTCCAAGAAATCGCAGCAGAGATAGCCGAAGTGGATTTCTCGAAGGACTATTTCGATCTACCAAAGGACTTGCAGCAACAGGTGTGGCGGTTGGCTGAGACGCAATTTGTGGATGGCATTGCGGATAAATACGAGGACTCATGAGCGAAAAACTCAAAGAAATTTCATACGAAACCGCTAACAGCCTCCTGTTTGTGAACGACGACAAGCAAGACACTCACGTATTTAGCGGGAGCATTGGCTGTTGCTGGAAAACTGAAGAGCTGCGGGAGTTAATGCGCAAAAGCAAGCTCTATTTCAGGCCGAGGCCGTACATGTTTGGCGGTCATCAGGTAATCGCAGAAACCCCCGACGGAAGAATTCTTAATTTGGAAACAGCGGACGAAAAAGTCAAGAAGTATCTAGGAGAAACGCCATGAGTGACGAAACGACAGTGAAGGTTGAAGGGGCAAAGATGACCCACAGCGCGACGATGGGCGAACTGGCCAAAGCTCTGTGTGGGGCACAGCTGGAATTTAAGCCGGTGCTGAAGGAGTCGGAGAATCCCGCGTTTCGCCGTGGCAACAAAGTCTCCAAGTATGCCGATCTGCACTCGCTCATCAAGGCGACTCAGCCGGCACTGGCTAAGCATGGTCTCGCGATCATTCAGAGCGCCTCGGTGACGAACACGGAACTGACGCTGAACACCTTAATGGTCCACACGTCCGGCGAATGGCACGCGCACGACTTCTCTCTGCCTGCCAAGGATGAGCGCGGATTCACGGCTCACAGTGTTGGCAAGGCTCTCACATATGCCCGCAGGTACTCGTGGCAGTCAATTACCGGGGCTGTAGCCGAGGAAGACGACGATGGGAACGACGCGAGCGGCCAAGGCACCACAGAGGCTGCGCAGGCCGTAGGAGCCGCGAAAATCGCCGAACTGAGAGCCAAGATGGAGCCCGAAGCAGGCGCCTCTCTTTTTTACATCTACCACGAAAAGTCACAACGGGCAGAAATCACCGGCGACAGAGGTTTGATGAAAGCCAATGAGGATTTGCTGAAGCCTCTAAAGATCGGCAAGGAATTGGTTGCCACGCTCGAGCAACTGGAAGCCTTGAAATTTTCGCTCGCTGACCGGCAAGTACCCTTCGCACCGCTGCGGCCGAGCAATGGATCTTTGGGGGCAAATCAAGCGCATAAGGAAACCTCCTAGTAGAGCTTTCTAGCGCCTGCCCCCAGAGCATGTTTTGGAGGACGTATTGCCGAAATGGATAGAAGAGCGGGAGCGGCTGAAAAAGTTATTGGCTGCCCCTATTCCAGACGATGAGCCCTGTACCAGGATGCGATTTCCTCGCAGAGATGCCGTCAAGCGGGTGAAGAACACCGAAGGCAGAAAACGGATTGTCTTTCCTTCGGACCCGGTTACTTACGCTGAGTTTCATGCCGAGCGGGAACGCATTGTAAGGCTGCTGGACGATAACCCGGTGCTCTTTGGGGTTTTCATCACGGACTTGCTCAAAGGATTCACAAACGAACTGGTAACGCAATGGAGGCATATCCATGAATCGCCCGGCGAAAAAGATGCAACCGGTGAACCCAGCAGTACCGAAAGCCTCGATCCCGCCTTGGCAACAAGAGGTTGAAATCTTCGAGGTTGACGACCTTGATGCGATGGAAGCCGAGCGGATTCTGTACGAGATGGGCTTAGACAAGCCACTTGAGGAGTAACCGATCTTAGGACGTTCAGGGGAATGTCCGAGGGGAGCACCTGGGGGACACTTTGGTGCTCTCAACACTAAAAAGGGGGATGCAGGATGAGACTGAGTGATGCAATTGCGGTAGGGAGGGTTTTGGTAAAGGGCTTCGTCTCCAGAACCTACTTCGGAGATGGCTGCACCGCTTGCGCGATTGGCGTAGCGCAGCTTGCACTTGGAAAGAAGATTCACGACGACGATTTTGTGTTCTCTCAGTGGGAGTGGCTGGGAAAGATCATTAAATGGTCATGCCCAAGCCCCGGCTGCTGGCATGAAAATTGCAAGAATTACGGTATTGCGGCTGTAGGCCATGTTATGCGGCACGTCGCTCCTGACGACCTGTGCCATGAGCACAATATGACATTCGACCAACTCATCGACTGGGTGCGCAGCGTAGAACCCGCCGAAATAAACATAGAAATTTCTGATGTCGCCACCGAGGCCGAAGTGTCGCCTCTCATCAAGCAAGTATTTTGAAAGGGGGATGCAAATGTGGAGTCTCAGCCACCGTTCGCACCACGACGCAGAGTACAACGAACACTATCAGCGCGAAGTCGAGATTCAGCACGCGAAAGTCGTTAATGGGTACGTTTACCGGCAGCCAAAGCCGATCTCGAACTCCATGTTTCTGGCTATTGGGCTTATTTTCTGGGGAATCTTTGTTGTTTTGGCAGTGGCAGTAGCTCTGGATATGCAGAAGTAGTTTTGTTTTACGGGTCATCGGTTCACTCCCGCGCTTGGCCAGCGAAATGAACTGTCAGCAAAGCAGTGGCTACTCGGAAGCGCAACAAATCAGGCTCTGCCGACCTGCAACCTGAACCTGAAGGCGCGACCGTTTTAGTTCCTGAACTCTTGGAACGCTGCTTTCCGACCCGCCGAGGGAGAGGCTGACCCGGGCCTAAGACGGTGGGAAGGATTGAGACAGAGGCTATCGGAGCAAAGCATAGCTCCAACTTCAGGGAGTAATGGTCGGGTTGTAGAAAAAGGGGAGTGCGTGAGGTACAGAATAATACGGCTAAGGGCTGGTTGTAGAAGGAAGCCTCGCTTGCTGGACCTTTTTTCAGGTCGGTGGGGATGGTCTAGGGCTTTTGCTGCTCACGGATGGGATGTCGTCGGCGTGGACATGGAACGACCTTCAGAAATCCCAGAGGGATGCACTTTCATCCAAGCGGACGTTTTGAATATGCATGGCGGTAACGGGGCATTTTTCTTTCCCGGTTTAGAGGACGACAACTATGTGGTCGAGCCCGATTTCGTGGTCGCCTCATCGCCATGCGAGCAATTCAGTATTCACGGAATGCCCCACTTCTTTCCTAATCCAAGCTACCCCTACTGGGGAATAAAACTGTTCAATCACACGCGAGAGATTTGTGAGGCGGCCGGCAGACCATACGTCATGGAAAACGTGCGCCCCGCCCAAACTTTCGTTGGCAACGCAGTACATCATTGCGGGCCGTTCTACTTGTGGGGAACAGGAGTGCCGCCGATTGTGCCGCAAGGAATCCTTAAAGGGCGGCGCCTAATGAAGGGCGGATATAAGGGGCAAACGGGGATTCAGAACGATAAGAAGGCCGGCGCGATTATCGCCACGATCCCCGCGGAACTAGCGAATTGCGTAGCCGATTACGCAGAAAGAATTTGTGAGGAGGAGCCTATTGGAAAACAACCTGTTCCCAGCAGCAACGCTTGATTACAAGTACTTTCAGGTTCACGAATCAATGATTGACGAATGGCAGATGGCTTACCCCTACGTCACCGTTGATCGAGAACTGATTTACATGAAGGAGTGGCTCAAAGCGAATCCCCGCAAAAGGTACAAGAACTGGCCACGTTTTATTGTGGGCTGGCTATCGAGAGGCAATGCCAAAGCGGAACGCGAATGGGTGAACAAGAAAACACAGGTGAGCGTTGGTTCGCTGGCAGCGGCAGGCAGGGCGCATCTTTCGGCAGAGGATTTGGCATGGAGAAAGGAAGTGGGAATCGATGCATAACCGCCCATTCAAGAAAGACGAAGTTGCAACAAAAGCAGCAAGGTTCAGAAGCAAATATTCTTACATTTCGCGGCGTATGCATCCCGATTCTAACCCGCCGCACCAATGTGAATACCTTGCTGGATTAGATGACATCGGCGTTCGACGCTGCCTCGTTTTTAGCCGCGACAAGTTTCGCTGCGTTGATTGCGGAGGAACGGAACAATTTGACGATCCGCTAGAAATGGCGCATGGCGGTAACACAAAGATTAGCCGCTGCGATTGCATGGAAAATCTCAAGACTAAACACCATTCCTGCCACGGCATCAATGACCATTCCGGCAGGTTTGGCGTTCGGCGCGGCGAGTCTCAGGAGGCTTCGCAGTGAGTAAAAAGAGCGCCAGCTACGTAAACAGATTCTCGAAAGCGAAGCAGATGCAGGCGTTGTTAGTGATGCATCTGAATGAGGTTTACATGGGGAGAAAGATATTCACGGAATACAAATTCAAGCCGGGGCGACAGTTTGCTTTCGATGTAGCGGTATTGGACTACGAAGAACCGGAAAAAATTGCCTGCGAGATTGAAGGTGGTGCATGGGTGCAGGGTGCTCACAATCGCGGAAAGCATTTTATTTCCGACATGGAGAAATACAACCTAGCTGCCGCGATGGGTTGGAAGGTGTTTCGTTTCACTCCGCAACAAGTCGAGAAAGGTGAGGCCATCGCATGGCTGAAGGAGCACATGTCATGAAATCCGAACCTTTGCAGGAATTGCTGCACCGCTGCCGCAAGCATGAGTTCAAGTTTTACTTCGATGGAAGGAAGTGCCCGCTATGCCGTTTGATGAACGAGAACCACATTGGCAAGCCAGCGAGGAGGACCTACGCAGATATATCGCTGGCGTGCTTGAGCGCCAACGAAATCGCCGGGGGTTTTCGCCTGTCGAGAGCGGGAATCTTCAGGAGTTAGTGGACCGTAAATTTCTGGGGATCGACGGCTTCAAATATTGCGAAGTGGAGCATGCGCAATGGGCAGCGAGGCACGCATGGTGAAACCGATGAAGAAAGAAAAATCAACCGTGAGCCACGGCGACAACCTGGAATTGCTGCTGATTCGGGTAGGGCACTGGCTCTGGAAGCAGCGCAAAGAGCTAGGCGAAGTCTGGGAAGAGGCCTGTCAGTCGGTCTGGACAGCCAAAGCCGAGTACCGCAAGCCCAAACAGGCATCCAGGGACGAACGTAGGATGGCCACCAGCGCTCGAATCAGTGCGCGTACCGCGTCGAAGCGGGCAAGTAGGGGAATTGGCGGCGGCTGAGCGTCTCCGTGGGGACAGAGAGAGGGGAACGATGATAAAGTTTGTGAACAAAATTGAGGATATTCCTTCTGGCGAGTGCTGGGTGATCGTCAAGAATCAATCGGTGCATTTTGAGGGCGATGAGCGTTCCCGCACGGCGCCGGGGCATGGCTATCCAGCACATACAAACCAATACGCCGTTGTCTATCAAGTTTTCACAGATGAAGAGTCATTCAAGTCGGAACTAGCCCGCTACGTTAAAGACCAACAGTTCGGCGGATTCAGCGCACGCGGCTTCAAATTTACTCCGTATGTGACCAAAACAACGATTGAAGTGGGGGTGCAGCCATGAGCAATGACCGTCTAAAAGTGAAAGTTTGTTTTGGCAAGCCCAATGCAGCGGCCAAGCAGCGCTGGGAAGAATCCGTACAGCGGGAAATTGAGGGGCGCATTCCTGGCAACGCGCTGCTGGATGTCATCGTCAGGATGCGCAGGGAGGCAGAGATTAGAAAACAGCCGCCATTAGATCACACGAACGTGACAGCGGTAAATTGTTTGCTTTTCTGGGCTAGTGAACTTGAGGCGGCGCTGGCCACTCAGGGCGACCAGTCCAAGCTGCCGGGAGGCGAATCAAAGTGAGCCAAGCGCTGAGCGGTCTACAAATCGACGCACTGGAATATTTGTATGGTGGTGGCGATGAGCATATTGAATGCCGAACGATACGCTGGGTGATTACTCGCCAGAAACAGAAGTGTGTCAGCGTGCTGCACAAAGGCGCGATGACACAGCCGAAAGGTTCGCGGATGGTGTTGGAGCGGGCGAAAGTCGAAGGAGAGTTTGGTAGTTGTTACACATGCGAATCTTGTTTAAAGAAGGCCATTGAGGAACTAAAAAGCCATGACTGACATGGAGCGAGCGCTTTCGTTGGCGACTAAAATTAAGAGCAGCGCTGACTTTGCGAGAGCGTGCCCAAGTGCCGAGGTAATGGCGCATTTTATTGCTGCTGAATTTGCAGCCGTTCGCGCCGAGCAGGGCATCAAGCAGGACCAGACGGGAGAACGGGAATTACTGGAAGCGCGATTGGCCGAGGCTAAATGGTGGTTCGTTAATTTCTGGAATGAAAAAACGTTAGAAATGCTTCCCAAGATACTTAAGCAGCCGAGGGAACATGCAGAAGAAATTCATTTAGACGCGATGCGCATAGCTGAAATTGAATCTCAGTTGGCCGCGCTGGCCGAGCCACTGAGCCGCCAAGAGGACATGCAAACTCCCCAGCCCGAGACACAAGGGGCACAGCTCACAGGTTTTTGCAGTGAATCTAAAACAGAAAAGGAGCTTTGAATGAAGAAATATGCTGTTTTGCTGTTGATCGTAGCAGTTACTTTGGCGGGCTGTACTCCGCTAGAGAGGCAGGCTTACAACGTGGCCGTGGGCGCGAAGGCATTCCTCGACTCGGAAAAAGCCTCGCATCCAGAATGTTCTACTGGAGCAACTTCAACTCTCTGCGTAGACATTGCCAAGGCTGTAGCCGCCAAGGACGTTTTGCTCGATGCCTTGACCGTCTACTGTTCTGGCCCCGCGTTCGCCTCTGGAGGAGCCTGCAACCCACCTGCAAAGGGCACTCCAGCCTCTACCCAAGCCGCAGCTAAATTACAGGCGGCAATATCCGGCTACAACCAAACCGCAGCGGACATCAAAGCCGTCACAGGAGGCAAGTGATGGGATACCTAACGCTTTTGGACATGGGACTTGGTTTTCTCGAGACGTTTCTCGCTGGGCTGAAGGGCAGCAAGGCTCCGGCAGAGATCGTCGCAGCGATTCAAGCGGCACTCGACGCGCTGTTTTCGCACAAGCAGGACGTCATCAACAAAAGCAACATCGACGCTCTACGAGGCTAAGTTTTGTCAGCAAGGGAGCTGGCAGAAAGGGAGCGGTTTTTTCAGGCTGGATACATCCCCTGTGGCACATGAAGCTTGAATAGCCGCTCCTACGAATTGCGAGGGAAAAGATGCGCTATGAGAAGCCTAAATCTGGGGAATGGGTGCAGCCAGTTAAGCGAGGGTATCTTCTCGCATGTTGCGATTGCGGATTGGTCCACAGAGTTGATTTCCGCGTGCAAAATGAACGCGCACAATTTCGAGTTTATCGGGCGAATAAGCACACCAAGAACCTTCGTAAGCGACACAGAATTACCGTGAGGACAAAATAATGGTCATGCTGAGCACGCATTTTGATTTGCAGGAGTTTGAGCACGAGGTAAATGTTCCAGCGGTGGCAATTCCGACGTACGCCTATCTATGCGAGAACGTTCTGGAACCAGTGCGGAGGGAGTTTGGGTCATTGGGCATCACTTCCGGCTATCGCTCATCGGAGTCAAATGCTAAAGCGCACGGTCAGCCCAACTCGGAGCATATAGCGACAGCGGACTATTGTGCGGCCGATTTCTATTTTATAGCAATGCCGGGTCAAGCGCGGATGATCTTCGATTGGATGCGGAATAATCCTATGTTGCCGTTTCATCAACTCATCTTGGAGCATAGTGCCAAGGGGTCATCAGTAATTCACGTCAGTTACAACCGCACTAAACCGGGTATTCGGTCGGTTTTGGAAGGCGCGACTCACAACGCACAGCCTTACGTTAAAGTGGACTACGTAGCCTACAACCCGCCCAGCAACAACCACACCGCCGTGCAGGATGCCGTAGAAGCAGGATGAAAAAGTGGGGCCCAGCCACGGACTTGAACCGCGAACCAACAGTTTACAAAACTGCTGCTCTACCTTTGAGCTAGCCGGGCTTAAAATTGGAGCCGACGCTGAGAATCGAACTCAGGTCTCTTCCTTACCAAGGAAGAATTCTTCCACTGAACCACATCGACTTTGGAGCAAAGTCTGTGAATCGAACACAGGTTTGGGCTTTACGAGAGCCCCGTCATGCCACTAGACCAACAATGCTCAAAAATTGGAGCGGAACAAGGGAATCGAACCCTTTCCTACAGTTTGGAAGACTGTCGCGCTGCCAATACGCGAGTCCCGCTCAGAAAATTGGTCGAGGAACCTGGAATCGAACCAAGCCCATATGCTCCCAAAGCATACATGCGGCCACAACACTTTTCCTCGATGGTAGCGGGTTCCAGAGTTGAACTGGAAACTGAGGGTTATGAGCCCACCATGATACCTTTTCACCAACCCGCAACAGCTTTATACCACAATTATGGATTGACGGTAATGGTCAAAGTTGCCGATTGTGCCGCGACCGGCGTATCGCTGACGACATCACTCGCCGACAATCCGTTTCCCCCGTCGAGCCCTGTTACGGTCGCAACGCCTGGACCAACCGCCGTCACTAGACCTGTAGCAGCGTCTACGGTGGCGATTGTGGGGTCGCTGGACGTGAAGCTAACTGGCCCAATCGGTGCGATTTCACTACCCGTCCCGTTGAGTCCTGTGAACTCGTGCAGAACGGCTGTTGCTGTTTGGCCTACTTGAAGAGTTGCTGGCATGAGAGGTTTTCCTTTCGAATCGATGAATTTGAGTGCTGCGGATTTTGCCTTATCACCCTTTTGCCGAAGCAGCCGGGCAATCTCTTTTAGTTCATGGAGAATCTTTTCGAGCAAGTTGCGCTCTTCTCTCTCCGTAAAATCGATGAGGTGTTCGTCGCAGTGGCCGTGGCGCTCGCCGTGTCCGTGCTTGCTCATCGAATCACCGTAAGCGCATGACCACTGCCAACGGTGAACAGGAATGCAAGCAAGCCACAAGCGAAAGATAGCCTGCCAATTTCCTGTAGTTTGGGATTCGCGCTCAGCGCATAAACGAGGACACCTGCTAGGGCCACTAAGAGCGATAGGTAAATGATCAAGTTACACCTCCAGTAATCTCATTCTTTCATTTTGGCCATGAATCTGAAACTTTGCGAACAGCTTTAATATGATTGGCCCAACGCGCCGCTATTGCATGTTTCCCCCTACGAGAAAGAATTTCGGGGTCCGGTTTTCTCCTGTTCGCTATCTGCTGCTTCTGCGTAGCCCACCTGCAATTCCCCGGCTCATAATTGCCGTCATTGTTGATCCGGTCGATGCTCAGATTGGGGCTAGGTCTGGGACCCATATCTGCATGGAAAGCAGCATAATCATTGCGCCAACGGTCACACATTGTAATACCGCGTCCACCGTAATGTTTGTAGCTTGGGCTATTAGAATTAAAACAACGCGTTTTAATGGCTCGCCATGTGCCATATTAACTGGAACATTCGCAATTTACCGTACTTCTCTCAGGCATCCACAACTCTTGCTAGTTCCCGTGTATAAATTTGCATATGCATAATCCTTTAAAATTCCGCAATCGCACAAACATAGAACACGATTGTTCCCCCATCCCGTCTGCTGGAAAATAGCAACAGGCGTCAATCTTCCGAATTTCTTAGTTGGCAACTTTATCATTCATGCTCTCCTTGCAGAGATACAGTATACTTTTAGGAACCCCCAAAATCTACATGAAAAGCATGAATTCATTGGCAATATTGTCATTTTTCACATCTTTGCCGGAACCGCATCAACCGGCTTCACGTCGATTGATGGAACGCCCGCAATGTTTGTCTGCACATCGAGGGCAGCCTGAAAATTAGGAGAACTCTCGACCGCGGTATTATTGGCACGCGACCAGTTGGCAGCTACTTTGTTTGCGAACTTAAAGAAAAATCTGTAGAAGGGGCCAGAGCTTGCAGTTGGAGCCTCAAGTGAGCTGATAAATGCATCAATCACATATTTACCGATGAAAGTTAATGCCGATCCGACTAGATACGGGTGCTGGGCTAGGTAGCTATTCATGTTTCTCCTTTAGATTTGCTTCCGCTGCACCTTCTAGTTTTCCCTCCGCATGTGAGTCTTTTTTAACTACTTTGATAAACTCGTCCATCTTGTTGTTTACTTCTTTGTGGTACGCCTCCATGGCGGCAGTATTCGCTTCATTCTCAGCTTTCTCCGCCTTGCGGTTCTTCCGGTTAGACCACAAATTAATTCCTGACAAAAGAGCCGTTACCATTCCCGGCGCAGCTGCGATTAGGACTGTTACGAGGTCGGTCACGCCAGCCTTTTCATTTCTGTCACTTCTCCACGTAACTGCTGAACGTGCTGATGGCAAATACAATCTGGGCCGCAGGCATGGTCGGCATTTTCCACTTCCACTTCCACGCAACTCCAGTACCACACCGCTTCTTCTTTCCTGAATACGGATCGGCCATATCTCTTTGGCTTGCCAACCAATTCGTCATATTCAAGATTGAAGCTCCCGGTCACTGGAGTTTCCCTTCAAAAAAATTGAGGTACGAATTACCGCTCGGCGCCAAACTGTCCACCACAAACACCACGGTCACGCTGCCAGCCGGTAAAGCGACGGCCTTACTCGCAAGCGCAGTGCCCCAAGTTCCCCCACCTGCCGCTGTGATAGGTCCAGTAGCATTGGTTCCAGCAGGGTATTCAAAATGTACGGATGTTGAGCCGGTAGTGGCGGGGTCTGAGCCCAGTCTGGCGGAGAAGATGTAGTTTCCCGGCGATGCCACGCTGAAGGTGTAGCTGTATTTTGTGCCTTGAATCAGCGTTATCTTTGCGCCACCGCCTATATCGGTTGTTGAGCCAATGTACACAGAGGGAATCGTTATGGATTCCGCTTCGATGTGAATGGGCGCGGCGGGAGGCGTGGCTGGCGTAATCAAAGCGTTCATTTGCGATTGCAGGTTGCCGATGGTTTGCGACTGAACAGCCATCTGCGTTTTTAGGTCGGTGATTTGCTGCTGCAAGGCTTGTTGCGTGGTTTGCTGCGTGGCAATCCATGAGTACACATCAACCACGCTTCGCTCCAGCCAGGATTTATAGTTCTGAATGGCTTGCGCATCTGCAGCCATCGGGCCCAAAACATCAGGCGGCGTTTGAGGCATTGGCGTTTGTGCGAAGGCTGGTGAAGCGAGAAGCGTGAGACAGGTGAGGATTAGAGCTAAGGTGCGTTTCATATTTTCCTTTTAACAGTCGAAAGAATAAGCGAATCCAGAAGCATTGGCCGCTGCGGTAAAGTTGACTCCGGTGATGTTATTGGTGCTAACAGTTTGCGGGGAACTTGTGGGCGTAAATGTAAATCCCGGTTTTGTAGGTGTTATCGTATAGCTTCCGGCAATCAACACAATCCCGGTGTTATAATTTCCTGAGCCGTCCGCTGTTGTGCTTCCAGAAGATGCGCCTGTCCATGCTACTGTAGCTCCTGCACCCGATGCGCCGAGACTTCCAGTGATGGAATAAACCGGAGTCGCGGCCTTCAAAGTCAGCGCAACGATTGAATAACTGGCACTGCCGAACGTAATAGACATCGCGTTCGCGCCAGCTACAGACTTGCTTGCTGCAACTTCTAACGCAGAGCCTGAGGGTGCGAATCCTGAATTGACGTTATTGATAGTTGAGATGTCGGTCTGTCCGGTAGGTGTCCACAATGCACCTGAAATAGCAGTTCCGATAGTTACAATCAACTCATTCGCTGCTGCTGCTGTGATGCTGTATGCCTTTGTCGCCGTAGCAGCGTTGGTGAGCGATACAGTATCCAGCGGAGAAGCATGCTGCCCTGAAATCTCTACACAGAACATCTCAAGAGCACTGTAGGTATGGTTAGTTACTGCTGCTGTGATGGTATTGTTTCCATCGAATCCTGCGCAGGGGTTTGCTATGTAAACAGAAATAGCGGCATTCAGCGTGTTGGTGCCGTGCTGAAAGCTCAGGAGACTGTAAGTATTTCCGACTGTATCTGTAATCCCGGTTACTAAATCCACGGAAAAATTGTAACCAACAACTACCGCTAGAATCGCATTGCCTGCCTGATTGCCGCCAGCAATCAGAGACGTTATCGAGCTTTGTACTCCAGTTAGAAAACTGACTGTTTCCGAAGCTCGCACTACATTGATGCCCGGTGGAACGGTGAATGTAGAGGGAAGAAACGCGCCTGTTTGCCCAATACAATCCGGCGAAGCGCCCATATTCGCGCTAGTGGCATTATTCCCGGCAACGGACGATAGGTTGTCACCCCAGAACGTAGAAACGCTAGTCAGGGGGGTCTCAGGCGTAATTCCAGTAACAGCAGACCACGTTTTCACTGTACCGTTGGTTGTCCATTCCTGAACAATCAAATCACCGGCCTGCTGGCTAACAACTCCCCCGACTGGCTGACCAACTATCGCTATTCCACCATGGGCATCGGCGGGGTGCGAAACAAGCTGACCAGTATATTCCGCGATGGAAAGTTTCATCGCGTTGCCGGCGCTGTTGGATGTAGCGGTTACAACGGAAGTTCCAGCCGTAGATGACGACAAATAATAAATCTGAGAAATATTGGCAACTAACGGTGTACCGAGCGGCTTCCACGTATTGCCCTTATCGTCTGATACACCCGTTGGACTACCTCCGGGAGAGTTTACAAAGGCAATCAACAAACTTCCCACAAGAGTGGGAGTTGCGAATGTCTGGTTTAACGATGCAGCGGTTGCTGCCGCGAACTGTGTGTTTTGTATTCTGGTCCAAGCCATTAGGGTGTCGTCACATTCAAAGTAAGATTCAAACGTGTAACTGTTGTCGCTGAGCCAACATTTATTTGGATTTCATCACCTGCGTTGATTGCTGTGCTTCCCCAATTTGATAATGGCCCAAGATTCTCATTCTTTTGCACCGCGGTAAGCGTCGGCTTGTCCGTCCCTGCGATTGAGGCTGTTGTAGGGAAGGCTGCATATGTCGAACGCAGCACGTCAATCACCGCAGAGCCTGCCTGGTCCGCCGTCAGCACCCACCCAGTAATCGTGCAGGCGTAAGGCAGAGAAATTTGCCCTTTGGCACCGGTAGAAGGAACCGCCCCGCCACCATCGATGACAAATTGCAGGGAACGAGTGCTTACCCCCGACGAACTTCCAGCGAGAAAGAAATCTGGACGGCTGTCCGTAAGTGAAGTTATTTCGGATACACCCGCTACGGCTGTGGCGATGGGATAGCAGGAAGTCGAAGGGAATCCTGTTTGATTGACCTGGATGGTGGAAGACCCGGTGTTCACGAAAATATAATTCGTGGAGTTCTGGATGATCGTTACGTTGGTTGCAGGAAATACGGTTAGAGTGGTGCCTGCATAGATCGTTCCTGGAAGAATGGTAACGTTCAAGCCAGAACGAGAAATCTTTGGGGCTAATGCGCCGCTAGAAATGTTCACTGAGTCCCTCCGAGCCGCTTCAGCGCCGAAGTGTCGCCTTCGGTCACCTTGGTTAGCTCCTTAAATACCTCCGGATTGTTCATGGCCTTGTTTGCAACTCGTTTCACTAAACCCTTTTTCATGGCATCGAGAGCCCTGCCTGTTAAGCCGGACTTTGAGACGTCGCCTGCTTCAATGGGGCCGGGCCGATTGAGAGTCTTTTGCATCGCCACCAGTTGGCCCTGCTTGAGCGTCGACGGATCCACGGGCTCTGGACCGGAAGGCGGTTGCGGCGTGAGCTTCATGGGCTTGTCGATGCGTATGGGTGGTTTAATTTCGGGAATCGTCTTGATGCGCGAGGCTAGATTCTTGGCGGCCTGAGTTCGCGCAATGATCCCGCGCGCCAAATCTGGGTCAGCGCCAAAGTTCTTGTACTTTTCGAGTAGCTGAATTGCTCTGTCGGCCGCCTTGCCTGTGAGTTGGGCATTTACAAATCCAGGGTCTTGCGCGCGGACCATGCGGGACAGGGGCGAACCGCCAGAAGAGACGGCACTGGTATCCCTGAAAGTCTTTTCCATCTCTGCCCAGGCGTGACGAGTGTCGGCAAAATCCGTGCCCACACCAGCTTTGTCAGCTGCCATCTGGAGCGTATCGAGCATGCCGTTGCGGGTATTTACTAGTGCGCGCGCGACGTTTGGCGGTAATTCGCTGCCACCGTAGATAGCCCTGCCAAGATTCTTGGTCAGTTCATGTGCTTGCCCCCAAGTGGTCACCGGAGGATTGATTTCTCCTTGAATCGAACGCATCGCAGCGTCAAATGGCCCGCCTTGCGGCATGGCGCTCTTGACGATGGAATCCACCATCTTCGCGTCGCCTTCGCTAAGAGGAATTCCTTCCTGCGCATCGGCAAAAACTTTACTGACCGCTTCGGGCTCAAGGGGCCTGTTTCCGATTGCCTGTTTCACGCCTTCATATTTCTGGGTGAGTGCTCCTTCGACATTTTTTAGCGTGGATTGCACGTTGTCGCCCAGCGCCGCGCCATCTTTTATGTTGGCGCGCTCCATCGAGGCGCGTTGCGTTACTTCTTCTTTATTGGCAGAAAGCAGGGATTCTCTATCGGCTACGGCCTGTTTGTATTTGTTCTGGGTATCGGCCCATTTCATTTCATTGTCGAGAACGGTCTGGGCGTTCTTAGTACCTACCTTTTGCGCAGAGGATTCGTAGGCAGCTTTTGCTTTCCCGTAATCTTCGACACTCGCTTTGACGGCATCCTCGGTAAGTTCCGGACCCAACCGCAAGGCCCTTCTAGCAACTCCGGTAAGCGCCGTTTTTGCCTTACCCAGTGCTGCGCCAGCTCCAGCTGTACCTAAATCGAAGGCCGCAAATTCTGCACCGGTTTTTAGTGCTTCTTTGCCGGAAGGTTGCTCGCCTGCTCCCGCCGTTCCTACGAGGTTACCAATCCCTGCACCAGAGCCACTTGCCAATGCACGAAGCGTGGAGATAACTGCACCACCGCCTTCAATCGCCCCTCCTCCCGCAGCAGCCCCCACAATTTCTGAACCCATTTTTATATTTCGCGGCGCAGCGGTGGCGTAAGCTCGTTGCACCGCTGGGTTTGTAGCTCCATACATAGGTTGATATTCGTTCTGGATATTCGGTTGACTGGCATCAATGCGCGCTGGAAGCCCCTGGATAACCTGTTTCGCCTGGGCTATGGTGTCAGGCATTTGTGTTTGCGCAGCGCCTTTGTAGCGCGCAAGAAAAGTAGAAAACTCGCCAGTCTTTAATTTCCCGAAGTCGGGATCCACCTTGGATAGGAATTGCTGTTGGTCTCCGAGCGGCAGACTCTGGAAGTCAGGGTCTTTGACAATCGTTCCGATTTTGTCGTCGTTGGGCATATCACTTGAGATATTTCTTGTTCAATCTGTCCATTGCTGAACCTGCGGCCGGAGGAACTTTGGACTTACCCTCGCCACTACCACCAAGGAAAGGCACACCGGTTTCCCGCTCCACCAAAGTTTTAATCTGGTCGAGTTGCATCTTGGCCATTTTGGAATTGGGCGTAGTCGCCCCCGGCATAAGTGCGACAGTCGCCATCATCGAACCTGCTGTTGAGGGAAGACCTGAAATGGCGCGTAGCGTACCGAGCGATTCGTTGAGCGTTCGCAGCTTGGTCAAAGCCTGCATACCATCTTCTGAAAGACCGGAATTGGCCGCCTGGGCCAACACATTGCCAAACCAAGTGGAAGGATCGCCTCCCATGGGGCTGTCTTTCATCACCTTGGCAAAAATGGCGCGGTCGCTCGCGTTGTCCCATGCGGAAAGATTCTTGCTTACGTCCTCAATGGCCGTAGGAATGGAGCTTTGAGCCTTCTGCATTTGCAGGAGCGTGTTGGCTGGAACTGTGCCTGCGGGAATGAGATTCTTACCAGCCTTCTGCATTGCTTCGGCTTCACCCGCGCCGAGCGTGACGTTGCGCCCCTGTTCAGCGTCGTAATACGTCATTGGCTTTTGTGCCTGCGATGCGGCCCTTACGGCTATACGCCCTGATTGGAGTTTGTTCCACGCGGCGAGGGCTTCTTTGTCTCCCCCGTTTGCTTTTTGAATTAGTGAAATTTCACTGTCTTTGGGAGGAGCTTTTGTAGCTGAGCTTAGCTCGCTTACTTCTTTGAGCTTTGCTTTGTAGCCATCCATGTCACCCTTGTCGAGCAGGCTGGCAGCATCGCGCAAGCCCTTCTTGATGGGATCATTTGCCGCAGAAGCCGCCCTGGTATCCGCGACATTCTCCATGCCTTCCTTGCGAATCGCGGCAGGGAAAACCTTCTCGGCAAGTTTTTGTGACATGGGCCCGTAAGGCGTCTGCACAACTGTCTTGAGTTGTTCGGTCTGGGCTTGCTGCTGCGCCGTGCGCGCCTGTTCCGCTTCAATCTGTGACTGGTGCGTTTGCGCTTCCTGCTGCATCTGGTATTGCTGGAGGTCGCGCTGATACGGAGCCTGCATTGCCGCTGCTGCCCCGCGAGTGTTTGCTCCTGGCCCATGGCCTGCCTGCGCAAGTCCTTGCGAAAGATTTGAGAGGAACTGGCCCATGAAATTCAGGGTCATATCCCCCCTGGAAGTTGGCGCGGAGAGCGGAGAGGCCTGTGAGGACCCCTTAATCATGTTCTGGATGTAGTCGAGTAGGAGCGGTTTCCCGCCCATCTTGGGAGGCTGCTGAGACTGTTGCTGGCGCTGAATCTCGCCCATGACTGCGGGATTGATACCCGCCGCGGGGTCGGTGGCGCCTGGATCCTGCAGTTGCGTCGGCGCTTGAACCTGCGTCGTATCCATTTGCTGGACGGGTGGTTGTTGTAGATCGTCAGCCATTGGCCCTTCTCAGAAACGAATCAAACAGTCGTTTCGTCCACATGCGAGAGCCGGAGTCGCGGCGAATCCACTTCGCCCATCTCCGGCCCACCGCTGAATAGAAAAGAGAGAACGGCAGCATCCACCAGGTGCGGTCGAGCCAAGAACGGATAGCTACAGTCTCGGGCGCCAACCACCCGCCATAAAGTTCTGCCGCTACCCAGCATTTGGCGATTCCGGCAGAACCAAGCGACCCGCCCATACCCGCCAGTCCGCCGATAAGACTTCCCCAGAATCCACCTTGAGCCTGGTCGGCATTGTTTGCGGCCGTTACCCCGGACCCGAGAGCCCCAACTGCTTGCCCCCCGGCCGCCGTCGCCTGCGAGCCGTACATCCCGCCGATGCCCAGGGCCGTGTTCATGGCGTTGTTGAGCCCTTGCCCCTTGGCCAATTGAATGTTCTGCATGCTGGAGGCTTGTTGACCGGCGAGTCCCTGCTCAAGAGCTCCATAGTTCTTGGCAATGTCGCCGGAACCGGCGTTGCCGCCGCCCGTTACTCCGCGCGCGACGAGAGCGTTGTTGATGGCTCCAATAGCTTGATTTCCAGCGGCGCCGGTCTGGGCCATGGCCGAGGAACGCATGGCCGCTTCCTGGGCAGGCAGCATGCCGCCGTTCGCAATGATCGATTGCAGGGCCGGATTTACCATCCCGAGTTGCGTCTGCTGCAGGCCGAACTGCTGTTTTTGCAGGTCGATCTGCTGCTGCGACAGGGCATCGGCTTTCTTCATCTCAGCCTGGGAGTTGTCGCCCTTGCAGAGTTCCCACGGGCCGTCATACGGCACGGTCGTGCGTTCAATGACTTCAAGGGACTCCATGTTCCATACAATTCGCGTAATCATAGTTTCATCCGGACCACTTGCCATTCCTTCGGCAGAACCTCAAATCCGTGATGCTCGGCCACTT
>Ga0193726_1000871_pt1 | contig 27312 bp, 18 predicted proteins | sample H2c1metaG_FD_144928 | JGI IMG/M metagenome (GOLD analysis project Ga0193726, IMG submission 144928) | Soil microbial communities from a riparian zone of the East river system, Colorado, United States - H2c1 | ecosystem: Environmental > Terrestrial > Soil > Riparian zone | place: USA: East River...
CAAACGGTTCGACCCCGGCGCGCAACCCTCCCGCTGCCACTTTCCCGCTCATCACCGCCGCCAGGCGGTTTTCCAGAATTAAGGACGAATCAAAATTCTCCACTTGCAAAAACCATTCGGCCGCCGATTCGAGAGCTTTCTTCGGAATGAGTCCGACAATCTCGCTGCTGGCTGCCGTTACCCCATACCGTGCAGCTTCAGACTTCACCAGTTCGAATACACGATGCACCGGAGTCTGCTCAAAGTCGGTCAGATTCATGGAAACCTGTGCTTGCCCGCGAACCAGAAACCCCGCACCCTTCACGAAGCGCAGCCCGCCGCTTGAAAATCGCACGGCTTTCGCAATATTCTTTGCGACCTCCACTTCCGCCGTGTTGAGGAATACGTTGTAAGCGATCAAGGCTTTGCGCGCGCCCACAGCCGTTGCTCCCGCGGTGGCGTGCAGTTTAGGATCGCCGAAATCCGGTTTTCTCGCGGGATTTGTCCCAATTTCGGCCCGTATGCCTTCAAACTGTCCGCGCCGGATGTTCTCCAATCCCTGTCGCTCCGGCGATGCCGCCGCGGCCTCATACAAGTACACCGGGATTTGGTAACGCTTCCATATCTGCTCGCCAACGTGCCGCGCCATGGCGACGCAATCCTCGAGCGTCACGCCTTCGATGGGAATGAACGGGACCACGTCCGTCGCGCCCATACGAGGATGCGCCCCTTGATGCTGATTCAAATCAATCAGCTCAGCAGCCCGCCCCACGCCACGAATGGCGGCTTCCTGGATCGCGGCGCGGTCTCCAGCCAGCGTGATCACGCAGCGATTGTGATCGGGGTCCATCTTGCGATCGAGTAAATACACGCCCTCAATCTTCATCGCCTCGACAATGGCACCCACTTTTGCCGTGTCGCGGCCCTCGGAAAAATTCGGAACGCACTCCACCAGGGTTGACATAGGCGAGAAGGATATCCTATCGAAATGGACCCGGTCTCATGTCTCGGGTCTGCGGTGCGAATTTTTCCGTCGCGCTGCTAGTGATGCTTGAAAAATTTTCCTATCCCCAGCCTCACCTGCACCGTGTTGAGCCCGGAATTGTGAGTGTCCAATCCGGCATTTGAAATATGCAGGTAGCGCACTTCCGCGCTCCAATTATATTTCTCTCTCAAAATGTGCGTGCCGAACGCCGCCGAAGGTGTGAAGTTCAGATTGTTCGACCGCTCCGGCACATCGTGATTGGTATACAGAACCCCGCCGCTCAGCTCGAGATAGGGAACGATCCTTCCCCGCGTGGCAAAATTCCACCGGAGAACGAGCGGATTGAAGCCCGCCCCGTAAGCGGTATGGACAGGTTGAAATACCATGAACATGGGTATAGCATCCAGCGCGAACTCAAAGCGTCCCTTGAGAAATCCCGGGCCATTCGGACGGGTGAGGATCCAACCGTAACGAACGCCCGCATTCCAGACACCGGAATCCGACGTGCCCCCGGCAACCGAAGGCCCGCCGCCCGTCCATACTTCAAGGTCGTGCCCGCCATCTTCTGGCCGGGACTGCGCCCCCGCCAATGAAGCCCAGAAACATGAGACCCAAACCAGCAGGATTGCTGCGCAGGATGTCCTCATAATTTGAATTGGATTCTCAGAAACCTGTCACCTTACAAAGATATCTGCGGGCGCTTCGTCGCGGTGCAAACGCCCCAAACCGCCAAAAAAATCATGGGGCCAACTCGAACCGTCGCTCACAGCCCCAGCCCGCCATCCACCGCAAGAATCTGTCCGGTAATAAAATGCGGCGCTGTGGCGAAAAACACGACGGCCGCAGCAACGTCTTCGCCGGTTCCGTTGCGCCGCATCGGAGTCTCTTTCGCCATCTTCTTCATAAATCCCGGAGCAGCTTTCCCTCCCAGATCGATCATTCCCGGCGCGACGCAGTTTACCGCGATCTCGGGAGCCAGCGCCGTCGCCATCACCTTGGTCAACATGTGAACGGCGGCTTTCGATGAACAATAGTGCGCCTGCGCAGGCCATGGCCGCAATCCACCCAACGATCCCATGTTGATGATCTTCCCGCGCCGCTGGCGCAACAGCTTCAATGCCTCTTGCGAAACCAGGAACGGTCCTCGCGTGTTCGATGCAAAAATCGCGTCCCACTGTTTCATTGTTAGTTTGTCGAAACCCACGCCTTCGTAGTTGGCGGCGTTATTGACCAGAATGTCCAACCCGCCCAACTCCCCGGCCGCTTCCTTGATCGCGGCCCGGACACTTTTCTGGTCGGTCACATCGCAGTGCATGGCGAAGGCGCGAACGCCAAAGCTTGCCAGGTCGATTACCGCGTGCTGTGCCTCGCGGGACGAGTTTCGAAAAGTGATCGCCACGTCGGCTCCGGCCGCCGCCATAGCCAAGGCCGTCGCCCGTCCCAGACGGCGCGCCCCGCCTGTAATCAGGACAGACTTCCCTTGCAACGGCCCGCCACGGGTAGCTTTCATCCCACTGATTGTACTGTGCTTTGGCCTCTACAAACAGGCTGGCACGCGACCCCGGGACACGGTAGAATCCCTCGTATGCCCGACCCTCGCGAAGTCGTGATCTACTCTCGCAAGGGTTGTCACCTGTGTGAGATCGTCAAAGAAACGCTGAACAAATTGCAGCGTCGCGGCGGTTTCTCCTGGCGTGAAGTCGACGTAGACAGCGACGAAGGTCTGCGCCGCCAATTCACCGACGAAGTCCCCGTCGTCTTCATCGACGGCCGCAAGGCTTTCAAATATCGCATGGACGAGCGGGAATTCCTCCGCAAACTAGCCAGCTAGAAATGATTTCCAAGCCGTCCTCCCGCAGGGCACCAGCCCAGGGGAATCTGCGCGCCCGCATGCGTCGCCAGAGTCATCGCGAGCGCACCGGTCCTCCGCTCCCCACCGGCTCAGTCCCGGTATCTGTACAATTCGGCTCCGGACACGCATACCTGACAAGATTGTGCTGCCGATCAAGATTCGAAATGAACATCGGCCGGTTATGCGAATCGCACCGCGGCTGATCGCCAGAAAAAAGCGGCGCCTGTCCACGTTGCGGCGTCACGTATCCCAGCCGTTCGCTGAAGCAGCGGTGACAAAACTGGGCCGTACAACGGAAGAATTCAATGGAGTAATCAGCGCTGAAAGGCGCGATACAAGCCTCCATGGTGCGATAGTGTTTATCGCAGAGAGGCAGAATGTCGGTCCGCATGGGCAAAGTCTAGCATTTCGTCGTCCAACCGCTGCTTACAACGCAGTGCTTGCGCGGGAAGGCAAGAGGCAATAACATCCCTTCCCGATCTGATTTTTCCGCTACAATCCAACCCGGCATGCCGCGCTCCGAACTCTACGCCGACCCGCAAGGCATCTTCGTGCATGACGCCGTTCTCGCAGCCTGCCGGCGCGCGCCGCAGAAGATCGCCATCGTCGATCCCTCTTGCAATCGTCGAATCTCCTACGCGGAATATGCAGAGCTGGTCGAATCCCTGGCGCGCGGATTCGTATCCGCAGGCCTCAAGCCTGGAGAAGTCGTAGGCATCTATCTCGCCAATTGCTGGGAGTTTTGCGCAGCCTACCATGCCGCCACGCTCGCGGGCGCAGTTCCCACTTTGCTGAATCCTTCGTATCGTGAACGGGAGGTCCGCCACCAGTTGGAGGATTCCGGCGCCGCGTTGCTGATCACTGACGGCCCCCATCTCCATGGCATCAACCTCGTTGGCCTGTCCAAGCTGCGGCAGGTTTGCACTACCCGCCAGAGCTGGGGCGGCGCGTTGCCCTTTGCCAGCCTTCTGCACCCGAGATCCTCGGGATTCGCCAAGCCCGACCATCCCTCGGATCAAACTCTGGCCGCGCTTCCCTACTCCAGCGGCACCACCGGCCTTCCCAAGGGGGTGATGCTGTCACACCTCAATCTGGTCGCCAACGTTTACCAGCTCATCGCGCCCGACGGCGCACAGCTTTCAGCCGATGACGTGCTCCTGTGTTTTCTGCCGCTCTACCATATCTATGGCCTCAATGTGGTGCTGAACCCCGCGCTCATGCTGGGCGCGACGCTCGTTCTCATGCCACGATTCAATGTCCCGCAACTTCTCGAACTGCTGGTCGCCGAAGGCGTCACCATGATGCCGGTGGTTCCGCCCGCATTGAACGCTCTCTGCCAGGCCGGCGCGGCCGGCCAATTTCCCAGAGATCACCGCCTGCGCTGGGTAAAAACGGGAGCCGCGCCGCTGGCTCCGGAACTGGCTCGGAGTTTTACCGCTTCCACCGGAATCCTCGTCTGTCAGGGCTATGGCATGACCGAAGCTTCTCCCGTCACTCACCTCGGCTACCTGCAACCCGAACTTTATCGTCCGGAGTCCATTGGCCAACCCCTGGTTCAGACCGAATGTCGCGTGATAGGGGACGATCATGCGGACGTCTCGCCTTGCCAACCCGGGGAACTGGTCATGCGCGGCCCGCAATTCATGCGGGGATATTGGAAAGAGCCGCAAGCAACGGCCGCCGTACTGCGTGACGGATGGTACTGGTCGGGCGACATCGTGATGCGCGACGAGCAGGACTTCTTCTACGTTCTCGACCGGCGCAAAGAGATGATCAAGTACAAGGGTTTCCCGGTCGCACCCGCCGAAGTGGAAGCCCTGTTGCTCGAGCATCCCGCGGTTCGCGATTGCGGCGTCGTCGGCCGCCCGGACAACGCCGCCGGAGAGATACCCGTCGCGTTCATCGTTCTTCGCGAGGGATTCTCCACTTCCAGGAAACTAGAAGAAGAACTGTGCGCCTTCGTGGCGGATCGTCTGGCGCACCACAAACAGCCCCGAGAGATCCGCTTCACCGACGCCGTCCCGCGCACCGCCTCCGGCAAGATCCTGCGTAGAGAATTGCGCAATTGCTTTTGATCCGGTTGTTTTTTGACCAGGGCGATACCTCGCAGACGGGGACAGTCGCCTCGGCTGTCCCGGTCGAGCAATGCGCGACGCCGACGTCCGGGAGAAACTACCCCCCAGGTGCAAGCCTCGTTCGACGCTGATACAGCGGCGGGAAAGCCCTCAGCCGCTAGCGTGCGTAGCGGACGATCCGCTCGATCCCCGGGCGCCGGGAAGCGGCGCGCCGCCAAAAAGCCACAGCGTGAGCAACCTTGTATCCCCTCTGACACACACGTGTCACCCCTGACGCTCGAAAACGCGTCCGTCCCCAGCAAACCGTCTGCTTTCAACCAGCTTGCACGCGGAATGCCTCGTGCTGTGTAAGCACCGACGCCCTTTGACAGGAGACTCTTTCAGTGACATCCAAACCCGCGACCGGAAAATTCAACATGGGAAAACTCGCCGCCATCGCCTTCATATTCGCCTGCACCAGCGTGGCCTGGATCATCCTCGGAACGACGCTTTTCTCGCGCACCGGCTCAAGGAGCCAACAACTCGACGAACATGTAGCCTCGACCTGGGGTTCTCCGCAGGAGCAGTCGCCGCCTACCGCGACTTATGAATACACCCAGGTCGAAAGCTCGACAACCATCGAGAATGGCCGCACCATCGTGCACAACGTGGAGAGAGTGCAGCGTAACTGCCTCCCGATCAACGCCAGCCGCATCCACGTGAATCTGCATCTCGATCCGCGTCAGAAGGGACTTCTTTGGTACAGCACCTACACCGTAGAATTCGCCGCCGACTACAGCTTCCTCAACGACACCGGCACGCCCCGCGAAGTCACATTGCATTTGAAATTTCCGGCCCAAAAGGCGCTCTATGACGGGCTTTCCATGGAACTCAACGGCAAGACTCTGGCTCCGGCCTTGGAAGACGGGGGAATTTCCGGCCACGCAACCCTGGCCCCGAACCAAGCCGCAGCCATGCACGTGGTGTATCACTCCCAAGGACTGACGAGTTGGAGGTATAAGTTGGCAGATGGCGTGGCGCAGTCCCGCGATTTCGTCCTAACCATGCATGCCAATTTCAGGGACATCGACTTCGCCGACGACACGCTCTCCCCCACCGCCAAACAGCCGACGCCAGACGGCTGGGACCTGACTTGGAGCTATGCCAACTTGGTCTCGGGATTTCAGATCGGCATGACCATGCCGGAAAATCTGCAGCCCGGACCGCTCGCCGGTGACATCAGCTACGCCGCACCAGTGTCGCTGTTCTTCTTCTTTTTTCTGATGATGATGATCACCACCCTCCGCGACATCGATCTGCATCCCATGAACTATTTCTTCCTGGCAGGGGGCTTCTTCGCCTTCCACCTGTTGCTGGCCTATCTGGTGGACCATGTATCGATCCATGTCGCCATGGTGATTGCGTCCCTGGTCTCCATCGGCCTGGTGGTCAGCTATCTCCGCCTGGTGGTCGGAATTCGCTTCGCCGCCCTCGAAGCAGGCCTCGCGCAGCTCGTCTACCTAGTGGTCTTTTCCTACGCATTCTTCTGGAAGGGATTCACCGGGCTGGCTCTCACCATCATTTCCGTAGTTACGCTGTTTGTGCTGATGCAGGTGACTGGCCGAATTCGCTGGTCAGAAAAATTCGCACTCCGCTCGGCCCAGTCCGCGATGAATACCGAAGCGAACCCGCTGCTCGGCGAACCCAGGGCTGCGGGTGACCCCCGGGAGTGATGCATGGAAAAAACCGGCTCCGCAGGACCGACCCCGCTCAGCCCAGGAGGAAAGCCCCGGGCAAGCCATGAAGGAGGAAGCGCGCGCCCGCCGGGCGCCAGCAGAAAACCGGCGGGCAACCCCGCTCGGTGGGTCCACGGGCCGGAATTCCCCAATTCCGGCCCCTCCCCGAACCCCGGCCTAGAACGAGTAGACCAGATCAAACTCCTGCCGCTTGAGGTTCGGATCCTGCCCACCCGGCGTAACTCCGGTGGCCAGCGCCGCGTGCTCCAGATTGCTATTCAGGGTGTGACCCACGAAGAGCGTGTACTGCGCCACCACATTGCTGCGCAATTTCCACAGAGCATACACGCGGTTCTGCACGATGTTCGACGGAGCGCGCTGATCGCTCTCCGCCCAGGACGAAATGATGGCATCCTGTTCCGTACGCCAATAAGAGTATCCAATCTGGAAGTCATTCTTGTCCTTGGCTTGACCAAAGCTGACATCGGCCATGTACGCCTTCCCTTGCGGGCCCAAATCGGAAATAACTCCGCCAGTCGCATCCAGGGGATGGCCGGCAGCCTTCAAGTTGTTTTCGTATTCCACAATCAAATTGAACGGCAGCTTCTTGATTCCAGTCTTCACCGTGTTGCTGAGGATGACGTCCGCATACTCGAATCCGGAAAGGAAGTGAGCAACCCCATTCGAACCCAGATAGGTGGCGTTGGTCATGCCATTCGCAGCAAAGGCGCAGACCGGGCTCGACAGACCGAAACCGCCCGAGCAGCCGGGACCTTCCCCGGGGGAAGTGCCTGCCTGGAATCCTGAAGCAGCCAAAAGCGCGTCCGGAAAGCGAAAGTCGATCAGACTAAAGGAAGGCGTAGCGGTCCACGGTCCGGCCCGCAGCACGGCAGATACTTGACCGCCGACGGCGAACGAGTCGTTCCCCTTGGAGGCTTCGTTGTAAATCAACTGGAATGCCTGCACGGTAAAGTTCTTCAGGCCCGGAGAATGCAGGTCAAAGGAGAGTTTCTCGTCGAATCCCTCCGGATTGATGTCCGGATCGAATGTGAGGGATGTGCGGTTCCAGGGAAACAGGAACTTTCCGCCGGTGAGGGACAACCACTTGGCGGCCACCGGATTGTAAGTAACGTAACCTCGGTCCAGTGCAAATGTCTTGCGATCGAAACCGTTGGTGAAGGTGGTATTCGTGGTGGTCGGATCTCCCAGGGTGCCGGTGGCCAGAGCAAGGCCAGCGATGAAATCCTGATTCAACTGGCCTTCAAGACCAAGGCGGACGCGAATACGCGCACGATTGCGAGTGACCACGTTGTCCTGATAGAAACCTTCTCCGCGAACCCGCACGTCGCCGGTCAGGCGGAACCGTCCCAATACAGATTCAAGCGCCGCCAATTTCTTGTCTTCTTCCCCGCTCTTGCTGTTCACCACGGCGAGGGCTGTCTTGGCCTCCGTCGCATTGGACTGGGCCTGGCCCGCCAGACGCTGCGCTTCAGTTGCGGACTGCTGCGCCTGGGTGGCCGATGCCTGCACCTGATCCACGTTCTCTTGTGCTTTTTGCGCCGCTGCATTGGCCTGTTGGGAAGCGTCCAGCAGTTGCTGCAGTTGCGTCCGCAACTGATCGACTTGCTGGCCCTGCTGTGTGATTTGCTGCTGCTGTGCCTGGACCAGGGCTTTCAAGTCCTGGACTTCCTGCAGTGTAAGGTTGGGTTTGGTTGCGGTTTTTTTCGTGCTCGGCCGGGTGGGCGCCGACGACTGTGCAAAGAGTGGCGCGGTCATGGCGAACAACAGGACCGCACCTTGAAACCACCTGGAATTGGCTTGCATGGGAAATGGGCTCCTTAAGTTTGTTTGCTCGCTCATTCGCCTTGGTCAGTGCACGCAGTTCAAAGCAAATGAGTTAGTTTTATTACAACTATGTCTATCTACTAACTTGTATTGAGAGAAGGCCGAGGCCCATGGCCGAACCCGCCGATTCTGGAACTTTTGGGGGGTTACGCGAACAGGGGCAATTCCGGCCCTGCAGGCTGCTGGGCTACGACTGCAGCCGACAGCGAGAACGACAACACATGATCAGGTTGAGTTGATTCATACGGCCTTCACCTGTGGCTCGCGGGCTTCAAACACCTTCACATCTTTCGGAATGACGAACACCGCTTCATCCTTCAGCAGGTGAAGATTGCGAAACCGGTCCTGCGACATCTCCACATGGACAAGGGCTCCCCACTCCGTGACGGCTTCCACTTTGACCAGCGGACCCGCCGAGTTGATGTGCTTGATCTTGGCGCGGAAGTGGTCGCCGCCATTCGGCCGGCGGTCAATATCCAGCAAGTGCGGGCGGACATAAACCACGTGCCCGGTTTCCCTTTCGTGGATGTATGCCTTGCCATCATCAATGCGCCCATGAAATAAATTCACGTTGCCCAGGAAGTTGTATACGAATGGCGTCGCCGGGTGGTTGTACACTTCATCCGGCGCGCCGATCTGCTCGATGCGGCCTTCGTTCATCACTACGACGCGATTCGCAAGCTCAAGCGCCTCTTCCTGATCATGCGTCACGAACACGCTGGTAATGTGCATCTCGTCATGCAAATGTCGCAACCAGCGGCGCAATTCCTGTCGCACTTTGGCGTCCAGTGCGCCGAACGGTTCATCCAGCAGCAGAACGCTGGGCTCCACTGCCAGGGCCCTGGCCAACGCGACTCGCTGACGCTGTCCGCCCGAGAGTTGCGAGGGATACCGCTGTGCCAGTTTTTCCAATTGGATTAGCTTCAACAACTCCTGCACTTTCGATCGTATGTTCTCCGACGAAGGCCGGGTCGCACGAGGTCTGACTTTCAGACCGAACGCAATATTTTCAAACACCGTCATGTGTCGAAACAAAGCGTAGTGTTGAAACACAAAGCCCACCCGCCGTTCCCGTGCCGTGCGGTCGCTGATGTCCTTGCTGTCAAAGCGCACGTTTCCCGAGTCCGCAAATTCCAGGCCCGCGATGATGCGCAGCAGCGTAGTTTTCCCGGAGCCGGACGGCCCCAGCAGCGCAACCAGCTCGCCCGTGGGAATTTCCAGGCTGACGTCTTGCAAAGCGTTGAAGTGGCCGAATTTTTTGGTGATATTTAGCGCTTCGATGCTCATGCGGTTTCCATGCTCCAGTTCTCCGCGTCTTCGGTTAGCTGTCTTTTCGATTGCCACTCGACAAAACTCTTGATCACCAGAGTGAGCAGCGCCAATAGCGCCAGCAAGGACGCCACTGCAAAGGCAGGGACGAATTGATATTCGTTGTAAAGAATTTCGATATGCAATGGCATGGTGTTGGTCAATCCGCGAACATGCCCGGACACCACCGAGACCGCACCGAATTCCCCCATCGCGCGCGCGTTGCAGATAATGACGCCGTACAACAGTCCCCATTTGACGTTCGGCAGAGTCACCCGCAAAAACGTCTGCCAGCCGCTCGCCCCAAGAGTCAAGGCCGCTTCTTCCTCGTCATTGCCTTGGGCCTGAATCAGCGGAATTAGTTCTCGGGCAACAAACGGAAAGGTCACAAAAATCGTCGCCAGCACGATGCCCGGCACCGCAAAAATGATCTTGATATCGTGCGCCACCAGCCACGGCCCCATCGCACCCTGGAGACCGAACATCAGCACGTAAATCAACCCTGAAACCACTGGCGACACGGAAAACGGCACATCAATGAGAGTGATGAGGAGACTCTTGCCGATAAATTCAAACTTGGCGATGCACCAGGCCGCGGCAACTCCGAATAGCAGATTCAAAGGCACGGCGATCCCTGCGGTCAGCAACGTCAGGCGAATTGCCGCTTGCGCATCGGGCTCCCGGAAACTTGCCAGATAGGCGTGGATTCCTTTACTGAAGGCCGAAACGAACACCATGGCCAGCGGCATGAACAGGAACAGGGCAAGAAACAGCGAGGCCACCGCGATCAGCGTCCATCGTACCGCCGCCGATTCTAGAGTAGCGCGACTGCTCGCGGACGCGGTCAGCGTCGCGGCCCTCGGATTCAACGCAATGGCTCCGCCCATAAAATTCGCTTTCGCCGCGTGTACCCGCCAGAAGCGGTAAGCCACAGACTTCTGGCGCCTCGGGCTTCTAGCTAGTTCGCGGTCGATCCATAGATCGGCTCAAGATCCAGTCCCAGCGGGGCCGACCCCGACGACGACTGCGCCCGCTGTGCCTTGCTGCTCCACTTCTGCAGGAGGTTGATCGCCAGCAACATCACAAACGAAACCACCAGCATGACCACGGCAATGGCGGTTGCCCCTGCATAGTCGTACTGATCGAGCTTGGTGATGATCAGCAACGGCGTGATTTCAGTCTTCATCGGCATGTTCCCCGAAATGAAAACCACCGAGCCGTATTCTCCGATCGCGCGAGCAAACGCCATGGTGAATCCGGTCAGCGCCGCCGGCCAGATTGATGGCAAAATAACCTTGGTGAAGACCTGCAAGCGATTTGCCCCGAGGCTGGCCGCAGCTTCTTCCATGTCTCTGTCGAGATCCTCCAGGACCGGTTGCACCGTTCTTACCACGAACGGCAAACCAATGAAGGTGAGGGCAATCACGATTCCCAATTGCGAATACGCCGCCTTGATGCCCATCATCGCCAAATATTGCCCCACCCAGCCGTGGCTGGAATAAATTGCAGTCAGAGCAATCCCAGCAACCGCAGTCGGCAAAGCAAACGGAAGATCGACGAGAGAATCGATCAGTCGCCGTCCCGGAAATGTGTAACGAACCAGCACCCACGCCACCAGAAGCCCGAATACCAGGTTGATGAGGGCAGCGATCAAGGAGGCGCCAAAGGTGATGCGGTAGGAAGCCACCGCGCGTGGATCTGAAATCACATGCCAGAAACGCGGCCAGGTCAGCGTAGCCGCCTTGAGGAAGGTGGCCGACAGCGGAATCAGCACAATCAGGCACAAATACGACACAGTAAATCCCAGGGTCATCCCGAACCCCGGAAGAATGCTGCGTTTCTTCAAAACCATTGCCATCTGCCTGCCCTTGGATGCCTAATTGCCCGGCTGGTATATCTGGTCAAAGATTGCGCCGTCGGAAAAATGCGTCTTTTGCGCTTTCTGCCAGCCACCAAAAACTTCGTCGATGGTCACCAGTTTGATCTTCGGAAAGGTCGACGAGTATTTCTTGACCACAGCGTCGAGGCGCGGACGGTAGTAATTTCGGGCCACAATCTCCTGCCCCTCCGGGGTATAGAGATATTCGAGATAGGCCTGGGCCACGGCGCGGGTGCCCTTCTTATCGACAACCTTGTCGACCACCGACACCGGCGGTTCCGCCAGAATGCTGATTGACGGCACCACGATCTCAACCTTGTCGGCGCCCAATTCCTTGAGCGACAAAAAAGCTTCGTTTTCCCACGCGATCAACACGTCGCCAATTTCGCGTTGGGCGAAAGTTGTGGTGGATCCACGAGCTCCCGAATCGAGCACGGGAACATTCTTATAAAGACGCTTCACAAAGTCTTGCGCTTTGGCCTCGCTGCCTCCGGGCTGCCGCAGGGCGTAGGCCCACGCCGCGAGGTAATTCCAGCGTGCCCCACCGGAGGTCTTGGGGCTAGGGGTGATGACCGAGATCCCCGGCTTCACCAGGTCATCCCAATCCTTAATTTTTTTCGGATTCCCCTTGCGCACCACAAAAACAATGGTGGATGTATACGGAGTGCTGTTCTGCGGCAACCGCTTTTGCCAGTCGGAGGGAAGCAATCCTGCGTTCTGAGAAATTGCATCGATGTCGTAAGCCAGCGCCAGGGTCACCACGTCAGCTTGCAGGCCATCGATCACGGCGCGGGCCTGCTTGCTCGATCCGCTATGGGATTGCTGAATCTCGACTGCCTGTCCGGTCTTCGCCTTCCAGTATTTGGCGAATGCCGCGTTGTAGTCCTGATAAAGCTCGCGCGTGGGATCGTAGGAAACATTGAGCAACGTGACCGGCGCGCCCTGCGCCCGGCCCTGCAGCGACATGCCCAAAATCAAACCCAGGACGAAGGAAATGTTTCTCATATTCATCTTGCCCATCTTCTTTAGCTCTCGTACTTGTTTAGCTTTCGTACTTGCTCGCTTACTCGCCTGCTCGTTTCGCCTACCGGTTGGGGCTTCCTTGGGCGACCATGGGCAGCAGGGTCCCCGGCTCGCCTTTCTTCTTCCGTCTGATTCTTGCCTTGGATGCACGTCCGCCGCCCATGATGTCTGCCAGCGTCGTATTTTCCAGAATTTTGGCGGCTGCGTCGCGCACATCGAGAAAGACTTTGTAGAGCGAGCGATGTTCCGCGTCGCGATCGATCAGGCTGCGCAGCTGCTCGGCATCTCCAAACGGAGCCAGGGGTCCATCGATCAAGCGGATGATTTCGCTCAAGTGAATATCCGCCGGAGCGCGCCGCAATTGGTATCCTCCCTTGGCGCCGCGCACGCTCTCCACCATGCGAGCGTTCTTCAATTCGAGCAGGATCAGCTCCAGAAATTTTTCGGGCAGGACTTCTTCGTAGGCAATATCACGGATGCGGATGGCGCCCTGGTTGTAGTGACGGGCCAGCATCATCATGGCTTGCAGTGCATACAGTCCTTTTTGCGAGATCTTCATGATGTTTTCTATTGTGGCATAAAACTCTATGGATTTAATAGAGTTTATTGACATAAGGGGCATGGCAATCTGGAGACCACCGCCCCGCGCGGAAGGATAAAGCTACAACATGTTTAGTTTCAGCTATTTATACGATACTTTGGATGTTCTAATGGAGGTACGGTGTGAATCTGTCTGCACTTGTGGGGGAAAGTTTTATCTCGACCGGAGGCAAAACGACTCCGTCAGAACAGCTCGGCCCCTCGCAGTCGGGCAGTGCCTTGTGATCGGGGAGGCTGAGTTAGGTCTCTTCGCTCTCCTGCAATTTTGCGATCACCATGAAATCCTCCAAGGTCGTGGTATCCCCTTTTACTTGGCCGTTCGTGGCCAGTTCACGCAACAACCGGCGCATGATTTTTCCGCTTCGGGTTTTGGGAAGCGAGTCGGTAAAGCGGATGTCATCCGGCTTCGCCATGGCGCCAATTTCTTTCGCCACCCATTTTCTCAATTCGTCTTTCAGCTCCGGCGTAGGTTTGTGCCCATGATCGAGCGAAACGAACGCAGAGATAGCCTGGCCTTTAAGATCATCGGGACGCCCCACCACAGCTGCCTCGGCTACGGCGGGATGGGCCACCAGCGCCGATTCCACCTCCATTGTGCTCAGCCGATGCCCACTCACGTTAATGACGTCGTCCACCCGCCCCATGATCCAGAAATAGCCGTCTTGGTCGCGGCGAGCGCCGTCGCCGGTGAAATAAGTGGGCGGAATCTGCGACCAGTAATTCTGTACATAGCGATCAGGATCACCATAAACAGTTCGCAGCATTCCCGGCCAAGGCTGCTTGAGGACCAGAAATCCGCCCGAGCCATCGGGCACGGGATTCCCTTTCATGTCGACGATCTCCGGCACCACGCCCGGCATCGGCAGAGTCGCCGAACCGGGCTTGGTCGCGACGGCTCCGGGAATCGGCGCGATCATGATGTGACCCGTTTCCGTCTGCCACCAGGTGTCGACGATCGGACAATTGTTGTGGCCAATGACTTCGCGATACCACATCCATGCCTCGGGATTGATCGGCTCGCCCACGCTTCCCAATAAACGCAGGCTGTCGAGCTTGTGCTTCTTCGGCCACTCGTCGCCCCACTTCACGAAGGTTCGAATCGCCGTCGGGGCGGTGTAGAACACGCTGACCTTGTGACGATCGATGATGCTCCAAAAGCGGTCCTGCTCCGGACAATTGGGGGCGCCCTCATACATCAAGCTGGTCGCGCCATTTTGCAGGGGCCCGTAAACGATGTAACTGTGTCCAGTCACCCAGCCAATATCGGCCGTACACCAATAGGTGTCGTCTTCCTTGAGATCGAACACCCACTTCATCGTAAGGTAGGTTCCCGCCGAGTAGCCGCCCGTGGTGTGCACCACGCCTTTGGGTTTGCCCGTGGTTCCGGAGGTATAGAGAATGTAGAGCGGATGTTCGGAATCGAGCGGCTCCGCCGGGCATTCGTCGGCAGCCTTTGCCATCAACTCGTGCCACCAGTGATCGCGTCCGGATTGCATATGGATCGCCGTTCCCGTGCGCTGGTAAACGACCACGTGCTTGACAGACGGACAAGACTTCAACGCCTCTTCGACAGCGGGGAATAATCGGACCTCGGCTCCGCGGCGATACGAACCATCCTGCGTGATGACGGCCACGGCCTGCGAATCGTGAATCCGGTCGACCAGAGCTTGCGACGAGAAACCTCCGAAGACCACCGTGTGCGGAGCGCCAATTCGCGCACAAGCCAGCATGGCGACGGGCAACTCGGGCGTCATGCCCATGTAGATGGCGACGCGGTCGCCTTTGTTTACCCCCAGCGACTTCAATACGTTGGCGAATTTTTGCACTTCCCTGTGCAGTTGCTGATAGGTAAGGGTGCGGACTTCGCCAGGTTCACTCTCCCAAATCAGCGCCGCTTTATTCTTGCGCCAGGTCTGCACATGCCGGTCGAGGCAGTTGTAGGACAAATTCAACTCGCCGCCCACAAACCATTTGGCCCACGGATGATTCCACTCCAGCACCCGGTCCCACTTCTTGAACCAATGCAGCTCTTCGGCGATGCGCCCCCAAAACTTCTCCGGCTGCTCGATTGACTCTCGATAAATGCTTTCATACTCCTGCAGGCTCTTAATGTGAGCCCCTCGGCGGAACTCCTCCGAGGGTTCAAATCTCCGCTGCTCTTGCAGCGTCGAATCGATGTTGACCTGAGCATCTGTCGTAGGAGCCTTGTCCGCCATCCGAAATTCCTCGTGTCCGCTGGAGTATGGGAAGAATGCGCCGCCCCGGAGATTTTACATGTCGAGGAACTTGTGACGATATCTTTCTTCCGGCATCAGACATTGATCGTACTTTCCAAAGATCCGGTAGCGGTCTCGGGCGATCCGGCCGTAGCCCCAGTTCCGAAGCCACTTCGGAAGCGCGCGCAATGTCGCGCCCAGCGGGCGCCAAATCCCTCCGAGTTCCAGCAAGACTGCGATCGCAGCGTCCGAGCGCGCGGCGAGCTTTTCGTCAGGTTGGCTGTGATTCAACACGGTATACATGGTATCGAAGTCGCTCAAATCGGCGTTGTGGCGGGTGAGAATGTTTGCCGCAAAGCCGCTTTGCAGAGACGCAAAACGAATGCGATCCTGAGGATCACGCTTGATCGCAAACTGGACAAGCCAATTGCAGAGTGCGCAAACACCGTCATAAAGGACGATCGGATGCTCGGAGGAAGGCGGCATGGTCAGCGGCTCACGACCGTCTCGCAATCCATTTCCGGTACGTATTCTTCCAGCTTTCCCTTTTCCAGCAGATACGAACCTGGCCCTTGCTGTCCCCGGATCGTCCGGCAGAATTCGGCGACAAAAAAACCGGCATTCAAGGCCTCGCTGAACGCCCAGCGAGTTGCCTGGCGCCACTCGCGAGCCTGCCCCGGATCCTTCTGTTCGAGGGCCACAATATCGCTGGGAATCTCAATGGCGACGCGTTGACGGGACAGCGACGAAGACAGATCCGAACGCTTCGGTTTTCCGTTCCCGTCAAACTGCACCAGGGGCAGCAGCAGGGCGAGCGCATCCAGCATTTCGTTTCGATTGCCCTTTCCCTGCAGTCGTGTCTGCACGCGCAGGCTGGCCATCGGCCACTTCACCCACAGGCGGTCGGTTCCGTTCCGATGCAGACTGCTCGAAGTTTCCGGCCCGTAGAAATCGACTTTGTATTTGTCCGAAACCACGCCAAGTTTGTTGAAATTGAGATGGGCATTTCTGCTTTGCAGCGGATCGAACGTCCACGTCATCTTTCGAACACGCCAAGCCAGCGCCCGCTCCCGCTGGGCGAGCTTCAATTTGCGGCCTAAATCCGAATCGCGATAGTCGGGACGCACCCCGAGCACATGCGAGTGCAACATGACTTCGCCATGTTCCATCCCCAGGAAACCAAAAGCAAACCCTACCAGTTCCTCGCCATCAAAAGCACCGAGCCATATACTCCCCGCCTCCCGGATGGCGACCGCGAGGGTCAGGGGCGTGACATCGAGATCAGCGAGCTGCCAAATCTCCTTCTCGAGGACCTGCGCCTTGGTCAAATCTTCAAAGCTCTCTAGATCGCGGATGACAATGGACGATTTGGGCTTGAATCCAGACATTTGGTTACCAAATGGTAAAGGCGAACAATATACGCGACAAACCCGAGTCACGCCAGCCGTCCGAGAAAAGTAAAAGTTTGTAAAGAAGAGTTGAGGTGTCGTAAACGCCGCAGATTCGGTGGAGGATTCATCGTAAGATAAATGAAGTGCTCGCGTTAACCAGAGATTCACATGGATCTCAGACGATAACAGGTAGATGCCGGAATTGGGGCGGTCCGTCCAATCAAGAAGCTCAAGTTCCCAACCCTACGCATTCATTTCCAGTTGTGTGAACGAGGCTCGTGAATGACAAATCCTTGCGGCTTTACGGAGCCGTCGATCCAACCAATGAGCAGGAATGGTAAGCACGTCCGCCGGCGGCTTCCCGCCGTTGCACTGGTCCTTGCCCTGTGCTCGTTTGGGCTCGGCTGCAGCCAGGCCGACACCCAGCCGACCAACGGCCGCTCCGGAAATCTCAACCAGCCGATGCCCGTCACCGTCTCCGCCGCGGAGCGTCGCGACGTACCTTATTACCTGACCGGTCTGGGATCGGTCACCGCCTATTACACCGTGAGCGTGAAGAGCCGGGTGGACGGACAACTCATCGACGTGAAATTCAAAGAAGGCCAGGCGGTGAAACAGGGCCAGCTCCTGGCGGTGATTGATCCCCGTCCCTTCCAGGTTGCGTTGGAGCAGGCGCAAGCTGCTCTTTTCCGGGACCAAGCTTCCCTGCGCGACGCCCAGCTGAACTACACCCGTTTCAAAGGATTGTTGCAAGATTCCGGCGCCATGTCGCAGCAACAGGTAGACACGCAGCGGTCCACGGCCGACCAGCTGGACGGAGCCGTCCGCAATGACCAAGCAATGATTGACAGTGCCAAGCTGAATCTCTCCTATTGCCACATCACCGCGCCAGTGAGCGGTCGCATTGGCCTGCGGCAGGTCGATCCCGGCAACATCGTCCACGCGGCGGATGCCACGCCGATGTTTGTCATTACCCAGCTGCAGCCGATCTCCGTGCTCTTTACCCTGCCCGAAGACAATCTGCCGGCTGTCTCCCGGCACCTGGCCCAGGATCCCCTGGCCGTCGATGCCTACAGCCGCGACAACCAAACCAAATTGGCTACCGGAAAATTGCTGACCATTGACAACCAGATCGACCAGACCACCGGCACCGGCAAACTGAAGGCTGTATTCGACAACAAAGACAACGCTCTTTGGCCCAACCAGTTTGTCAACGTCCGTCTGCTGCTGAACACGCAGAAAGACAGCACCGTCATTCCGGCCGCGACCGTTCAACGCGGGCCCCAGGGCACCTATGTCTTTGTCGTGAAAAAGGACAACACCGTCGAGGTCCGCCCGGTGACCATCGCTTTCACGCAAAACAATCTGTCGGTGATCTCCAATGGCCTCTCCCCGAATGAGGTGGTGGTGATCGATGGCCAGGACAAGTTGCAAGCCAGCAGCCATGTCATCCCGCGCGGACAGAATCCCCCGGGAACTCCCCAGCAACCGGCCGCAACAAGTCCGGCGCAGCAGAAACACGGGAACCATGGCTCTGGCGGCAAGTCTTCAGGAACTGCAGCACAATGAATCCGTCGCGTCTGTTCATTCTCCGGCCAGTTGCCACGGCGTTGCTGATGGTTGCCATCATGCTGGTGGGGATGGTTGCGTACCTGCAACTGCCGGTTTCGGCCCTTCCGGAAGTGGACTACCCGACCATTCAAGTGGTGACCTTCTACCCCGGCGCTGACCCGGACGTCATGGCGTCTTCGGTGACATCACCTCTCGAGCGCCAGTTCGGCCAAGTCCCCGGGCTGGGTCAAATGACGTCGACCAGTTCTCTCGGCAGCTCGGTGGTCACGCTGCAATTCAATCTGGACCAGAACATCGACATCGCCGAGCAGGAAGTCCAGGCTGCCATCAACGCTGCGACCACATTTCTTCCAACCGACCTTCCAAATCCTCCGATCTACAGCAAAGTAAATCCGGCCGACACGCCGATTCTCACGCTGGCCCTAACCTCAAGCACGCTGCCGCTCTCCAAAGTCGAAGATCTCGCCGACACCACGCTGGCGCAAAAAATCGCTCAGGTAACGGGCGTGGGACTGGTCTCGATCAGCGGTGGGCAGAAGCCGGCGGTGCGCATCCAGGCAAATCCCTCGGCACTCGCTTCCTATGGGCTCAGTCTCGAAGACGTTCGCACTGCGCTCGCCGCGGCCAACGTGGACCAGGCAAAAGGCACGATCAACGGCCCGCGGCAGTCTTTCACCATCAGCGCCAATGACCAGCTCACATCGGGTGTGCAATATGGCCCCATTGTGATCGCGTATCGGAACGGATCCCCGGTGCGATTATCAGATGTCGCCACCATCACCGACGGCATTGAGAACGTGATGCAATCGGCATGGGCGAATTTGAACCCCGCGGTGATTGTGAACATTCAGCGCCAGCCCGGGGCAAACATCATCGGAGTTGTCGATCGAATTCAAAAGCTGCTGCCGCAGCTGCAGAAATCCTTGCCTGGAGCAATCAACGTTGCGGTCCTGACCGACCGCACCCAGACCATTCGCGCATCGGTAAAAGACGTCGAATTCGAACTGATGCTCACCATCGGGCTTGTGGTATTGGTGATCTTCCTGTTCCTGAGGAACCTCGCCGCGACCGTAATCCCCAGCGTCGCCGTGCCGCTCTCCATCGTTGGCACCTTCGGCGTGATGTATTTGCTGGGATACAGCCTCAATAACCTGACGCTCATGGCTCTCACCATCTCCACCGGCTTTGTGGTGGACGACGCGATCGTCATGATCGAGAACATCGATCGCTATCTGGAAATGGGGGACTCCCCGCTCGACGCCGCATTGAAGGGCGCCGGCCAGATCGGCTTTACCATCGTTTCGTTGACCGTCTCGCTCATCGCGGTTCTCATCCCGCTTCTTTTTATGGGCGACATTGTCGGCCGCCTCTTCCGCGAATTTGCGGTCACGCTGGCCGTGACCATCCTGGTTTCCGCCGCGGTCTCGCTCAGCCTGACGCCCATGATGTCCGCCAAACTGCTCCGCCACAAAGATCCGGCAAAGCGCGGTCGTTTTTATCAGGCTTCCGAGAAATTCTACGAAGGCGTGATCGCCTTCTACGGCCGGACCTTGAAGTTCGTCCTGAAACACCAGACGATCACCCTGTTGGTGACCGTCGGCACTTTTGTGCTCACGCTGTTTCTCTACGTGGTTGCGCCCAAAGGGTTTTTCCCCGTGCAGGACACCGGCCTCATCCTCGGGATTTCCGACGCCCCGCAGAGCACCTCGTTCACAGCCATGGCGGAGAGACAGCAGGCACTTGGCCGCGTGATCCTGAAGGACCGCGACGTGGAGAGCCTGTCCTCCTTCATTGGCATCGACGGCACCAATCTGACTCCCAACAGCGGCCGCATTCAGATCAATTTGAAACCTCGCGACCAGCGTAACGATAGCGCCTCAGACATCATCCGCAGATTGCAGCCGGAGTTGGCGCAGCAGGTGCAAGGCATCACACTTTACATGCAGCCGGTGCAAGATCTGAGTGTGGAAGATCGCGTCAGCCGTACTCAGTTTCAATACACGATGGAAGACACCGACGCGCAAGAGCTGTCCACCTTCTCTTCGCAACTGGTGAGCAAGTTGAACACCTTGCCGGAACTCCGTGACGTGGCCAGTGATCAACAGAACGGCGCGCTCCAAGCGGAGTTGGCGATCGATCGGGACACTGCTTCCCGCTTGGGAATTCTTCCCGCCGCCATCGACAACACTTTGTACGACGCCTTCGGGCAACGCCAGGTCTCTACCATCTTTACGCAATTGAACCAGTACCATGTGATTCTCGAAGTTCATCCGCAATTTTCGCAGAACCCCGGTTCGCTCAAAGATCTGTATGTAAAGTCGAGCACCGGAATGCAGGTACCGCTTTCTTCCTTCACGAAAACACAAACCTCCAACACTGCCCTGGCGATCAATCACCAGGGACAATTTCCGGTGGTGACGCTGTCCTTCAACCTTGCGCCGGGAAAATCTCTGGGAGACGCCACCCAGGCGATCCGTCAGGCAGAAAAAGAGCTGAACATGCCGTCCAGTATCCATGCAGAGTTTCAGGGAACAGCGGCAGCCTTTCAGAATTCTCTTTCCTCCGAGCCCTGGCTGATCGTCGCGGCCATCGTGACGGTTTACATCGTGCTGGGAGTTTTGTACGAGAGCTACATCCATCCCATCACCATTCTCTCGACTCTGCCCTCCGCCGGCGTTGGAGCCATCCTCGCCCTGTTGATCACCGGCAACGACCTCGGGGTTGTCAGTCTGATCGGAATCATTCTTCTCATCGGCATCGTAAAGAAGAACGCCATCATGATGATCGATTTCGCTCTCGAAGCCGAACGCGAGGAGCACAAGGCGCCGGAGGAAGCGATATTCCAGGCCTGCCTTTTGCGCTTCCGCCCCATCATGATGACCACCATGGCAGCGCTTCTGGGCGGATTGCCTCTGGCGCTGGGGCGTGGCACCGGGTCAGAGCTCCGCCATCCCCTGGGAATCACCATTGTGGGCGGCCTTCTGGTGAGCCAGCTGCTTACCCTGTACACCACACCGGTGGTGTATCTGTGGTTCGACCGGCTGGCCAAGCGATTTGAACGGTTCAGTCCGATCCGCGAGGTGCACGAAGCGGAACCCGCGACCGGAGATTAATCATGAGCGTTTCAACTCCCTTCATTCAACGGCCCATCGGAACGTCATTGCTGACGTTGGCGCTGTTTTTGTCGGGAGTGATCGCTTTCACTTTTCTCCCCGTTGCGCCGCTCCCTCAAGTCGAGTTCCCGGTCATTTCGGTTTCCGCAAATCTCCCCGGTGCCAGCCCGGAGACGATGGCCTCGGCCGTCGCCACTCCGCTCGAACGGCAATTTGGACGCATTGCCGGCGTCAATCAAATGACCTCGAACAGCCAATTGGGCTCCACCAACATCGTGCTGCAGTTCGATCTCAATCGGAACATCGACGCGGCAGGGAGAGACGTACAGGCAGCCATCAACGCAGCCCGCAGCCAGTTGCCTTCGTACTTGCCCGGAAACCCAACCTATCGAAAAGCCAACCCGGCGGATGCGCCAGTCCTGATTCTCGCCCTGACCTCGGACCTCATCCCTCGGCCCACCATGTACGACCAGGCGAATTCCATCCTTTCCCAGAAGCTGGCGCAAGTGACTGGAGTGGGGCAGGTGTTTGTCGGCGGAGGCGCGAACCCGGCAGTGCGCGCCGAGGTCAATCCCATGCAGCTCAACAACCTCGGAGTGGGCTTGGATTCGGTCCGCACCGCACTGGGCGCGGCCAATGCCAACGGGGCGAAAGGCGCGCTGTCAAACGCGACCAATCAATGGACCATCACCGACAACGATCAGATTAACCTCGCCGACCAGTATCGCAGTCTGATCGTTGCTTACAACAAGACCAATGGCGCCGCCGTGCGGCTGGGTGATATTGCAGAAGTCCTGGATTCTGTGGAGGACGTTCACACCGCCGGTCTGGCTGCTGGATCCGACGTGGTGAGTGACACCCAGGGCGCCGCTGCAAGGGCGCAGCCCGCAGTGTTGATCGTGATCTCCCGCCAGCCGGGAGCAAACATCATCGAGACCGTCGACAGCATTTACGCCTTGCTGCCCCAGCTCCAGTCGTCGATTTCGCCTGCGATTCATCTCTCCGTGGTGATGGATCGCACCACCACCATTCGGGCATCGGTCCACGACATCGAAATCACCCTGGTCATTTCCATCGTGCTTGTGATTCTGGTGGTGTTTGCCTTCCTTCGTACCGTCCGCGCCACCATCATCCCCAGCATTGCCGTACCGCTGTCTCTGATTGGAACCTTTGCGGTGATGTACCTGCTCCACTACAGCCTCGACAATCTCTCGTTGATGGCGCTGGCAATCTCCACCGGGTTTGTGGTCGATGATGCCATCGTGGTGCTGGAAAACGTCACTCGCTACCTGGAACAGGGGATGCAGCCGGCGGAGGCCGCTTTCCGCGGTGCTCGTGAGATCGGGTTCACCGTTCTCTCTATGAGCACATCTCTGGTTGCCGTCTTCATCCCGATTTTGTTGATGGGGGGAATTGTCGGAAGGATTTTCCGCGAATTTGCGGTCACGCTGAGCATCGCCATTGCCGTGTCACTGGTGGTATCCCTGACCACTACGCCGGCCATGTGCGCGCAACTTCTCAAACCTGTGCAAGAAGAAAAGCACAACCGTGCCTACCGGTTCAGCGAGAGTATCTTCGATTGGATTCTGAATCTCTACAAAGTGGCCCTGGGATGGGTGCTTCGCCACCAGCCAGTGATGCTGGGGCTTACCATCGTCACCGCAGCCTTGACGGTCGTCCTCTACTACTTCGTTCCCAAAGGATTTTTCCCGCAGCAGGACACGGGACGAATTTCCGGCTCGGTCCAAGCCGCGCAGGACATCTCGTTTCCCGCCATGAGTCAGAAGATGAATCAGTTCGTGAACATTGTGACCAAGAATCCCGACGTTCAGACCATCGTCGGTTTTGCCGGAGGCAATACAGCTCTGAACCAGGGGCGGATGTTCATTACGTTGAAGCAGAAAGGGGCGAGAAAGAAGAGTGCCGACCAGGTCATCGGCGATTTGCGAAAGAGCCTTGCGGTCGTGCCCGGAGCAACCCTCTTCATGCAGTCGGCGCAGGACTTGACCATTGGCGGCCGCCAAAGTCAGGCGCAGTATCAGTACACGATGCAAAGTGAGGACCTCAATGAGTTGAACACCTGGGCACCCATGCTCCTGCAAAAGTTCCGCTCTCTTCCAGAGCTGCGGGATGCCAACACAGACCAGCAGGACAAGGCTCTCGAAACCAATGTGATCATCGATCGTGACACAGCGTCCCGACTCGGAATCGCGCCGGTTGATATTGACAACGCCCTCTATGACACCTTCGGCCAGCGCCAGGTTTCCACGATTTACCGGCCGCTGAACCAGTATCACGTAATCATGGAAGTGGATCCTCAATATCAGCAAAGCGCGGACGCCCTGCAGAGTGTCTACATCCATTCTTCAAATGGTTCCATGGTCCCGCTTTCCGCGTTCGCGCATTTCGGGCCGGCAAACACTTCGCTATCCGTCAGTCATCAGGGAACCGCACCTTCGGTGACCCTTTCCTTCAATCTGGCTCCCAAGGTTTCGTTGGGCGATGCCGTCGCAGCCATCGATGCCGCGAAGTTGGACATGAAATTCCCCTCGACGATCAGCGCCAGGCCGCAAGGAACCGCGGCGGCGTTTCAAGATTCCCTGGCCAGCGAGCCCATACTTATCCTGGCGGCGCTCGGAACCGTCTACATCGTGTTGGGAATCCTTTACGAGAGCTACATTCACCCCATCACCATACTCTCGACGATTCCGTCTGCCGGGGTGGGCGCGATTCTGGCGCTGTTGATTACGGGAAATGAATTAAACGTGATCGGCATGATCGGTATCATCCTGCTGATTGGCATCGTGAAGAAAAACGCCATCATGATGATCGATTTCGCTCTCGACGCCGAACGTCGGGAAGGCAAGTCTCCGCTCGATGCCATCCACGAAGCCTGCATGATGCGATTCCGTCCCATCATGATGACCACCATGGCGGCGTTGCTCGGTGGACTGCCGCTGGCGCTGGGCAGCGGAACCGGTTCCGAACTGCATCGGCCGCTCGGCATCACAATCGTGGGCGGCCTGATCGTAAGCCAGGCGCTCACCTTGTTCACCACGCCGGTGGTCTACTTGTACATGGACCGCCTGCGCGCAGAACCCACGAAACACCGGGTTCCCGGACAAATCTCTCCCGCCGCCAGTCACGCAGACTAGCCGCCATCCCAACCACCGGGGACGGGGGCCAACACCAAGGAATTCCCGAGTGGTTCCCCGTCGCATCACAAGTGGATTTTTGTCGGGCACCTTCGTTGTCCCCGCCGGTTGATCCCGTTCTCCTCGCTCAATTCCAATGCTTGTGCTCCGGCCACCTGTCTGCCAAAGGTCTCTTCAGCCCGCGGCAGAAATAAATCGGCTGGTTCTCCTCCTCCATCCCCCAGGTTTCAAAATGCAGCCCAACCGGCTGCACGGAGGCGCACATTTCGGAGAGGTCGTCCAAGCCATACTGCAGAGTGATGAGATTCCTGCCGGCGAATCCATGCGTGCCCCAATAGAAATAAGTTTGGTGCCCGCTCAGGGCGGCCGGCAGTCCATACTTCGGACCAAACATATCAATCGCTCCCGCCTCGCCGTAGTTGCCCGTGAGAATCGCGGTTTGTACACGCTCTTCCGCAGGCAACGAGTTGTAAACCTGTGCCACTTGTCCAACCAGTTCCGCCCAGCCCATCTGGTCTCCGAAGATTTGCGGCAATTGTCCATGCTCATGGACTTCCCTCTTGATGGGCTTTAACCCGATCTTGCGCATATAGGCCACATAATGATCCGGCGAGAGCAGGGGAAGCATGAGCGGCGCCAAGACGGCTCCGGTCACCATCACGACGCCAACCAGTAAAGCTCTTGGCCAAAACTTCCCGTGCGTGAACCGCCATCGCCCGAGCGCTCCCTCCACGGCCACAGCGCCCCCGGCAAACAGCATGGGATAAATCGGAATTACGTAGTAGTCCTTGCCATGAAGCGCCAGCATCATGAGGAACAAGGCCAGAAAGATCCACGCCAGCACCCGATACCTGCTTCCTCGCCCCAGCAGAAAGTGCCACAGCCCCGCAATCCAGAGCAAAGACAACACCGGATGCATGATCACGAACTGCTGCAGAATGAACTGCAGCGGCGGGAGAACGATGTTTTTGCCCGTCACCCGCACATTGTGCAGGTCTTCGAGCGTCGGAAAATGGTGCAGAATCTGCCATACCAGATTCGGCAAGAAAATCAGCGTTGCGATCGCCCCGCCCAGCCATATCCATGGCTTGATGAATTCCCGGCGATGTTCGGTCAAAATCAAACCCATCACGACCGCCACGCCGAAAAATGCAGTGGAATGCTTATTCATTAAGCCCAGCCCGGCCAGAACGCCAAACCAGATCCAAAACCGCGAGTTCTCCGTCTGGATGATTCGAATCAGCACATAGACGCAGCCCATCCAGAACAATGGTTCAAAAGCATTCATGGTCAGGATGCTGTCCACCGCCAGATAACCGGGGACCAGCAGCACCGCCAGACCTGCCAGTCCCTGGGCAAAGCGATCTCCCCCCAGCTGGCGCGTGATCAGCATGGTAAGCGCAACCAGCAGAGCGCCCGCGATCGCGGGAAACATCCGCAGCGCAGGCAAGGAACCGCCCAGAAGCAGCGCCATCCGGGAGACCAGCCCGATCATCGGAGCATGGTCCACATAGCCCCAACTCAGGTGGCGCCCGCAATCAAGGAAGTAAAGCTCATCACGGAAATACCCGTATCGGTTGCTCAACAGAAGATGGATCAGCAGTTTGGCGCCCGCCAGGGCGGCCACGAGACCGACCGCAACGGCCTGCAACTTCCCCGTTCGTGCGGGAACAAGTCCGAGGTGGTTCAGCTGGGACGAGGATGCATCGTTCATCGCAACATTATCCATGAGACGCCCTTGTCCGTGGCAAATTAGGGATAAGGGGTCGGGTATTCGCCGCTTGGTTCGCAAAGCCTGGGCTCAAAATCGCACATTTCCCCCACCCCGGAGCGCCCACCCAGGCGCATTACCTCCGTAATGTGTACCGCCTTACGGTTCCAGATTACCCTTAGCTGGTAGTCGATGGATCAGGAGCCGCGTATTTTCACTGCACCTACAACTAGGGAAACCAGGGGCGCATCCGCACGCGCTTTTATTCACAGCCTCAATATTCTAGTGAAGTACGTGCGCCTGTACGGTTTTGATCACAAACGGACCACCGGCCAGTTCGAAATCGCCTGGACCGAACTTCAACAGGGCCTGCCCAAGGATCGCGACGGCGGTTTCCTTCTCGGTGTCTCCGCCAACACACTCTTGCTCGATGGTATCGCCCTCGAGACCGGGCAAGCGGAGCGCAGTTTCGCTCATCTCTTAAACACCGCCGGGCTCGCCAGTATTCAGTTCACCAACCAGGTTTCACTGGAGGATTTTGCGCGCCTGGTAAAAGCCTTCGCGACCGGCAGTTCCAAAGCCCAGGACGTAGTCAAGCAAATCAAAGACATTTTCGGAGATAACAAGCAAGCCACCATCCGGATCAATGAAGTAAAGTTTGTCGCCGCGGATCCGGCCACGGGTGACGTTTCCATCGCGGCCCAGATTGCGGCGCAGACCCTGGGGCCCGAGTTCAAGCAGTGGTTAAACGATCCCCAGAAACTGCTTCAACTGATCGCCGCAGCTGAGGGCGCTCACCAAGGTGGCGGTGGCGTCCCCGGAGGCGCGCCGGTGGGAAGCGTTCCCAACAGACCGGTTGCCGGCGCTGACGGAACCGTTGCCGTCGGAACCGG